>Ga0209420_1000236_pt1 | contig 33466 bp, 32 predicted proteins | sample BlaSpr_A8_OM1_O1_FD_187972 | JGI IMG/M metagenome (GOLD analysis project Ga0209420, IMG submission 187972) | Forest soil microbial communities from Thunder Bay, Ontario, Canada - Black Spruce, Ontario site 2_A8_OM1_O1 (SPAdes) (version 2) | ecosystem: Environmental > Terrestrial > Soil > Boreal...
AAGAAACTGCCCGAGTTCCTCCTCTTCTCGATTCACCGCTGTCCGCAGCGCCAGAAACGTTTTTGTCGCGGGATGCAGTCTCTGCCTTCCCCTTGCTTTACGTCCCCCTGCCACAACCGTTGCCAGATGTTCGGTGTCGCGGATCGGCCGCGCCCGAACAATTGCTCTGGCGATTCTGCGTGAGTCCCTCTCGTCGGCATTCTTGTAGAGAAGGTAGGCCAGTTCTTTCTCCGGCCAGAAGTTCACAATTTCTTCCGCGGTCAGCGGCGAGTCGGGATTCATACGCATATCGAGCGGCGCGGCCCAGCGAAACGAAAATCCGCGCTCCGGAGTATCCAGCTCGAGTGTTGAAATCCCCAGGTCGGCAACCACCCCATCCAGCGGAGGGAGATTCAGCTTTTCCAGCACTTCGCCGATCTTCGAAAATTCTGCGTGCACCAAAGTCACCTGCCGCTCAAGCGGCCCTAATCGCTCCCGCGCAATTTCCAGCGCGCGCGGATCGCGATCCATCCCCAGTAAACGCCCCGTGGTCAGCCGCCGGGCAATTTCGATGGTGTGCCCACCGGTGCCAACCGTGGCATCCACATACGTGCCTTCTGGTCGTATCCGCAACCAGTTCAAAACTTCGTCGAGCAGAACCGGCGTGTGCAGAACGCTCAAAAGCTAGATGCCCAGTAAATCCAATTCCTTTTCGTCTTCCGCCGTTAGAGGGTTACGGTTCAGTTGTTCCAGGAACTGCGCGTGATTCCAGACTTCCAGGTAAGTCAGCTGGCCCTGAACGTCTACCTCGCCCTTCATTTGCGCTGATTCCCGTAGCGTGGGTGGAATTAGAATGCGCCCCTGCCCATCCACCTCCACTACTTGGCCGTAATAGTTCACCCGCGCCAAAAACTTCTGTTTGGAACGGTTGTGAGAGGAGACTTTCGCGAGTTTTTCTTCGATCTTTTCCCAGGCTTTCATGGGATAGATGCGTGCCGTACCGCCGGTTTCGCTGGTCACGTAAAACTTCGAGCCTGTCTTGCGCAACTCGGCCAAGAAATCGGCCGGAATTTTCATTCGGCCTTTTTCGTCGACTGTCGCTAGATAGCTTCCCCGAAGCATTGGTGCCTTTAAGAGCCGCGCCCGGCTTGTACAGCCAAGAAGTCACTCTTTTGTTCGCCCCTACTTGCTTGTTGCTTTTACCACTGCGTCCCACTTCTTCCCACTTTGTGCCCCGATTGTAGTTAGGTTCGAAAACATGTCAAGAGGAATCCGTTATGGAATCGAAGATTTTTGTGGAAAACAAGATGTGTGGTTGTGGCTCACTGCAACCAAACCACAATTAGTGGTGGATGGTCCTGAACGCTCTGCGCACGCCTAGTTGCTCGATTCAAAAAAAGTGCAGAAAATGTTTTGTAAGAGTTAACAGCAAGAAAAATTCTTCGCACTCGTCGTTTCTTTGGTGCGTCAGCGCAGTTTCGCGCGAGCAAAGCTCAAAGTTGGGGGAGGCGGAAGATTTGAATGCGCGCCGCGGCCTGCAGTGCGGCACCTTCTAGGCCGGAGAGCACCGTGCGGCCGCTCCGCGAACGCTTCCCCAAGTCCCCTGAGATTGTAGCCGGAGGAAACTAAGGACGACCTGGGCTGATCGAATCCAGCCCGCGTAGTACAGACTGCTCGTCAGGACTCAACCCGCGCATGAACTGCGGATCGTTCAGCGCCGTCTGCCGCTCTGTCGGGCTCATCCCCTGCAGCGTGTGCAAACGCCCTGTCACGATCTGCTTCCGTTGAGGAGACATGCTCTGCCACTTCGGCAGGAGGTTGTTCTGCACGTACTGGCGCTGCTGAGGCGACATACGCTGCCAAGTACGCGCGCGATCGTTCATCGCGTTCCGTTCGGTGGGAGACAAATTGTTCCACTTCTGCAGGTTATTTCGAATCTGGGTCTGTTGTTGTGGCGGAAGACTTCTGAAACGCTCGTTGTTCTGCATGTAGCGCTGCTGTTCTTGCGGTGACATGTCCCGCAGATTCTGCCGCACACCCGGAGACAAGTTCCTCATACCGCCTTCGCGGTTAGCGTTCGCTGCCGGATTAGCTGCACTGTTAGGGCGCTGCACACCTTGCGGCGCACGTGCGTTGCCTCCCGGGCGGTAGGCCCCCGGCCGCTGTCCCCCACTACGCGCATTTGGACGCGCTGGAGCCGCTTGGCGCGGTGCCGCTCGCATGCTAGGCGCATGCGAGGGCGCAGCACCGCCATGCTGCCTCTGCGCCAAGGCAGGCTGCGCCGCAAGCCCGGTCAAAAGAGCCAGCGCAAGCCCGCAAATGATTCTCAACCGCTTCATTGATCCGCCGTTATTCCTGTTGTTGCTGCTGTTCATCGTTCTGCTGATCTGGTTGCGGCGCCGGCTGCTCGTCCGCGGGAACCTCGTCTAGCGCATCAAATTTGCTCAGCACGTCGTAATTTTCCAGCACGTCCAGATTCTTGATCACCTGAAATTGCTGCTGCTCGTTTTGCGCGCTACCAGCCAAGCCGGAATTATCTTGTGGCAGACGCGTGATCCAGACGCTCACCGCCAACAGCAGAGCCATGGCCATGGCCAGCCGCGGCTGCGGCACAAACCAGCGAAACCAGCGCGGTCGCGGCTCTTCGGCGATTCGCGCGCGCATGCGGGCGTCAAAGCCAAGCGACGGCTCGACAACGGGTACCTCATCCAGCACACTCCACAACGTGCGCAGTTCCTCCGCTCGCGTGCGGCAAGCCACGCAAATCGCCAGGTGCTCTTCCACCTCGTGGCGGTCTGCCGAATTCGACCGGCGGTCCAGGTACGGAATCAGTTCTTTTGATACGTCTTCGCATTTCATGATGGGCTTCCCTCTCTGCGTGATGCGCTGGCGTTAACAAGCGGTGCCAACTGCACACGCAGCGTCTCGTAGGCGCGAAATAACAGCGATTTCAACGCGCTTTCCGAGCACTCTAAAATTCTTGCAATCTCCGCATAGTCCATTTCTTCATACTTATGCAACAAAACCGCGACACGCTGCTTTTCCGGCAGCTCCGAAATTACTTTGCGGATGTAATCTGCGCGGTCGCGTTCGATCATGTGTTCATCAATCCGCATTTCCGGCGCCCGCAACTGCATCGGAGCGGCATCTTCATCCGGTGAAGAAGCTGCGTCGATCGACACGTCCTTCTGGCGATGCCGGTTATCCCGCACCGAGTTCAGCGCCAAGTTCGTCGCGATGCGGAACAGCCAGGTGGTGAACTTCGCGCTGGGAGAATACTGTTTGCGGGCCCGGTAAACCCGGAGGAAAACTTCTTGTGCCAGATCCTCGGCCGTCGCCGTATCTCTCACCATGCGATAGAGGAAATTGACCAGGGGCGTGCGATATTTCTGCAGTAGAAGGTCAAAGGACCGATCGTCCCCAGCCTTCACGTCCAGCATCAATTGGACGTCAGACCTGGTCATGGCCTCCACATTCTATCTAACACCTGTAGCCACTTAAAGTTGCAGCAGAGACAAATGTGCCTAAATGGAAGGATTCCCCGGACCCTGAACCCGACAACTACGATAGAGTTGCTGAATCTATAGGCTTTAACCCTGAGCATCCCGACGGCATAGAGGATCTCCTAGTGCGGTCGTCGCAGCATCCCGCGGCCTAGACGGGCTTCTAGTCCCGGCCTTCGTAGCGCTCGGATCTCGACCGTCTGGGACGGGGATCGCGTCAGACGTGGAAGAGGTACTTAAGCCCCAGCAGAATAGCCACGCCGAGGAAAACCAACAGCGGCATTCCCGGCCCAGGCTCCCGATTTACCTCCGGAATCAGATCCGAAGCAGCCACGTACAGCGTAACACCGGCTGAAAACGGCAACGCTTGCGCCACCACATTACCCAACGCAAACATGAGCGCCATCCCCAGCAGCGTTGCGCCACCCAATATTGCGGACGACAAAAACGCCGCTCGCCTGCTCTGCCCGCTGGCCAGCATCAGCGACGCCACCGTAAATCCTTCCGGCAGCTTGTGCAGAAATATGGCCAGAAAAATTACCACTCCCAAGGAAGTGGAAACCAGCAGGCCAGACGCAATCGCTACGCCGTCGAAAAAAGTGTGGATCACCAGGCCCAGCAGCGCGGCATAGCTCGCATGCGCGTGCGACATCTCCTCGGTGTGTGTCTCTTCGCCAAAGTGAAAATGCGGCGCTACGGTATGCTCGAAAAAATGCACCACAAAGTAGCCCGCCAGGACGAAAATAAAAACGGAATTTGTTCGATGGAAAAATATGGAGCCGTTTTCGCCCTGTAGCTTCAGCGATTCGGGAATCATTTCGAGCACCGCTGTAGCGAGCATGAACCCGGCGCCCAGTGCGATGAAGTATTTAAGGTAACGGCGCAGCGATTTGGCTCGCGCGATCAGCGAGCCGCCCACCACATTGGCTCCGGCCGCCGTAATTCCAAGCAGCAGAGCGAGCAGCATGCGGTTTGCGTTGGAGGAAAACATCGTGCTAGCTCGAGTGGCGGAACAAAATCACATCGCCATCCTGCACGATGTACTCTTTCCCTTCGAGCTTCACCTGCGCGCGTTCCTTGGCCACGGCGAAACCGCCGGCTCTTAACAGGTTTTCCCAGTTCACCACTTCGGCTTTGATGAATCCGCGCTCGATGTCGCTGTGAATCGCGCCGGCGGCTTGCTGCGCATTCATTCCGCGCTCGATGGTCCAGGCGCGGCACTCCGGCTCGCCGCAAGTGAGAAACGAAATCAAACCCAGCAGCCGGTAGCTGGCTTGAATTAACCGGTCGCGGCCCGATTCCGCCAATCCGTAGGCGCGCATCATTTCGGCCGCTTCCGCGTCCGGCAGCTCGGAAAGTTCTGCTTCAATTTTCCCGCAGAATGGCACCACAGCTGTGTGCGGTTTCGACGCCAGCTTCTCCAGATGATATTTTTCGACCACACGATCGATGTCCGCAGCTTCTTCGTCGCCAAGATTCAACACGTAGAGCATTGGCTTGCGCGACAAAAATTCAAACCCCGTAAGCATCTTCAATTCTTCGGGCTTGAATTCAAGTTCACGCAACGGCGTTTCACTTTCCAGCGCTTTTCGGCAGCGAGTCAGAAGCTGCAATTCAGCTTCGAGCACAGTTTCTTTCTTTTTCTTCAAATCTTTTTCCACGCGCTCGATTCGCTTGGAGGCCTGCTCCAGGTCGTTCAGCATCAGCTCGATTTCAACGCTCTCGATATCGCGCAGAGCGTCGAGCGACCCGCCTTCATGCGGCACTGCGGGGTCTTCAAAGAGCCGCACCACGTGCGCCAGCGCGTCCGCTTCACGCAACGGCACCAGCGATGCGGAATTTTTCTCGCGATCCTTTTGCAACCCGCCTACATCCACATATTCAATTGTCGCGAAAGTGATTTTCTTGGGCTTGAAGATTTCCGAAAGTTTCACCACCCGGGCATCCGGTACACGCGCAATTCCCACATGCGCTTGATTTGGCGAACTCCGCGCTTCCACACGCGCACGCGTTAGAATCCGGAAAAGACTCGTCTTCCCTACTTGCGGCAGTCCAATAATTCCAGTTTTCATAAGCCGACGATAGTAACACACACGATTGCACTGAACCGTTTCGGTCGAACTATACTAGTTGCTATGTTTAAGCTCGTGCTGCTCTGTGTCGTGCTGGCAGGATTTTCTGCTCCAGCGACGGCACCGCAGAGCGATTCGTCGGCCGTCGCGCCGGAAAATCTGCGGACCGGCGTTGTCATCTCCAAGGTTTCCTGCCTGACAGAGTCCGTCCAGAGCTATGCGCTTTACCTGCCGTCACATTAAACTCGTGAAAAGCGCTGGCCGATCGTGTATGCGTTTGATCCCGACGCGCTCGGAAGCGTGCCGGTGGAGTTAATGAAAGACGCGGCGGAAAGCTACGGGTACATCGTGGCGGGCTCGAACAATTCACACAACGGCCCGTGGAAGATAGGGGCGGAGGCGGCGCAGGCCATGATTCAAGACACGCGTATGCGCCTCTCGACGGACGACAACCGTGCCTATTTCGCAGGCTTTTCTGGAGGCGCGCGCTTGGCACTGGTGCTCGCGCGACAGTGCAAGTGTGCCGCGGGTGTGCTGATGAACAGTGCGGGGTTGGGCCCTGGGCCCCCGCAGGCGCCGGATGCGACTTTCGCTGTCTTCGCCACCGCAGGGACTACTGACTTCAACTATAGCGAAGTCGTAACGATGGACGCGAAACTTGAAACCCTGCACTACGTTCATGCTTTTAGCGCGTTCGAAGGCGCTCACTCCTGGGCGCCTTCGAGCGTGATGGACCAAGCATTCGCTTGGTTTCGACTGATGGCCATGAGGGATGGGCGCGAGGCGCGCGATATGGCTTTCCTAAAAGAGCAGGCCGCCGAAGCCGAAAGACGCGCGAAAGATCGGGAACTCGCCGGAGATCTGTATGGCAGTTGGAAAGAATATCGACAGGCCGCCAACACCTTCACGGGTTTTGGCCAGGATTTGAACGAAGGTGGGGCCTTTCGTGATCGCGCCACCGCGCTGGAAAAAGAGAAAGCTGTGCGCGATGGCGCGAAAAGCGAGCAACAGGAATTTGAAGAGCAAGCGCGCTTGACCGCGGATATTTCTTCCGGACTTTCCACCCTGCGCCGGGATTCCGCCGACAATGCTGATCTGCGAAGTGATCTCGAACAGCAAATCTCCGGGCTGCGCGTGCGCGCGGAGCATGAGAAGAATGCGCAAAAACTTCGGGCGTTCCAGCGCGCTTTGGGAGGTATTTTCGTCGAGGCTATGGAGCGAGGTGACCAGTGTTACGAGGCCAAGGACTTTTCGCAGGCGCGCGTTTTTTACGAGCTGGGAGTTAGCGCCAAGACGGACTCTTCTGGAGCGTGGCGCCTGCTGGCGGCGGCTCGTGCCATGAGCGGTGACCGCAAAGGCGCGTTCGAAGCGATTCGTCAGGCGAAAGAGAACAGCAAAGACTCCGCCGCGTTCTCGGCATGGCTCCAGGAAGAGCCCGCCTTCGACAAGTTCCGCAACGCTCCTGAATTCCGCGCCCTAATTGTCGGCGCTCAAGACACCCCTTGAATGGGCCGTCGCCTGGACCGTTTTCCGGCCAAAATCGGGACTCGGCTGGCGAAAGGGAGACTTTTCAATATCTCGTTTGGCGAAATTGTCCCCGTGAGTGCGGGAGAGTATCCTGTTACGCGGACATGAACGAAGAAATTGTACTGCCATTCGATCACCAAAAAGCGCACGCGCATCTTTCGCAGGCCGATAAGCGCCTGGGGCGCTTGATTGCCGACATTGGCGAGTTCGCTTTTAAGCTAGACGAATGCGACAGCGTGTACGAATCGCTGCTCGAAGCCATCACGCATCAGAGCATTTCCGGAAAAGCCGCCGCCACGATTTATGCACGCATCAAAGCGCTGGGCGAAAATGGCGAATGTCCCACGCCCGCAGAAATTCTCGCTGCCTCTCCGCAATCGTTACGCGAAGCAGGACTGTCAGCTGCGAAAGCCCTAGCCATGAAGGACCTTGCGCAGAAGACGATCGACGGCGTGGTCCCCTCTCTGGAAGCCGCGCACAAAATGTCGGACGAAGACTTAGTCGAGCGGCTGATCTCTGTTCGCGGCATCGGCGCTTGGACGGTAGAGATGTTCTTGATTTTCCGGCTAGGACGTCCTGATGTTCTTCCCATCCACGATTATGGAGTGCAAAAAGGTTTCGCGATTCTCTATCGCAAGAAAACGATCCCCAAGCCGCGCGAGCTTGCCGCCTTCGGCGAACGCTGGCGTCCGTATCGCACCGTCGCCAGCTGGTACATGTGGCGGGCGGTCACCCGCGCGGGCAAAAATGCCAGAAAAATCACGAAGAACAGCGGCAAGAATAGCGTAAAGAAAAAGACAGCCAAAAAGAAAAACCTAAAGAAGCGCGCCAGTCGCAGGAAACGGAATCGATAGTTCGTCGCTTTGGAAATAACGCAGCTCGATCCATTCTCAGGCCCTGGGAGTCAACTCGCGGAAAATTTCGTCATCTCTCGCACAGTGAGAAACAACGCTGCGAAACCAATCAGCAAGACGGAGCCTTCCAAATTGACGGAAATTCTGTGTAGGCGATTGAACTCTACGCGCAACGGATCATTCACCGGCGTCGCTGCCACCGAACCCATCTGCGTTCTTAGCGCGGCCAGCTTCGGTGTCACGAGTCGCTGCGATGTGAGCGTAAGCAACAGCATCACGATTACGCCAATTGCCGCCGGTCGAATCAATCCCTTGAACGACTGCGCGAGCGCTACGGACGCAAACAGGTAGAGCACCGCCGCAACCACGCCCAACATATGCAGGCGTCCCAACGTAAATTGAACTACCGCTCCCGCCTGGTCTGGATTTGAAAGCGTACGAAACGCTCCCGGCGCAACGGCCGCGCTAAAATAAAAGATCGATCCCACCCAGGTGCCCAACGCGAATACATGTATAAACCGCAAAATATTTGCCATCTCTCGAAGCCCAGCCTCTTCAGAATTTTCGCCGCGCTACATGCCGGTCAGGCCCAGACTATCACGCCCCGCATCAAACGCCTGCTATCAGCGATGGCGACCGCTTTCATCCTTATTGCCACTCATTCTTCAATTGAGTAAACTCCCGCCACTCAGAAATTGTTTTTCGCTCCACATCACACGCAGCAGGAGCACAACATGAAACCCAAGTTTGCACGGATCACAGCGCTTGCGCTGATCACGATGTTGGGTACTGTCGCTTTGTTTTTGTCATCACGATCGCTGGCCGCGAGGCGACCACAAAGCGGCGGAATTTCCGTTACTCTCGGTATCGGCCAACAACCCGGGGCCCCCTACACCGTAACCTGTGAGTCGAGGTCGCACCGGCGCACGTACTGTACGGCTGACACGCGCGGTGGAGCTACGCTTCAGCAGCAATTTCCCGGCAGCGCTCCGTGCATTTTCGGAACCACCTGGGGAGCTGATGGCGAAGGTATTTGGGTGGAAGGTGGCTGTCGCGCAACGTTTGTGGTGAACCCTTACAATGGCGGACCATGGTGGTGGGATCCAGGCACCGGTCATCGGCCTCCCAGCCAAGGCATTCCGAGCCGAGGCGCCTGCTTCTTCAAGGAGAAATACTATCGTGGCGAATATTTCTGCATGACCCGCGGTTCCAGCTTCAACGCCATGCCCGGCAGGTTCGATAACGCCATCAGCTCGATCAAGGTCTATGGACGGGTTAGCGTGATCATCTACAAGAACGCAAACTTCCAAAGCGACAACGCCAGTTTCAGCAGTAGCGTTCCGGACCTTGCCGCCTGGCGCTTGCCCAGCGACCGTTCGCGCAACTGGAATAACAAGATCAGTTCAGTCCAAGTGAACTGAGATTCACTGAACCTGAATGTGCTCGCGTTGGGAGCGTTGGTTCTGTCTCAAATTGCGCAAATCGAAAAGGCAAACAACCTTTTGAACACACCTGTACCCTTCACCTTTTCACTTCGTCCAATGAATGGTGGTAAAACTTATGTGTGGGGTAGTGGTGGGCGACCAAGGACTTGAACCTTGGACCTCTCCCGTGTGAGGGGAGCGCTCTAACCACTGAGCTAGTCGCCCGCAGTACTAACTTTTTGTAGCAGAAGGCCACGCGAATTGCAATCCACGACGACAACAGCTAGCACTCGACTCGCCGGACTCCTGCGCTCAATCTCAGGAGTAGTGAAAGGCAAAGAAGACGTCATCCAACTTGCGCTCGCCACGCTTCTCGCGCGCGGCCACTTGCTGATTGAAGACGTTCCCGGCGTCGGTAAAACAACTCTAGCGCAAGCGCTAGCGCGTTCTTTCGATTGTTCGTTTCAACGCATCCAGTTCACCTCGGACATGCTCCCGAGCGACGTGATTGGCGTCAGCGTTTTCAATCCTTCTACGCAAGGATTCGAGTTCAAGCCCGGGCCCATCTTCGCAAATATTATCGTCGCGGACGAAATCAACCGCACCACGCCGAAAACACAGTCCGCGCTTCTGGAAGCGATGAATGAATCGCAAATCACCGTGGACAATCACACACATCCGCTGCCCAAACCTTTTCTGGTGCTGGCCACGCAGAATCCGATCGAACATCATGGGACATATCCGCTGCCCGAATCGCAACTCGACCGTTTCCTGATGCGCATTCGCATGGGCTATCCTTCGCGCGCGAGCGAAAAAGAAATCATTCGCAATAATTCCGGCGTCGCTCCGGTGGAGAAAATCTCGGCGCTCATGGACGCGGCGGACGTGATCGCCATGCAAGACACTGTCTCGCAGGTAAAAGTGGAAGAAAGTTTGCTGGATTACGCGCTGGAAATTGTTGAGCGTACTCGCCAGACCGAACAACTGAGCCTCGGCGTCAGCCCACGCGGCGCCGTAATGCTGCATCGAGCGGCGCAAGCCCGAGCATTCCTGGAAGGCCGCGACTACTGTTTGCCTGACGATTTCAAGCGGCTTGTGGTCCCCGTATTCGCGCACCGCGTGGTCGTCAGCTCGCGCTACGTCTCAACCCAGAAAAAATCCGAGCAAGCCGAAACGATTCTGCGCGAAATTATGGAAACCACGCGCGTTCCGCTGTAAACGAAGCCGCGAAGTGGGCCCGGCATTCCTAGCGCCGTCGTCTCGCCGGCCGTTTTGACCGCGAGTTTGTAGCGCCGACATGGTCCCGGCTATTTTCGATCCAACTGGGACAGACCGTAAGAACGTCAGGTAGGTTGCAACAAAACTCTCGAGGCTTATGCAAATAGCAGAACCCGATTCATTTGCTGTCCGCTGGTGGCGCGGGATTGATCGTCCCGGTTGGCGCAACTTCGGCGTCGCCATGCTGGTGCTGTCCGCCGCGCTGATCACCGCGCTTTTTTCGGCAGCAGCTGCCCAGGAAGGTCGCGTCGGAGTCGCCTCGGTTACCACCGTAATTGCGCTTGGCCTTGCCGCCTGGGTCGCCATCGTCATCGTTCCGCGGCTCGCTCGGCGAACCAGCCTTCGTTGGCTCGTTTACCAAGTCGATTACCGCTTAACGCGCGAAGGAATTGTTTACCTCGTCGCTGTTTTCATTCTCGTTCTGGCCGCCGTAAATACCGGAAATAATTTGCTGTTCATGATCTTGGCCTGCTCACTGGCCGGAATTCTTATTTCCGGAGTACTCTCTCGCGCTGTGCTCACCGGTGTGGACCTAAAGTTCGACATGCCCGAACACATCTTCGCCGAGCAGCCCGTACTGGCTGAATTAGAATTGCGCAACGAAAAACAGACCTGGCCTTCCTTTTCTTTGCGCGTCACGGGCGAGAACAAAAAAGGCGCCGCAGAAGTTCTTACGCGGCCCGTATTTTTCCCGTACATTTCGCGCCAGGGTTCTGCCCGGCAAAAAGTTGAGCTGACCTTTCCTCGGCGTGGCGTTTATCAGCAAGATGCGTTCAGCATACGCACGCGCTTCCCTTTCGGATTCTTCGAAAAAAGCCGCCAAGTCAATTCGCAGCTGGAAATCGTGGTCTACCCGCGCGTTTCGCCGACCGACCATTTCTACGAAGTCCTTCCCCTCCTCAGCGGAGAAATGGCCAGCGACTTTCGCGGACGCGGCCACGAATTGCATTCACTCCGCAATTATTTGCACACCGATAGCGCGCGCTTCGTGGACTGGAAAGTGACGGCAAAAGCCGGACGATTAATGGTTCGCGAATTTGCGCGCGAAGACGAACGCCGGGTGATGCTGGTCCTGGATCCCTTCGTCGGCCCTCCCGATCCAGCGCTAGGGCCGAACGCGATTGCAGAACACGCCGAGCGATTCGAGCGAGCCGTCACGATGGCAGCCTGCATCGCATGGCACTTCAACGAAATTAATTCTGTGCTCCAGTTCCGAACACACCGCTTTACCAGTTCCATGGCGCCAGCCGCCGAAATTATCTACGACACGCTCCGCGAGCTCGCCCTATTGAAAGCCGAACACTCCGCAGTCGGCGGCACATTTCTCGACGACCTCGCCAGCGAGCACGAAATCTTCAAAATCATCATTACCAGCCGACCGCAGCGCTCGATCCCCACCGCGCTGTGGTCCTCGTCCTATTTTCTCTTCATTGACTCCCTGTAATCCTCGAACTCCTAATCGCACTTGTGCGGCCGCCCCCCCCACGCTGTGGCCCATACAGAATCGTGCGAGAATACCTCGCGCATGAAAACAAGTCTTCTGCCGGTGCAGCTTAAAACGTTTCAAAAACGCTTGCTGCTCTGGTTTCACGCGCACAAACGCGACCTTCCGTGGCGTGCGAGCCGCGATCCATATCGCATATGGGTAGCCGAAGTAATGTTGCAGCAAACGCGCATCGCCGCCGTGATGCCCTACTACCATCGTTTCCTGAAAAATCTACCGGATGTCCAGTCACTCGCCAGCGCGCCAATTGCCGAAATTTTAAAGCTCTGGTCCGGCCTCGGCTACTACAGCCGCGCACGCAATTTGCGCCGAGCGGCAAAAGCGATCGTTGCGCGGCACAACGGAAAATTTCCGCACACTCCCGACGAAGCTCTAGAACTCCCCGGAATCGGCACATACACGGCCGCAGCGGTTTTAAGTATCGCCTACGACGTGCCTCTGGGAGTCGTCGATGGCAATGTCGCACGTGTGCTAGCGCGCTTGCGCGCCATCCCAGGCGACCTGCGCGCGCCTCGTCGTTGGCGCGAACTCGCAAATACCGCGCAAGACTGGCTCGCTCGAGATTCGCCCGGCGATTGGAACCAGGCCCTTATGGAATTGGGCGAGGTAATCTGCACGCCCCAAATTCCGCGATGCGACATTTGTCCGGTATCGAAATGGTGCCGCGCATACAAACTCGGCCTAACGCAGAAAATCCCGGCGCCTCGCATGAAGCGCGCCACCGAGCACATAAAAATTGCCGCAGCCATTCTTCGTGACCCGCGCGGCCGCACGGTCCTGGTAAAGGATCCCGGCGCGCATGACCACGTACTGTTCTCCCGCATGTGGCAATTCCCCGCCGTACAAGTAGCGCGCCATCCCAAAAATGAATTAGAAGCGCACCTCCGCTCGACGCTTGGCATTGCTGGCATCGCTCTGCAACCACTTCCAGTCGCGCGCCACGGCGTCACATTCCGCAACATCACGTTGCTCCCCTTCCTGGCGCATGTTGAACAGCTTCCGAAACTCCCGCGCACCCGCATTCTGTCGCTAGAAAATTTGAGCCACGTCCCCATATCAAATGCCACGCGCAAAATCGCCGCATCGCTAGGAAAGGTTTTAATGTAGCGCCGCGGCCTTCAGCGCGGCAGACTTCCCTTGCGACGCCGCACACCATGCAACACCAGAGAACGCATTGCCAGACTTTATTCTGAACGATACGAAAGTGCAGTTATTCCCTCGTCATCAATTTGGCTCAATCCGCCCTCCTGCGGACTTCCAGGTGCTAGCATCGTATTAGGACTATGAATACCATCGCGTCAACCACAGCCAGCGCGCCGCCGCTTCCAGCCGTACAACGTTACTTCGAGGTGTCCCTGTTTCTGCTGGTATCCACTGGCATCCTGGCCGTTGTGCTCACTGGCAAGCTCGATCCAATCTCGTTATTCGTTCCACTGATCGCGCTTGCCTATAAAGGATTCCGCATCTGGCGCGGACGCGGCCCGGAGATTTCTGCGCGCGTTGCCACTTGGCTGGTGCTGGCCTACTTCCTGTTTTTCCCGCTCGACCTCTGGATTTTCTCGCGAAGCTTGTCCGCCGGCGCGCCGAACCCAGCGTTGTACGCGGCATTGCTCGCCGCGATCCACTTGATGCTTTTTGCTGCGCTGGTTCGCCTTTATTCTGCGCGAACGAACCGCGACTTTGCGTTCCTTGCAGTCCTGGCATTCACCTGCATGCTCGCCTCCGCAATCCTAACAGTCGAAACGAGCTTCTTGATCACGCTCGCAATTTTCCTCGCGCTCGCTGTATCCACGTTTGTGGCGTTGGAAATTCGCCGCAGCGCCAGCGGAGCCGTATCGCCTCCCTTCGAACCAGGTTCGCCCATGGCGCAGCAATTGAATCGCGCGCTTGGACTCACATCTGTTCTCGTCGCGGTCAGCGCTCTGCTCATCGGCGGATTTCTCTTTTTTCTGATTCCGCGTTTTACCACCGGCTACTTGAGCGCTCTGAATTTGCAGCCGAGCCTGATGACAGGCTTCAGCGACGACGTCACCCTCGGCGAAATCGGAAAAATAAAACAAAGTTCCGCCGTCGTGATGCGCATACACGTGGAAGGCGACCCCGGCCGCGCTGCGGACGTTCACTGGCGCGGAATCGTGCTCACCGATTTCGACGGCAAGCGCTGGTTTACTCCCACCCACGACCAAATAGTGCTCTCGCCCACTCCCGACGGCGAATTTCGTTTTGCTGGCCTCCCGCTTTCCCGTGGTGATTCCTACCCACTTCGTTACACCGTGCTAATGGAACCGGTGGCCACCGACGCGGTTTTTATCGCGCCGCACCTGGAAGCTTTGCGCGGCAGATTCGCAAACGATACCGAGCGCGTCGGCGCATCGCAACAGCGGGGATATCTCCTCGTTGACAGAACGGGCTCCCTCTCCAACCCTTTTCACAACGAAACAAAAGTACGTTACGAGGGTCTTTCGTTGCTTCCCGCGATTCCGCCTGTCCAATTGCGAAAAGCCTCCTCCGCTTTTCCCGACGAGATTCAGAGCCTTTACCTGCAGCTTCCCGAACTTGACCCGCGCATCAAACAACTCGCCCAAAAAATTACAGAAAGTTCTCACAACGAATACGATCGCGCCGCAAATATCGAGCGCTATCTGAAAACTCATTACGCCTACACACTCGACCTCGCCGGCCCCAAGACCGATGACCCGCTAGCCTATTTCCTTTTCACTCGCCGCGCAGGACATTGCGAATATTTTGCCGCTGCCATGACCGTGATGCTGCGCGATCTGGGAATTCCCGCGCGCTACGTCGGCGGATTTTTGCCCGGTGAGTACAACGACCTCGGCGGCGATTACATCATTCGGGCCAGTGACGCTCACACCTGGGTCGAAGCCTACTTTCCCGGTTACGGCTGGATCACGTTCGATCCCACTCCGCCCGGAGATGGAAAACGAAACACGTTTCTCTCGCGGCTCGCCCTCTATTGGGACTGGTTTCAGTTCGCCTGGAGCGAGTGGGTCGTCAATTACGATTTCGTGCACCAGGTTAATCTCGCGCGCAACATGCAGAATACTTCGCGCACCTGGGGCGACCACGCACAGCATTACTATCGCGAGAAACAACGCCAAGCCATTCGCCTGCTGATGGCGCTCGACCGCCGAACCGAAGCCTCGCCCTATTTTCTTCCCAGCGTTCTCGTGTTTTTGATTGCCTTGTTGATCTATCTGCGCGGTCGTCCGCTGATCGGATATTTAATCGCGCGGTGGCGGGTCCGTGCACGTCGTGGCGGAAATTTGACTGCCTCGCTGGCGTCCCTCGAATACCGCGAAATGCTCCGCCTGCTCGAAAAACGCGGCTGGAAGAAAGCCCCGTCGCAAACCCCTCTTGAATTCGCGTCGGCTATTCCCGCGGCCGACATAGCCGCCCCCGTCGCCCAACTCACCGAGCTATACCAGTCCGCCCGCTTCGGCAGCCACCCCACCCCCGTCGCTCAGATGTCCACCCTCCTCCGCGCAATCCGCGAATCGCTCCGGACGCGCCCTAGTCGTACTCCCTAGGCATTGGATTTTGTAATTCTTTGATAAGGTAATTCGTAATGAATGGTTACTAGAACGACGGCGGAGCTCAAAGAATTGTCCCCCAAGCGAATCGTGCTGTCCTTAGCCTTCAGCGCCAACGGTTTCGAGACCGGGAAAATTACGAATTTCCGGATTTCTGAAATCCCGCGGATCGCGACAGTCATTCTGGATCTCGAGCCCGTATCAGACACAGAGGAAGCCGATCCCAGGAACATCCCTAAGGTCCTCAGGGCGCGTTAATTCGTCTTACGGATCGGCGGCCGAAGGCGTTCCTGGTGTGGTAGAATTGAGGTTTCCACACCACCTGAAGGACCGCACTGAATGCCCAAGGTCGGATTCGTAAGTCTAGGATGCCCGAAGAACCTCGTGGACAGCGAGGTGATGATGGGTATTCTCGCGCGCGCGGGTTACGAAATCACGCCGCGCGCGGGTGATGCCGACGTCCTGGTTGTAAACACGTGCAGCTTCATCGCCCCGGCGCAGCAAGAATCCGTACAATCCATCCTGGAAATGGCTGAATATAAAAAGTTCGGCCGCGCGCAAAAATTAATCGTGGCTGGATGCATGGTGGAACGCTATCGCGACGAAATCCGCGAACAAATTCCGGAAGTGGACGCCGTGATCGGCACCGGCGAAGTCGAAAAAATCCTGGAAGCCTGCGAAGGCGGCCTGCGCAACAACGACACCGAATCCGCGCAGTTGCCCACGTATCTTTATCACGACCTGACGCCGCGCATTCTCGCCACTCCGCGCCACACTGCCTACATAAAAATTAATGAAGGCTGCGACCATCCCTGCACTTTCTGCGTGATCCCGCAGCTCCGCGGAAAATTCCGCAGCCGGCGTTTCGAATCCGTCGTACGCGAAGCGGAAAATCTGGCGGCAGCTGGGGTCCGCGAAATTTCGCTGATTGGCCAGGACACCACTTTCTACGGCGAAGATCTGGGCCTGCGCGACGGTCTCGCTGTCCTTCTCGAACGTCTTGCGGAAGTGGAAGATTTGCACTGGATTCGCTTCCTCTATTGCTATCCGAATCGCATCACGCCGCGCCTGCTTGACACCATTGCTGCACATCTGCGCCTGGTGAAATATATCGACGTTCCGCTGCAACACGCCAGCCGCAACGTTCTCGCGCGCATGAAGCGCGGCTCAAATGGCGACGCGTTCCTGAAAATGCTTGAGAAAGCGCGCCAAGCGATCCCCGGCGTTTCGATTCGCACGTCATTCATCGTCGGCTTCCCCGGCGAAACCGAAAATGATTTCCGCGAGCTGTGCGATTTCGTGCGTGCCGCCGAGTTCGATTGGATGGGCGTCTTCTCCTACTCCGACGAAGACAAATCCCAAAGCTTCGCGCTCGACCGCAAAGTTGACGAAAAAACCATCGCGCGCCGCCGCGACACGCTGATGTCCATCCAGAAAAAAATCTCCGCCCACAAACTAAAAAGGCACCTAGGCCAGAATCTTCAAGTCATGCTGGAAGGTCCGTCGAAAGATACCGACCTCGTCTGGGAAGCGCGCCTGCAAGGAATGGCGCCTGACATCGACGGCAAAGTCTACGTAACAGAATTCGAAGGCGTGAATGACATGGCCGATCTCCCCGCCCCAGGCACTCTAGCCACCATCGAGATTACCGAAGCAAAAGACTACGACCTGATCGGCCGCGTCACAAATTTTGAGTCCCCACGCGTCACGCGAGAAACCTCTGCGCCAGCCCCCACCCTGTTTCCCATCCTAGCCTGAAGTTTTCAAAAGTATAGGTGTCACGGCCCGTCGGGCCCTCCAGGATTTAAATGTAGCGCCGCGGCCTTCAGCGCGGCATCGTGCCTTACCTCGGCAGTGGATTTCCTCCACCGACGGATTCTGCTTTGCTTTCGTAGCGCCGAGCTTCCGCCCGGCATCTTTCTTTTGAATTCAATCGCCACCGTCCTCAATCCCGCACATACTCACTTCAATTCCATTCGTGTTAGTCTAATCTCGGCGCTTCCGTGAAATACCATTGCCCAATCTGCCGAAAGCCTACAGATTCCGACGCGAACGCGGACTTCCCCTTCTGCAGCGAGCGCTGTAAATTGCTCGATCTCGGCGCCTGGGCCAGCGAAAAATACGTAATTAGCGAGCCCGTTATCGACGAATCTTCTTCGGAAAATTCCAACCAAGAAGCGGATGACGAACGAAACTGATCGTCCGCCAGTTGATAAGGAAACGCTTTCAGCGTCTGCCCGGGCGTCCGGGATTCCGGCGAGTGGCGCACGCAAACCGCGCCTCGCCATATTCATGGCCACCGCCGCCGGCCTCGGTTACATGCCCAAGGCTCCAGGCACGTTTGGTTCTTTCGCCGGCTTGATAGTGGCGCTCCTACCCTGGTGGACTTTCCAGGGAGCCTTCAGCGCCGTCCTATGGGCCCAGCGCGGGAATGGTTCCTTTTATTTTTTGATCTCAGGCCGGCATTGGGATCCGATCCTATGGACTCAGATTATCCTCACGATTTTAGTTGCAGCAATCGGAGTCTGGAGTGCAAACCGGGCGGCTGAATATTGGCGGCAGAAGGATCCTCCACGCGTCGTGATCGACGAAGTTTCTGGACAACATCTCGCGCTGCTGCTTGGTTGCGGTATTCCTTTATGGTGGCGAGCTGTTTCGGACGCTCCGTGGACGGGCTTTCCCATCGGGCTGGTCACATTTCGTTCGGAGCTAAACTGGAAATATTTGTTGCTGGGTTTTATACTTTTTCGTGTCTTCGATATTTGGAAACCGTTTCCGGCGCGCCAAGCTGAGTCATTGCCCGGCGGCTGGGGTATCATGGCTGATGACTGGGTTGCGGGGATTTACGCCGGTCTAGGTCTGTGGATCGCAAGAGCGCTTGGCCTGTGAAAACCTCTAGGTCCAAACGACGGTCATCCCGTAGAGGCCGCTTTTCGGCGGACGAGGGACCTGTTTTTTGTTTGTTAGCAATAGCATGCGAACGCTTGCTGTCGCGCACAGATCGCTTTTGTAGCGGCGGCCTTCGGGCCGGCGATTGGGAATAAGGCGCGATGTCCGATCGCCGCGTTTACAGAGGGATTGTGAAAAAATTGGAAAAACAGTTTTGAAGACAACCGGCAATCCGAGAATTGAAGCCGTCAAACCGCCAGCCGCGCTCCCGGGCGGAGAAGTTTCCATACAAGGAAGCGGTTTCGGCACACGCAACCACACGCGTCCGCAAGTCCAATTCGGCCTGGCGGAAGGCAGCCTGGTGCTAGCCGCTGAAAATTTGCTGATCGCGCGCGTCCCCGAAGGAGCAGCTGGCGGCGCAGTGCGCGTACGCATGGGCAGCATCGAAAGCGCGCCGTTCCCCATGTCGCTGGGCATGCAAGTCGCCGACAATCTGCACCCCGTGGCCAACCCCGCCGTGGATGCCGACGGAAATGTTTACGTCACATTCAGCGGCCAGCGCGGACAAAAAGTTCCCGTTTCGCTTTACCGCATCACTTCGAACCACACGGTGAAGCCTTTCATCACCGAAATGATGAACCCCACCGGCTTGGCCATTCATCCTGACGGCCATCTGTTCGTTTCCTGCCGTAACGACGGCACTGTCCATCGCGTCTCGCCCGACGGCCGCTCGATGCAGTGGATCGAAGGCATGGGCATCGCCACCGGCCTTGCATTCGACAAAGCTGGCAGCCTCTATGTCGGCGACCGCAGCGGCACAATTTTCAAGATCGCGCCCGACCGAGAGATTTTTGTTTTCGCCACGCTGGAGCCGTCTCTTTCCGCTTATCACTTAGCATTCAGTCCGGCAGGCGAGCTCTTCGTTACTGGCCCAACTACCTCGAGTTACGATCGCGTCTATCGTATTAATCCCGCCGGCGAAGTCACCACATTTTTTCGCGGCTTGGGACGTCCCCAGGGCCTCGCATTCGACCGCCGCGGCAATCTTTACGTGGCCGGATCGCTCGGAGGTAAACGCGGCATTGTTCGCCTCACTCCGCAAGCCGAAGCCGAACTCGTTCTCAGCGGCAGCAATATCGTCGGCCTGGCGCTTTTGCCTTCGCATCGTGCCATGATCACCACCAACAACGCTCTGTATTCCCTAGATTGGGACGTCGAGGGTCTCCCTCTCAGCGATTAAGTAAGTGCGCCGCCATCTTGCCGGCTATTTTTCTTTCCTGGATCGAGCAGCACAGGTGGCTGCCGGCTCTCTTCTCTTTCGCGTGGTGTAGCGCCGGCGTCTTGCCGGCTCTTTTCTTTCCGTGCCGAGTGTGTCATTTCCTTGCGCCGGCGTGCGTCATCAAGTAAAACAGGTTCTGATGAAAGCCGAAATCATCGCGGTCGGTTCCGAGTTACTCACACCCTACCGCCTCGACACAAATTCGCTTTATCTGACCGGCGAGTTGAACAAGCTCGGCATTCGCGTGATTCACAAAGCGGTGGTTGGCGACTCGCGGGATGAGATGCGTTCCTCGTTTCGCCACGCCATGAACCGCTCCGAACTTATCATGAGTTGCGGCGGTCTTGGCCCGACCGACGACGACCGCACACGCGAAACCGTCGCAGAATTGCTGGGCCGCGAATTACACCGCAACGACGAAATTCTTCAAAACATTCAAGAACGTTTTCGCAAATTCGCGCGCACCATGCCGGAAATCAACGTGCGGCAAGCCATGGTTCCGGAAGGGGCCGTAATCTTGCAAAACCCCCGCGGCACCGCGCCCGGTCTGTGGATCGAAGCCGAAGGCCACATAATAATCTTGCTGCCCGGTCCCCCCGCTGAAATGAAGGCGATCTTCGAAGCGGACGTTCGTTCGCGTCTCGCGCGTATGGGCGACAGCGAACGTCTTTTCTCACGCGACTTGCGCGTAACCGGCTTGCCCGAATCCGAAGTGGAACAACGTGTCCGCCCGCTTTACGAGCTGTATCCCGACACGGAAACCACAATTCTGGCCACGCCCACCGGAACGCAACTTCATCCGCGCATCTGGTCGCACAATGCCGCGCAGGCCGAAAAAATTCTCGACGAGATGGTCAGCCGCATGCAACTCGCTCTCGGCGAGCATTTGTATTCCACACAAGGCGAGACGCTCGAAGATGTAGTAGCCCGGGCACTCACCGAAAATCGCGCCACGATCGCGGTGGCCGAAAGCTGCACTGGCGGAATGCTCGCCGAGCGCCTCACCAACGTTCCCGGCAGCTCGTCCTATTTTCTCGGCGCAGTAGTCTGCTACAGCAACGAACTAAAATCGTCGCTGGTCGGCGTCCCGGCGGACATAATCGACTCGAAAGGCGCGGTCAGTTCCGAGACTGCTCTCGCCCTCGCCGAAGGCATTCGCAAACGTACTGGCGCGACGCTCGGCATCGGCATCACTGGCATCGCCGGTCCCGGTGGTGGAACGCCCGAAAAACCGGTCGGCCTGGTGCACATCGGCATTTCCGACGAACGCAACACCCGCGAGCGCGCCACTCGCTTCCCCGGCGACCGGGAACGCATACGCTTCCAAGCCACGCAACAAGCGCTCGACACCATCCGCCGTTATTTCTTCTTCCCCGCGCATGGACGCGCCTAAACCATGCGCCTCTTCGTTGCACTCGACATACCAGATGCTGTTCGCCGCGCACTCCGAGAATTAATGGCGCGTTTAAAACCCGCATGCAGCGGCGCGCGCTGGGTGCGCCCGGAAGGAATTCACATCACCTTAAAATTTCTGGGTGAAACGGAGGGAACCAAGCTCGACGCGATCAAGTTGGCTCTTTCTTCGTTGGATCGCCTGGGCCCGATCCAGTTGGATTTCCGCGGCATCGGTTTTTTCCCCAATGAATTTCATCCGCGCGTAATTTGGTGTGGCGTGGAAGCATCCCCCAATCTCACAATGCTAGCGGCGTCTGTCGATCGCGGTCTCCAGCCGCTAGGTTTTCCGGCAGAATCGCGCGCCTTCACTCCGCATCTAACCGTCGCGCGTTTCGATTCGCACAAAGGTCTCGACACTCTTGTACGCGCAGCTAATAATCTCAAGTCTTACGACTTCGGTTCAGCGCGCCGCCAGTCCGAATTTTATCTATACCAAAGTGTTCTAAAGCGCGGAGGCTCCGAATACACTCGGCTGGCAACATTTCCTTTCGCAGAGAAAGTGTAGCGTGTAGCTTGATCGATTACGCAAACTGGCTGGTTCTCCTAATCGCCTATCTGCTGGGCTCGATACCGTTTGGCCTTCTGCTTGTAAAAGCGATCGGGGGTCCTGACATTCGTACCACCGGCAGCGGCAATATTGGCGCAGCGAATGTCACGCGCACCGCTGGCTTCCTGCCCGGCATCCTCACGCTGGCGCTCGACGCCGCAAAAGGCTACGCCGCCGTTTGGCTCGCCGCTCGTTGGACCGGCGGCAACATTCGTTGGATGATGGCCGCGGCAATCCTCGCGGTAATCGGCCACATGTTTCCTCTCTGGCTGGGATTCAGCGGTGGAAAAGGAGTCGCCACCGGCCTGGGCGTCTTCATTCCTATCTGCCCCCCAGCAGTCGCAGCCGCCTTCGTTCTCTGGCTAGCGGTGGTGATCTTCTGGCGCTATTCTTCGTTGGGATCGATCGTTGCGGCAGTAGCGTTACCGGTTCTGGTTTACATTTTGTACGCGCCACGCCACGCTCCTGCTGTTTTCGTTACGCTAGGCACGGTATTTATCTCAATGCTTATCCTCTTCAAGCACCGCGCCAACATCGAACGCTTGGTAGCCGGCAACGAAGCCCGCGTCAAATTTCCGCGCTAATCGTCACCATCAATCGCCTGGCATTTGCTGCGACTAAACCGTTTATCGGGGAACCGAAGCCGAGGTCATCGACCCGCCAACTTGTTCGTAAGTGCCAACAGGTCTGTGGCTTATCAGCCAACCCCAGTACTTTCGTCCCGTTGTAGGCTGCGTCTGTCTTCCCCATAATTTTAATGCGGACATCCCTGTGCCTATAGCTGACACCCTCAAGCAGCTTACGAACCGACGCCTGCGCATCCTCTGGATTGTGCTGGGCGCTCTGTTGCTTGTCAGCGTCACGCCCTTGTGGCTCTACCATCGCCAAGTCATCGGCTTGAGCGAACAAAAGTTGCAAGACACCGAGCGCGTTCAGCAAAGCGAAATTACTCGTTCGCTCGCCAGCGAAACCCTCGAATTCGAACAAAATCTGAGCGAACAGCTTCTCAGCCAGCGCCAGGTCCTGGCACTAACCGGATGGATTGTTGACGTCGATGACACCACGCATGCGCCTCAACTCGCGCGCCTGCTGCAAAGTTTCGTCGAAAATAATCAAAATATTCTTTACGTTACAGCGGTCAACAAACAAGCCCGTGGCCAATCTGCTGGAAGTTTTCGCGCCGATGGCGACCCTTTCGTGCAAGTTGCGCTGAAGCATGCGTTCACTGCCAGCATTCAAGGCCTGAATTTCGTCAGCGAGCCTTTCGCGCTGGGTGAAGGCAGCCGCCCGGCCCTGATCGTCTCCGTGCCGCTTTCTTCCGGCGGCCAGTTCACTGGAATGCTCGCTTCGGTCGTCTCCATCGACGGCCTGCTTGCTAGGATTCGCGACGCCAGCGTCCGCGACCGGGTTGTCTTCATCGTGGACGGTCACGGCCACATCGTCGCTCACCCTGACACGCGCGAGATGGTTCCCGGCCGCGACGTCTCCACCAATTCTGCCGTCGTAAAACATTTGCAGGAATTGCCGCAGGAATTGCGCACCACAGAAACCATGCGCTTCTTCGAACAAGGGCGCGATGCGAAGCATCCCGTAGAAATGATCGGGACGTACAGCACGATTCCTGAACTTCGCTGGGCCGTCATCGCTCAGCGCAGCCTTGACGAAGCGCGCATCGACGCTGGAGTCCACGAACTCACCGCGCAAGCCTTGCGTTTCGTCGTCGGCGTCACCGTGATCGCCCTGCTGATCGGATACCTTTTCGCCGTCGGAATCACGCGTCCTATTCGCGGACTTGTTTTCTCCGTTCACGCCATGAGCCGGGCCGAATTTCACGAACGGGTAGAAGTCCGCGGCGCGGCCGAAATCCGCGAGCTTGCCGAAACTTTCAATCACATGGCTGGCGACATCGAGCAGTACGTCGAACGCCTGAAGCAAGCCGCTGCCGAAAATCGCGACCTGTTCTTAGGCTCCATACGCATGCTCGCCGCCGCCATTGACGAAAAGGATCCCTATACCCGAGGTCATTCCGGCCGCGTCGCAAAATATTCCACCATCATCGGCGAATATCTGGGCTTGAACGCGGAAGACCTCGACCGCCTGCGTATTTCCGCGTTGTTACACGACGTCGGCAAAATCGGCGTGGACGATCGCGTCCTGAAAAAGCCGGGCAAGCTTGACGACGAAGAATTCGCGCTGATGAAGCAGCACCCTGTGAAAGGCGCCAACATCATGCGCCCTGTCGCGCAACTGAAAGAAATGCTCCCCGGCATCGAGCTCCACCATGAGCGCATGGATGGCGCCGGCTACCCCTACGGGCTCCCCGGCGATCAAATTCCCATGATGGCGCGCATCATCGCCGTAGCCGACACTTTCGACGCCATGACCACAAATCGCCCCTACCAGTCGGCCATGGATTTGGAATTCGCACTCGACCGTATTCGCTCGCTGGCCATCTCAAAGTTCGATCCCGCCGTCGTCGCCGCTCTCGACGCAGCCGTCGCCGCCGGCCGACTCCGCCTAAACGTAGCCCTCGTCGAAGTCTAATCTTGGACATCTCGACCGTTGTTACTTTCCGTCTCGCATCCAGGGAGTAAAAGTGATGCCAACCAATAGTCCCTCCGGCGAAATGAAGCGGGACACAATCTGGCCCCACGGCTCTTTTTTGTTCCTGACCAGCATTCGGTGCCCACGAGCTTCCAACTCGGCGGTTGCTTTCTCAACATTATCCACATCCAATTCAAGCCACGCCTGCGGAGCAGCAAGGTCTCCCGGCCAAGAATCTTTGCCGAAACAAGATTGTGCTGCCTGTTCGAGTGGCCAAAGGGCAAAGCTTTTCGCTCCATTCAAAGCGCTCGTGTGGAGATAATCTCCTGTTTCTGCTTGGAAGGCGATTCCCAGGGTGTCCACATAAAGCTGTTTACTGGAAACTTTGTCATGCACGATCGGACCGAATCCGGCAATGAATAGAACTTTGAAGCTCGTGATTTCTGGCATAGAACCCCTCAAAAATGCTTTTCGCAGACACTAAGCCAAAACCCCTTCATTGTGCTAGCCTGATTTAAGAAAACGATATAATTGAGGCCGTTGAGCAAATGATCTCTCTTTTTGGACCACCCGAACCCACTCTTCTCGAGCGCCTGAAAGATTCCGTCAGCAAAACGCGGACAGAGCTCGCGGCGCAAGTCGAAAAAGTTCTCACCGGCAATCGCCCCGTCGACCCGGAATTGCTGAAGCAGCTCGAAACAGCCCTGCTCAGTGCGGATATCGGCGTGCGTACCACCAAAGAAGTTCTCGCCGCTTTGCGTCAGCAAGTGAACGAACACAAGCTCACCGAAACCGCCGAGCTGAAGAAAGAACTCAAACGCCAAATCGTAAGAATTCTGCAAGCCCCTACCGCACACGCGGATGGCAACGGCGCGGGCCCCTCGGCTGAGGCAGCAAAAATTTCGCCGCGCGTGATTTTTGTGGTCGGCGTAAATGGCACTGGCAAAACCACCACCATCGGCAAACTCACCAATCGCCTGAAAAAAGAAGGCGCTAGTATTGTCCTCTGCGCCGCCGACACGTTTCGCGCCGCCGCCATTGAGCAACTTGAAATTTGGGCGCGCCGCTCCGGCGTCGAGATGGTAAAACAAAAACCCGGCGCTGATCCTTCCGCCGTCGTCTTCGACGCGCTTACCGCCGCCCGCGCGCGCAACGCCGACGTCGTAATCGTCGACACCGCCGGCCGCCTTCACACAAAATCGAACCTCATGGCCGAGTTGGAAAAAATGAAGCGCACCGCGGCAAAAATTGTTGCCGGCGCGCCTCACGATGTTTTGCTGGTTCTCGACGCGACCACAGGACAAAATGGCCTGAACCAGGCCCGCGAATTTTGGGGACACGCTGGGGTCACCGGAATCGTGCTGACCAAGCTCGACGGCACCGCCAAAGGCGGCATCGTCGTCGCCATCGCCCGCGAACTCAATCTCCCCATACGCTTCGTCGGCACCGGCGAAAAAATCGACGACCTGGTCCCCTTTGACGCGCAAACCTATGTCAACTCGCTCTTCGACTAGCTCCGCAGGCGCGTCTCACGACATATTTTTAAAACGCGCTCTGGATTTGGCACAGCGCGGTGTTGCGCTCGCGCACCCGAATCCGATGGTCGGCGCAGTCCTGGTAAAAAATGGCCGCGTAGTAGAAGAGGGATTCCACGCGTATGAGAAGCGCGACCACGCCGAGATCGTGGCGCTCAAAAAAGCCGGCGAGAAAGCTCGAGGCGCGAGTCTCTACGTCACGCTAGAACCTTGCTGTACCAAAGGCCGCACGGGCCCATGCACAGAAGCCATCATCGCCGCCGGAATAAAAAACATTTACGCTGCAATGGAAGATCCGAATCCAGCGGTGGCAGGTCGAGGGTTCGCGGAATTGAAGCGCGCCGGAATTAAAGTCCATCGATCGGAAAATTTCAGAGAGAGCGCCGAAGCCCTGAACGAAGACTTCGCCAAATGGGTTCGCACCGGCCTGCCCTTCGTCATTCTGAAGACTGCGCTCACGCTCGATGGCCAAATTGCTTCCCGCGCTGGCAGCACTACGTGGATCACTTCCGCCGCATCTCTTGAACAAGTCCAGCGCCTGCGTCACGAGGCTGACGCGCTCCTCACCGGAATTGGCACAGTGCTGAGTGACAATCCGCGGATGTCCGATCGCACAGGCCTGCCGCGTCGCCGAAGACTCTTGCGCGCCATCGTCGATTCGCGACTGCGCACGCCTCTGCGTTCCAAGCTCGTGCAATCTGCCAAAGACAAAAACGATGTAATCGTTTTCACTGCGCAAAGTACCGATTCGCCAAAAGCGCGCGCCCTAGCCCGGGCGGGCGTCGAAGTTTTTCAAGTGCGCCCCCGCAATGGTCACGTGGACTTGCAAGCTGTCATCCGCGAGCTGGGCCGCCGCGAGATGCTCACCGTCCTGCTCGAAGCAGGCGCCGAACTCAATGGCGCCGCCCTGCAATCTGGAATTGTGGACAAAATGATTCTCTTCTATGCTCCCAAGATCATGGGCACCGGCGGTGTTCCCATGGCGCGAATTCCGTCGAAATGGTTTCCCCAGTCGCCAGCGTTGAAAAATATATCTGTAGAAACTTGCGGCCCGGATTTTGTAATCCAAGGATATTTTCGCGATGTTTACAGGGATCACCGAGCAAGTCGGGAAAATTGATTCGCTCGAACAGGCGAAAGATGGCGGCCGGCTCCGCATCGCCTTGGACGACGCCGGAGATTTTGCTACTTCCATCAAACTCGGCGACAGCATTTCCGTAAACGGTTGCTGCCTAACCGTCGTGGAATTCTCGGAGGATCATTTCTTCGCCGACCTTTCCGGAGAAACCCTCCGCCGCACGTCGTTCGGTGAAAAAAAACCCGGTGAGCTCGTAAATCTGGAAAGACCTCTAGCCGCCTACGCCCGCCTAGGCGGACATTTCGTGCAAGGTCACGTGGACGGAATCGGCCGCGTTACCCGCCTGCTTCCCGAAGGCGACAACTGGTGGCTCTCGGTCCGCGTCCCCGAAGATCAGCGGCGCTACGTCGCTGAAAAAGGATCCATCGCCATCGACGGCATCAGCCTCACCGTCGCCCGCTGGCAAGAAGGCATCGCGGACATCGCCATCATCCCCTTCACCTACGCGCACACAAATGTCCGGACCATGAACCCGCACGACGCAGTGAATATCGAGACCGACATCCTCGCAAAATATGTGGAAAGCCTTCTCGCCAAACAAAAATCGCCCACCAGTTCGCACCTATCTGTAGCCAAGTTAATCGAGGAAGGCTTCTAGCTTTAGAACGCGGTTTCCGAAATTGCAGTCCGCCGCTAAGGCTGCTTCGTCACTACCACCGGCTTGCCTTTAGCATCTTGTTTGATCACCACATCCGGCTTTTCGTCAGACGTCTTCGACTCGCGCCGTTCGCGGTCCACATCACCCAACGAAGGCATCGGCGCCGGAGTCTGCTGCCGCGCTTGTTCTCGCTCCCCGGTTGCCAGCGCCTTCGAAAATCTCACGTATCTGGACGGCTGCCAGGACGCGTCACCATGTGCGATTACAACTCCGTAAGGAGCCGTAATCTCGCTATCGGCGCCCACATCGCTTAGGTCGCCGGAAAAACCGTCCGCAGTACGACCGTATCTGCCGAGGTGCGCCTGGAAATGGTAATTCCCGGCGGGCGCAACCTGGCTCGTTTCGGGCAGACGTGATTCCACCACCGGACCTTTGCTCTGCGCGAAGCTCGAACCAGCAAGCGCCATAATCGAAGCCAATAAGGAAAAGGTTCCCATGGTTTTCAGTTGCGTTCGCATGCCGATCCTTCCGTTGCGCATCTTTCTACTCACCTGAATCACGCACTCCGCAGCATGAAATAGTACGAATGGAAATGGCGTTCCCAATCTGCTACCAGCTTCGCGGTACGCCCGAGCCCCGCAGAGTTTCGGTCCCACTTTCCGAATTTGTGTACATGCTACAACTCTTGATTTCGTGCTAGCTTGAGGTGCCGCCGATAAAAATCGCGAGAAAGCTGTGTTGCGGCGCGCCGAAAAAAGACGGGAGCGAAAGGCATGACCGAATCCAGAAATTACGACGTGGCAGTAATCGGCGCCGGTGTGTTCGGCTCTTGGACCGCTTATTGCCTGCGCCAATCAGGAGCCCACGTCGCGTTAGTCGACGCCTACGGTCCTGCGAATTCCCGCGCAAGTTCGGGAGGCGAATCGCGCATCATTCGCATGGGCTATGGCGCCGATGAAATCTACACGCGCTGGTCGCTTCTCGCGCTTCCCCTCTGGCAACAACTTTTCGCCCAAGCCGGCAAACCCGAACTTTTTCAACGTACCGGCGTCCTTTGGATTGCCCCCGAAAATTATCAGTACGCGCTCGACACGTTAACTACGTTGCAGAAGCTTCACATACGCTTCGAAAAGTTATCACTCGCAGATTTGGGTCAGCGCTACCCCCAGGTTTCCTTCGACGACGATGCTTGGGGAATTCTCGAACCGGACAGCGGAGTCCTGATCGCCCGCCGCGCGGTCGCCGAAGTCGTCGCGCAGGCCAAAAAAGCGGGAGTGGATTTCCGCGCCGATCAGGTAATCGCACCCGAAAGCGGCGGTCGTATCAGCTCCCTGAAAACATCCAGCGGCGAAGAAATTTCCGCAGGCACGTTCGTATTTGCTTGTGGCCCCTGGCTTCGGAAACTTTTCCCGGACCTGCTGGCCGATCGCATGTTCATTTCGCGCCAGGAAATCTTCTTCTTCGGAGTTCGCGCGGGCAGCTCGCAATTTGCGCCCCCGGCCCTCCCGACCTGGCTTTACCTGCGCGATGAATTTTACGGAATGCCCGACCTGGAAAGCCGCGGCTTCAAAGTTGCCGACGATCATCACGGACCAATTGTTGACCCCGACACTCAACCTCGCATGGCCAGCGTGCAAGCAATAGCCGCGGCGCGAAACTTCATGGCCAAGCGTTTCCCTGCTCTGAAGAATGCACCGATCGTTGAATCACGTGTCTGCCAGTACGAAAACACCTCGAACGGTGATTTTTTAATCGATCGCCATCCCGAATTCGAAAACGTCTGGCTAGTAGGCGGAGGTTCCGGCCACGGCTTCAAGCACGGCCCATCGCTAGGAGAATACGTCGCAGGTTTGGTTCTTCAAGGCGGAGCGTCGGCACCGCCAAAAATCGAGCCCCGCTTTTCTCTCGCGACAAAACAATCCACCCAAAACCGCGCGGTGCACTAAAGCCATTTTGCGGAAAGAAGGTTTTAGGGTTTCCATGTAGCGCCGCGGCCTTAGCGCGGCAGATTATAGGGGCGAAAAACTCGCCTAGATCGATCGCTTGAGAAGCTCATCCTGGTGGGTCAGGGCTTTAAGCCCTGAGATAAAGAAACTGGCGCGCAGCGCCTTCCTTTACGCCGATTTTCTCGCGGCAAGTATTCCAGCACGCGCAAAACATGCAGCGATTACCGCACAACTTCCCGCGCCTTCGATCGCGCCCCACGCACGAAAAGAACCACGCCAAGCAGAAGTGCAAATCCCGTTCCACCAATTAATTTCACTTCGAATATCCATTTGTGCGTGCTCTCACCGGGCGGAATCACGGAAAGGACGATGCTCATCAGTACAATCAGAAAACCGATGCCTCCGGCAAGCCACACGCCCGGCTTGCCGCCGGGTATCAGCGCGGCCGTGGATGTTTCGCGATCGGGCCGATATGCCAGCACGATCACCGCCGCATACATATACAGAAACGGAATGAAATAGAGAATGTTCGTAGCGTCCACCAGAATTTGATAAGCGCTCACCGTCGTTTCACTGATCTGGCTGAGCAGCAAGATCGCGCCAGAAACCCCGGCCTGCACCAGGATGGAAATGTAGGGCGTCTCCCACTTCGGATGCACTTTCGCAAAGGCCCGAGGCAAATATCGATCCACGCCCACCGCAAACGGAACACGCGAAATTCCCGCCACCGTCGAACCCACGCCACCCGCATTTCCGATGGTCACCAAAATCGCCGCAATGATTCCAAGCGCGCTGATTTTCAGAGCCGCCGAAGCAATCGTCAGCGCTTGAAACACGCCGCTCTTGGGATCCACTTGCACGCTACTCATCAAAGACAGCACAGCAATGGTCCCCGCAATATAAATGACCGCAATAACGATGCCCGACCCCAGAATCGCGCGCGGAAAAGTTTTTCGCGGATTTTTTACTTCCTCGCTCATCGACGACACCAGTTCCAGCCCGCCAAATGCAAACGCAATCTGCGGCCAGAAATTCACCGTGTCCCAATTCCAATGCGGCTGAATATTGCTCCAGGTGAATTGCGTAACCAAACCAAAACGAGCCCAAACAAAAGCCGCGGCCACGATCAACATCACCAGCGGCACAAACGTACCTACCGCGCCCGCGTTCTGCAGCCACTTCCCGATGCGCAACCCAATGATGTTCATATACACGGCCACAAAAAAAAGCACGAAGGACACAACCAGCAAGAACGTCCGGTTCTGTGCCAGCGGCGCGTAGCCAATCCCACCGATGTATGCCGCCATCGCAGCGCTCGCAAACAATAGCGCCGGGAAATAAAACAAGGTATAAATCCAGTAAGTCCAACCGGCCACAAATCCGTGAAATTCTCCAAACGCGTCTTTGGCCCAGGCGTACAGTCCGCCTTCTTGCGGAAATCGCGTGGAAAGCTCTGCAATCACCAGCGCGGTGGGAACAAAAAACAAGAACGCGGCCAGAAACCATAAACTTATAGAAGACGTTCCGTTGTGCGCCGCCGCCGCAATCCATCGCGGACCTAGAACGGTCACAATGTTGAACAGCAAAACATCCCAGAAACCCATCACGCGCGGGAGTTTTGGTTTGGAGTTCTCTGACGGAGTCTCGCTCACGCCGTGGCGTCCAAAGCAGGGATCAACTCATCCTGCGCCAGAAAATTTCGCAGGAAGGGGTCCTGCGAATTTTCCAGCTCTTGCCAGGTCCCGAAAAAAGCAACGCGCCCTTCCACCAGAAAAATCACGCGGTCGGCCAGTTTTCTTCCCAGATGAGTGTCGTGCGTCACCACAATGGAAGTTTTCTTGAATTGCTTCTTCAATTTGACGATCAAGTCGCCCACATGCGCCGCCATGATCGGGTCCACCATGGTGGTTGGCTCGTCATAAAGAATCGCATCCGGATTTTCAGCGAGCGCCCGCGCAATTGCCACAGCGCGTTTAGTCCCGGTGCCCAGATCGGAAGGAAGTTGGTCGGCATACGACTCCACTTCCAGCATTTTCATCAGTTCGCTTACAGTTTGTTCAGCCTTTTCCTGCTCTTCAGCGACGCCCCGCGTTTCCACCGGAAACGCGATGTTTTCCTTCACAGTCAGCGAATCGAACAGCGCGCCGGACTGAAAAACCATGGTCACCCGCCGCCGTATTTCCGAAAATTGTTTTTCCGTCCAACCGGCCACATCTTTTCCCGCCACGATAATTTGCCCGGAATCCGGCTGAAGAAAACCAAGCAGCAGTTTCAGGGAAACGGATTTTCCCACTCCGCTGCGTCCCATGATCACGGCCGTCTCGCCTTGATTGACGAAAAAACTTACCTCCTTCAATACCTCGTTATCGTCAAATGCTTTAGAGACGTTGCGAAATTCGAAATAGTGTTCGCTCATGAATTTCTCTGCTTGCTTAGCCGCGCCTTGGCTTCGTCATAGTCCGCGGGCGAATTCACATTCTTAAATAGTACGCCGCCGGAAGCAAAGGCTTTCCATTCATTCGGTTCCACATGCTCCACCGACAGATTTGCAAACGAGTCCGTCACCTTGCGCATTCCGCCTTCCACCGCTGTGCGGATTCGCACCTCTGCATTCTTGTGATACATCGCGCAAAGCGGCTCCGGCCCGCGCACATTCATCGCTACCACCGCGTCCGCTTCCGATTTCAAGGCCCGCGCAACCAAATATTCCAGCCACGGCTGGGTAAGGTAGGGAAGATCGCACGCCATCACCAGGTTCCACGGCTTCGCGGAAATGTGCAGCGCCGTGGCAATCGCTCCCAGTGGCCCGTACCCCGGAAAATCGTCAGCCACGATTTTCAGCCCCAGCGCCTCGTAACCGGGAGTGCAGGCGATTACCACTGCTTCGCTCAGCACCGCTCGCACAAGCCGCGTCGCGCGCGCGATCAGTGGCTCGCCGTCGATTTCCAGGAGCGCTTTGTCGCGACCCATGCGCGAGCTTTGGCCTCCTGCAAGAACAAATCCGGCCACGTTTTCTTTACTCATAATTTTGCGCTAAAGTACCACGACCACAGGGGGCCAATCAATCACTTATATATCAGAAAATAAACAGTTTAACTATGACGCAAAGATGTGAGCGAATAATTGTCAACTACTGCCTTGACTGTATCCCTGCATTTGATACTATTGGCACTCGTTCATGAGGAGTGCTAATGCCTCGGCTGCAGCCTCCCTTCGAACGATACCTAAGTTCTCCACCGGAGGAAAAGCACAAATGGCAGTGAACATTACGCCACTACACGACCGCGTGTTAGTGCGGCGCTTGGAAGAGAAAGAAACCGTAAAGGGCGGGATTATCATCCCTGACTCGGCCAGAGAGAAACCCCAAGAAGGCGAAGTGGTTGCCGTAGGCGCAGGCCGCATGGAAAAGGGTACCCGGATTCCGCTGGATGTGAAGCCTGGGGACAAGATTCTGTTCGGCAAGTACAGCGGTAACGACATCAAGATCGACGACGAAGAATTCATGATCATGAAGGAAGATGAAATCCTCGCCAAGATCGGCGGCCAGGCCAAAGCGGCCGGCGGCAAAAAGTAACTTTAAACGCTGCCGCGAAACCCGACGCAATCGGGCGCAGCGGCGGCAGAGACAAGTCCCGCGTAGAGCGGGCAGGTCCGGGCGGCTTTCGCCGGGCGGACACGGATAACAGATTAACTTCTGGAATTGGCTAAGCCTCAACGCGGGGCTGGCCGAGCCGGACTAACACATAGAAATCAGGAGGAAGGAGAATTATGGCAAAGCAAATCGTGACTGGTGAGAATTCACGCCAGGCCATTTTGCGCGGCGTCAACCAATTGGCGGATGCC
>Ga0209420_1000237_pt1 | contig 33267 bp, 25 predicted proteins | sample BlaSpr_A8_OM1_O1_FD_187972 | JGI IMG/M metagenome (GOLD analysis project Ga0209420, IMG submission 187972) | Forest soil microbial communities from Thunder Bay, Ontario, Canada - Black Spruce, Ontario site 2_A8_OM1_O1 (SPAdes) (version 2) | ecosystem: Environmental > Terrestrial > Soil > Boreal...
CACCACTGGCCTCCATCGCTGAGTTCCGGGCGCCACACCCGCCGGTAGGTGAGATCGAAGAGCACGGCCAAGCTAGATCCGCACGGCGACTGAATGCGCCGGATTGTGTAATACGTTTCAGAGGTCATACCGCACGGCCTTTCATTGCCCCTGGCGAAATGCCCGTTAATGGGCGTGCCACATCGTCGCATGATCCGGCGACACGGGCACGGGGACGCCATGTGCGGCCCTAGCGTGCTCGTTCATTGCCTTGGCCGCCTGGGTGCGGCAGCTGCCGTTCTCTCTGCTGAACTCCTGCGGGGTGACGGAGTGCTTACAAAGCGGGCACTTGAATGTGGTACAGCCATTCATCGTTTTGATGGTGTAATGTCTCATAGCCTCAATTGTAGGCGCTTATCCCCGGCGTGGCTCCGAACTAAAGTTACAGCCTCTGATAGCCAGCACGTCAATCTAGGCTGAGGCGGAATAGGGTTGATCGTCCGTCAACACTTGACGCACGGTTTGCGCAAGCAATGAAAGGCTGAAAGGCTTCTGCAGGAAGGTTATGGTTTTACAAGAGTCCGGTACTTGAGTTATACGGTCAGTATAGCCAGTCATACATACAATACGGAGATTTGGTCGCTGCTTTATCGCCAGAGTGCCCAACCCTGGTCCACTAAGCCCCGGCATAATGTAGTCGGTCAGCAGCATTTCGATGCGTTCTTGATAGTCTCCGCACATTTGCAAGGCTTCCATCCCATTTGAAGCTTCAAGCACAACGTAGCCGGTTGACCGCAAGAATTCACAAACTGCGGTGCGAAGTCCCTGCTCATTCGCGACGAGCAAGATCGTTTCCGAACCAGTCGGAATTGTCTCCGATTGTGATCGAAGCTCTTTCGTTTCCGAGGGCTCTTCAATAACAGGCAAGTAAATCGTCAATGTGCTGCCCTTTCCTGGAAAGCTGTAAACCCATGTGTCACCCCCACTCCGTTTCACAATTCCGGAAACCATGGATAACCCCAGCCCGGTCCCCAGGCCGCGCTCTTTGGTAGTGAAAAAGGGCTCGAAAAGCCGCGCCTTCGTCGCTTCGTCCATTCCGATTCCAGTGTCACTGACTGTAATCCGAGCATATAGGCCCGGCGTCAAGTGAACACGCTGCTGTTGTACATACGACTCATCAACGTCAACATATGCGGCTTCAATCGTGAGCTTGCCTCCATGAGGCATTGCGTCACGTGCGTTCACCACCAGGTTGAGGAGCACCTGCTCGATTTCGCTCCGGTCTATCCTGACACGTCTCGGTGACGGCCCACATTTAATGCTGCATCGAATGTGCTCTCCGGCAAGACGAGGTATTACATCTTTCAGCTCTCCTAGCAGAGAACTCAAATCGACATTCGCCAATTGCTCGGGCTGCTTGCGACTAAATGCCAGCAATTGTTTGGTGACAGACGCAGCCTGTTTTGCCGCTCGCGCTATGTGCCCTACACGCTCAATAACCGCATTCCTCTCGAAATTGCCGGATTGTATCAGGTCCGCATAGCCGGAAATAATCATCAGCAAGTTGTTGAAATCGTGAGCAACGCCACCGGCGAGCTGACCAACGGCTTCCATTCTTTGTGCTTGTTGCGCCTGCAGGTCCACTTTCCTCTGGTCCGTCACGTTCTCCACAAAGACTTCATACCAGATCAACGTCCCGTCCTGGCCCAACTTAGGCCATCCGTTTAGTTTGACGCTAATGTGGGCGCCACTCTTTTGCTTCCATTTCACCTCGACATTCATGACAAGGTCGTGGGCCGCGTAGTGTGCGATCAACCGCTGCCGCTCATCCTGCTCACAAAAGATCTCCTCGGTGGTCTGAAGTTCGACAACTTCCTGCTCCGAGTCGTAGCCGAGCATTTCGGCCATGACCTTGTTGACCACCAGGAGCTTTCCGTCGAGATCAGCTCGGTAGATACCGCACGGAGCAGCATGAATGCTGGATTTGTAATCCGTTTCAACAGTGTGTAGTTCAGACTCTGTCTTCCTGCGAAGCGCGATCTCGGTCTGAAGTTCGGTCAAACTCTTCTGGAGCTCCGCTGTGCTCGCCAAATTCTGATAAGCCACACCCGCCTGGGCGGCGACGGCAGTCGCGATGAGTGCATCCTCTTCGTCAAAATCTGCGACTCCAATCTTTGTTCCCAGAACGAGCGCGCCTACCATCCCGTCGACAGGGTTGAGCATGGCTGCGCCGAGGTAGGGCTTAGTACATCGTGGAAGAGCAGCTTGAAAAGCGCGGACCATCACCTCGTGATCTGCCGCCACTCGGGCGGTTCTTTTTGTTGCGGTCAGGTTCTCCTGCCAGAGAAGGCAAACCTTATCAATGGCCTCGCGGTCTACGGGTGAAGAAGTACCGGCCAAATGTGTGAAATTCACCTGGTTGGAATGGGAATCGATTGTGAGGGCGAATACAACTCTTGCCCCAAGCAGGTACCGTGCTCCGTCGCACAGTTCTTTGAGCAATGATGGCACATTGTTTTGGTTGGCTATGGCGCGTCCGAGCTCACTCAGCGCTGATAGACGACGGTTACAAGTGTGTAAATCGACCGTCCTCTGCGTAGCTGTAACTTGGGCGATCCTCAGATCTTCTGGAATGATTGTTTTATCCCGTGCTAGTGCCTCAGGTATGGCATCCTTGCCCAGACACTGGTCAACAATCCAGGAAATTTCCTCGGGCAGTGCTGACTTGTCTGCAATGTGAAGCACACCACATTCCTGGGCTAGACCCAAAGCCTCACGCTTGAGGTAGGCAGCGGTCCAAAAGACTATGGGCACTGGAGAACGCCCTGGTTGGCTACGCAGCGCGCTGACAAATTCATAGCCATCCATCGTAGGCATTAAGATGTCGATGAACACGATTGCAGGAGGGGTTAGGCGAGCAACTTCCAGCCCTTCCAAATCGTCTCGGGCCTCTGTGACCTGATGGCCGAGGCGTTCAAGTACGGATCGCAAATATTCTCTGCTGGAAGCGTGGCTTTCAACGATCAGAATCTGAACCATTAGGGGTCGCTCTTTTCACTTCGCACCTTCATGTGGCGTGCCTCCTTGCTTACGTTAGTAGTCTGGTCGCTGCAGTCTCGGTTAGTGTTCCCTCCGCAGCTCGAACCAAGCGGAGCAATTGACCTGCCGAATGCTAGAGGGCTTTTCTCTGCTGGCTCTCGTAACTAGAAGGACAAGAATGCATAGCCTTCCCAATCTCCCGCGGACTTTCTTTGTCCGTTACGAAAACCGCACGACGTGCCGAGATGTCGGCAAGTGCCGAAGTTTCGGCACTTCCAAGAATCTTAAGTTGTTGAAACAATTTAGGCTGTTCCTTCCATGATCCATCGCTGGCCCGTGACCCCGGATAAGCCAACGGGTGCCTGTTTCGAGAAATGTAACGTCGGGATGCAAGAAAAGCCAAGGGGGGTGGCTTCTGAGACGGAGAATGGGCTGCCCGCGCGGCATTGCGGCTAGGGGCACAATGCCGCTTTTCCACCCGGCAGTGTTCCAACACCAGTTCATGCATCACAGGTCTTCCATCAAGAATCTTCCATCAAGAATCTTCCATCAAGAATCCCCCTCTGGCTTTTGTGGCGATTACCAAGAGCGCAAGCCGAACTCAAAGGCGACGCTGGAGGGAGGGCTGGGGAAGGCTATCGCCAATCTGCGAACTGAGATCGTCTTGCTTCTGCCGTGTGTCGCGAGTGCGGGCGCAAAGCTCGGCAATCATCGGCAGCAATTGCCGGCTGGCTTCAAGTTTCGGTACAAAAGCGTCGGCCAAAGCTAACGCCTGCACGGGCACTTCGCTACCGGATACCATGATGACTATCAGGTCCGGGAGTATGCGTTTTATCTCGCAAGCAACTTCATATCCATCTATCACGGGCAGGTCGTAGTCGAGGAGTACGGCATCGCACCTGCACATTGTCACAAGCCGGAGTCCTTGTTGTGCAGACGCTGCCGTGAGAACTGCGTATCCGGACCTCTCCAGAAGCGCCTTTTCGTAGCGCAGAACGGCCTCATCGTTATCGATGCACAGAATGATTCGTTTCGAGGTGGGATGAGTCGAGATCACATTGGTCCTCCTGGTAACTTCAGGCCCAACTTACGAGTCCTCTATGCAACTCGTAAATATGACGCGACGCACTTACAACTGGAGCGCGACCCCAACAAGTATTAGATGCTCCACGTAGAGTGCTTGAGCGCATGCACCGTTGTCTGTGCAAAAGTGACCACTTGTGTTAATTAGCTCTCAGGCGTGCTTGTCTGAGAACAGCGCAGAGACGCGGCTATACGGAGGATAACGGCCAGTGTGTCCAACACCAGCCTGCGGCTCGGTGGTGACTTCCGGAGGCGAGATACGATATGTGGTAACAACGATAACGTCACTAACTGTTCAATTATGTACAGTTCTAAACACAAATGTGAGTAACACTTGTCCTTGATAGCTATATCATGGGGCCGCTATAACATCGGTCGCTGTAATTGCTTCGCGATATTAAGGGTGGTGCGGTATGACTCAGACCAAACGAACGTTTCACAAAGAGTCCTGCTTGTGGATGACGTCGAGGGCGTTCGCAACATGATGAGGGCGTCACTTGAGGAGAGAGGATTTGACGTGGTTCCGGCCAGCGGCGTGACCCAAGCCCTGAAACTTATCGCCACGCAAACCCTCGATGTGGTTATTACCGACCTGCACATGCCGAACCCCAGCGATGGTTTTGCGGTGGTTACCGCCATGCACAACTCCCAGCCAGATGCGCTTACGCTGCTGGTCAACGGCTACCCCGACGTCAAACGCGCTTTAGAAGCAACTTTTCTGGAAGCGGACGAGATCCTGGTGAAACCATTCGAGGTCGGAAAACTTGCAGACCTCGTTCGCGAAAAGATGATCACTCGTAAACCTTCTGCTCGGACGCGCAAGGAAAGAGTCGCCGCGATATTGCTCCGTTGTACAAGCTGCATTGTCGCAGACTGGTTAGGGAGGGTAAGAGATAATATAGAACTCAGTCGAATTGCGCTTACCGACCAGGAGCGGACGGGATATCTTCCTAAGCTGATTGAAGAGCTGATTGTACGCCTGGGAAAATCCACGATCCCGGGACAAGAGAGCGAATCCATCTGTTCGACCGCCGCGGTAGCCCATGGCAAGATGCGACAAGTGCAAGGCTACACACCTGGGATGCTGGTGCACGACGAGCGGATATTGCAGGTGACCCTCTTCGGGACGTTGCAAGGCAACCTGAGCGCTCTGGATTTCAGCTTGCTGCTACCCGATGTCATGACGATCGCAGATGAGGTGGATTCACAACTGATGCAGGCGATGGATAGCTTTATGAATGCATTGCGGGAGCCAGCGCCGGCTGCAGCGTAGTTACTCTTTCGCCATCAAGCGAGGCAAAGACTCAATGAAGACGAAGACATGGAAGGTAATGACCAACACGGGCAAACAAGCAGACCTGGAGTCTGGCCTTGAGAAGAAGGAAGTTCAAAAGCCGGCGCACATCAGTGCCAGAGAGTTTGTCCATTGGCTGGCGCCTGAGAGCCGCATTGATGACAATTCTTTGCGATCGCTATTCAAGCAGTAAGAGCTCCTGCCGGGGAGCGAGTTCCACCTTCAGCCACTCGTAACTTCCCATTACCCGAAAGGTCATGTGGCCGGTGATCACCCGCTGGAGCCATTCCCATTGTTCCTCATTCTTCGGAGGAGCCCAGTCAGCAAGGTTGACATTCCTCCATGCGATCGGCAATCCAGGACTGCAATTGTTCGACCGTGACCGTGGAGACTTGGACGAACACCAGTCCCATGCGCCCTGCATTATCGGTCCAGCAGACTTCAGCGCCTATTGTCGTTGTGCTCTTCGTGCCCGGCAGGGTTAGCCTTAGACTGACTCTTTCTCCGACCTGCAGCGGAACCAGACAGGCGAGAGCCATGCCACCCTCGCTGACATTGATTGAGGTGGCCACGAACTCAGGGCGGGAGATACTGGAGAAATAGATGGGGATCTGTAAAGGATGACGAAAGTACCGCCTTCTTTCCCGTACCATGAGAGGATAAGACGCTTTGAGAGTGCGCGTTAAGATCGCCGGAAGCAAGGGCCTTACCAGCACAAAGTTGGCGCCGGCCCGAAAAGCATCAGGCATTTCACTGCTGCTATTCAAGATCGCCAATACCACGGCTCCCTTGTGAGACGTCATTCCACGCGACTTGGTGATAAGCTCCAGGGTTTCCGTGGGGTTCTTGAATTCAACTATGACGGCTTCGAACTTGCGCCGGCAAAGGTTCCGGGTTGCCGAGCCGATGTCGGAGCAGACCTCGACATGCATCGCCATCGGCTGCATGAAGAGGCGAAGAGTATCTATCGTCTGGATGTTATCGCTCACAAGGAGGACTCTGACGTCTGTCGCCTTTGGCACGGTGTTTCCCTTCTCGATCTTGTTTCTGGTGCGGACAGAAGAATTCTCTTCGCGGCCAGGTCCAGTAGAGCAGGCCAGCAGCAGGTCCAGCAGCTTGGTGTGAGGCTGGCCTTATCACCAAGCTGCCAAACCCAGGGGGAGGGGTACCGATAGGGCCTGTATACGGAAGAAGTGCACGGCTCGTGCCGAACCGGTTAGGTTTGGCGGCGATACTGGCAAGCTTGTGTTTAGGTGTGACTTATGGGCAATCGTTAAGAAATGGTCGTGGTGGGTATCGATGCCATTTTCGTGGGTTTTCTGGACTGATGTCTTATCGCAGGACTTTGCTGAGATGCACCCACCTACAAAGAACGAAGAACAACGAGGGGAGAGCTTCAGGCGCTGAAGCGCGGGCGCATTCCAGACGACTTAACGGCACGAATGAACATCGCGCCTTCCCGAACCTGCTCGAGTCGGAGTTTTCCGACGCCAGCTAGCAATCGTTGCCCGGCGATGTCCCCGGCGAACACTTGGTGAATGAATGAGTGAGTGCCGACCCGTTCATGAAACGTGGCAGTAGAAAGGATAAACTTGCTATATCATAAGTTAACGGTCGAATCTTGGAATGGAACGATCAGCGCGTCCAAGCTTGAGCTTCCGGAGCGGGAACTGGCAGATCGAAAGCAGCCCCGTGTCGTAGATAGGTGTGGCAGGCATGCCTGAAGACGTGATTCTGATTGTCGAGGATGATATAAGGCAGCGCGCCCTCCTCGGCGAATTTCTATCAGCAAACAGCCTTAAAGCCTTGACCGCTGGGAATTGCCTCGAGGCTGAGCACATCTGCAGAACCCACCGTCCCGACGCTGCGATTCTCGATTATGAGTTGCCTGACGGCAATGCTCTCGACCTGATGACTCGTCTAAAGACTATCGATCCGTCGTTGCCCATAATAATCCTTACTGGGCAGGGCTCAATCCAACGCGCCGTCGAAGCCGTCAAGTTGGGGGCTGATCAGTTCTTGACCAAGCCGGTTGACCTTGCCACTCTGAATGTACTTCTTCAGCGCAGTCTGGCAAACCATCAGATTCGCCAGGTACAACTCGCCGACAAGAGGCGGGGTTATCCGCATGTGCCGGATCCCTTTGTAGGCAAGAGTGCGAGGATACAGAAGCTCGCCGAAGTTGCCCACAAGGTCCTAAATACAAACAGCCCCGTGCTAATTCAAGGTACGACAGGGAGTGGTAAGGGTGTCTTGGCGCGTTGGTTGCATCAGAATGGTCCTCGGGCAGAGTGGCCATTCGTGGATTTGAATTGCGCCGGGCTTTCGAAGGAACTGCTGGAGACGGAGCTCTTCGGCCATGAAAAAGGGGCGTTCACCGGGGCAGTTCAGAACAAAGTAGGCCTGTTAGAGATCGGTCATAAGGGGACCATTTTCCTGGACGAAATTGCGGACTTGGATCTTCAAGTCCAGCCAAAACTCTTGAAGGTCCTTGAAGAGAAGCATTTTCGGCGGCTCGGGGACGTACGAGAGCGGTTTGTGGATGTGCGGCTTATTGCCGCCACCAACCGGGATTTCCGCGAACACGTCCGTCAAAAGATATTCCGGAATGACCTATATTTTCGTATTAGCGCCATCTCTCTATCTGTGCCTTCGCTTCATGAGCGAGTTGAGGATATACCGATCTTAGCCAGGCAACTTCTCGATCATGTGAGCGCCGATTTGGGAGTCCACTCCGTTGAAATCTCCGACGAGGCTATGCGTTATCTCCAATCCTATCCGTGGCCTGGAAATATTCGAGAATTGCGAAACATTCTTGAGCGCGCGGTGCTGCTGGGCGATCAAAAACTGCTGACCGCTAAAGATCTTCATTTCGACATGCGTGTAGACACTGACCGCATCGACGACGGAGCCATTGCGACACTAGACGAGGTCGAAAGGACCCACATCGCCCGGGCACTCAGGATCCTGGGAGGACAGGTGCCAGAAGCTGCAAAGAGGCTGGGGATCCCCCGGAGTTCTCTCTACAACAAGATAAAACAGTATCGAATAGGGCACGATGCAAAAACCACGTCATCGGCTGCAGAGTCAGATACACGGGTTGATGCCGAAGTGCCGGAACGCTTTGCCGACAAGAGTTCGTAACATGAGTTCGTAACATGGCTTCGGTGGTTACGACGCAGCGCTGATTCTCCTCCCTATAGTTCGTTCGAGTGACCTCCCCCAGAAATCAGTACATTTTTCAAACCGGAACCTCACAGGACCCTTTGAATCTGCTTGTCGGGAACAGGCAACTTGTCGTCCGGAATGTGGCCGCGAATCCAGACGATGGATTCATTGCGTGATCAGTGAAGCGACCTTTGGTGCCCGGGGGGAGGATTTCAACTGCTCTAAACCCTTCCACCGTAACGACTTGAGCCATTCAACGCCCTCGCAAGGTCTGACCCAGGTGTTTGGCCACCTCCATGCCGACATGGAAGCGTGGCGGCCTTGTGAAATCGTGCTTTCGGCTTTACCAGCCGCCACCCTCCCCCACGATACTCCTTAGGACCTGGTCATGAGCCGATTCAATAACTCGCGTTTGCTTGTATCTGCTCAGTTGCCGATGCTGAGCGCTGTATCGGGCACTGCCATCGTTGGCACCTCGCTCATGCTGAACAAACGCGTAATTATTCGGCACGCGGTTGTCTCTCTTTGTTTTGTGCTGCTTTTCCTTCTGCTCAACCATCCAGAAGTCATCATGTTGTCTCAGCTCGGTTCTGCAGCCTGGTATCCGGCTACGGGGCTGGCGCTGGCGTTGTTGTTGGGTGTAAGCCCGTGGTACGCGTTTCTGGTCTGTTTTTGCAATGCGTTCGCGGGGATACTGATCTACCACCAGCCGCTGATGTCGGTTAGTGGAACACTAGGGGCCGTCAGTTGTAGCGCCTTTTATGCCGCGGCGGCATACCTTCTGCGTGGCTCGCTGAAAATCGATCTTGGTCTCCGTGAGCGGAGAGACGTGGTTCGTTACGTGTCGGTGACCACAGCGGCCGCTTTGGGATCCACCGCGGTTGGGGTTGCATGCATGGCCACGGACCACGCGATTCTCTGGACCGAATATTGGCATTCATCAGCGATTTGGTTCCTGGGCGACGAGATCGGATTACTGGGTGTGGCACCGTTTCTTCTCATCCATGTATTGCCGTGGGTTCGCAGGCAGTTGTTATCCGGCCTGGTCGAATCGCAGCCCGAGAGGCAGAATTTCGGCAAAGCGACGTTTACCAGCGGGGCTTTCCTGGAAGCGGGCACCCAAGCCTGCGGGCTCGTGGCTGTGCTATGGGTGATGTTTGGAGCGGAGTTGGGTCATGCTGAGTTGTTTTATCTGAGCTTCATCCCGATCATCTGGATTGCAATGCGTCACGGAATCCGCCGAGTAGTCATTGGATTGCTCGCACTTAATTTTGGCATTGTGGTCGCGATGCATTTTTATCCACCATCTTGCGCCCCGACCAAAGTAGCTCTGCTCATGTTCGTTATCTCGGCAGCCGGACTCATCGTGGGATCCGCTGTAAGCGAGCGGGTCCGCATCACTGGCCAACTCATTCAGCGCACCGGCGAATTGGTCGGCGTGAACTCTGAATTGCTGATTGCCAAAGACGCCGCCGAGGCAGCGAGCCGCGCCAAGAGCCAGTTTCTGGCCAACATGAGTCATGAAATCCGCACGCCCCTCAATGGGATCATGGGCCTGACCGAGCTTACCCTCGATACTGAATTGACTTCCGGGCAGCGCGAATACCTGACAATGTTGAAATCCTCCGAAGACTCGTTGCTCGGAGTTATCAATGACATCCTCGATTTCTCCAAAATCGAGGCGGGCAAGCTGGAATTAGACCCCATCGACTTGAACCTGCAGGATAGCGTGAGCGAGACCATGCGAGCGCTGGCCTTGCGGGCGGATCAGAAAGGTTTGGAGCTGGCTTACCAGATTGACTCCGACATACCGGTTTACATAGTAGGAGATCCGGGAAGAATACGTCAGATTCTCATCAATCTGGTGGGGAACGCCATCAAGTTCACACAGCAGGGAGAGGTTGTAGTGCGAATACAGTGCCCTTCTCGAAGTGATCACGAACTCGAATTGCACTTCACAGTCGCGGATAGCGGTATTGGGATTCCTGCCGACAAGCATTCGCTCATCTTTGAAGCTTTTGCTCAGGCCGATGGCAGCGCGAGCCGTAACTATGGTGGAACCGGTCTTGGCCTTGCCATTTCGTGCCAACTCGCCGGATTGATGGGCGGTCGAATTTGGGTGGAAAGCACGGTGGGCAAGGGCAGCACGTTTCACTTCACGATACGTGTCGGTGTCGCCGCAGATCAGCACGCCTCCAGTGTCCAGACATTGCAGGCCGAACTATTGCACCTTCCCGTGCTGCTGGTGGATGACAATGCCACCAACCGTCGAGTCCTGCTGGAATTGACGCGGGGCTGGGGAATGCAGCCGACCGCGGTAGATAGCGGAGTGCTTGCCCTAAAAACCATGAACCGGGCACAGATGGCGGGCCTGGGATTTCGTCTGGCGATCATCGATGGACACATGCCCGGTATGGATGGTTTCGAATTGGCGGAGCGAATCAAAACCGATCCTCAGCTGTCCGGCGCGATCATCATGATGTTAAGTTCTGCCGGGAAGCAAGGTGACGCGGCGCGCTGTCGTAGACTGGGCGTCGTCGCATATCTGCTAAAACCCATTGGCAAGTCGGAGCTGCTCTCAGCGATTCTGGGCGCTCTGACTCAAAAGCCTGTCGATTCAGCTCCTAATGTGGTTACGAGACCTACTCTTCCATCGACATCCAGGAAGCTCCGAATTCTTGTGGCCGAAGACAATCCAGTAAATCAAAAGGTTGTCCTGCGGATGCTAGAGAAGATGGGACATATACCGACGATCGCCGGCAACGGCCAAGAGGCCCTGGCAGTTCTGGCATCTGATTCCTTTGATCTCGTGCTCATGGACGTACAGATGCCGGGGATGGATGGGCTAACCGCCACCAAGAGCATCCGCGAGCGTGAGAAACAAACGGGACTTCATCTCCCGATTATTGCGATGACCGCCCACGCAATGAAAGGTGACCAGGAACTCTGTCTCGCAGCAGGTATGGATGGATATATTTCCAAGCCTGTCAGTGGCAAGCGAATTGAAGAAGCAATCGCCAGCCTCCTCATCTCTGAGCCTGAAGTACGGCTTCTTCCGATAGTGAAGATTGTCCCCAGGTCGCTCATTCTTTGGGACGGCGCCAAGGCACTAGAGAGACTGGATGGTGACGAACAGTTGTTGCACGAGATAGTGCAGATCTTCCTCGAGGAAAGTCCCAAACATTTGGCGAACCTGAAGCGAGCCCTGACGGAAGCCAATGCTGAACTGCTTGAGAGGACAGCGCACACCTTGAAAGGAGAATTGAGCTACCTGGGTATGCCAACCGTCTCGCAGAGGGCCCACGAACTGGAACAAATGGGTCGCGAGTGCAACTTGGACCACGCCGCTGAGGTATTTGCCATATTCGAGACTGAAGTATCCACTGTGGCTGCGAACATGCGTCGCACGCAAGGAGCGAAACATGAAACTGTTAATTGCTAAAGGCAATATTCTATTTCGCGGACTGCCGCAACAGATCCTCGCGCCCGAATATTCTTTGCTTCCTGACCGTCCGAAGTTACAAATGACCAGCAGTACCTCTAGGACAATTCCGCATGAATGACAACCAGCAAGCTGGGATTCTCATTTCCGAACGCAAACTCGACAAAGCCGCCTCGGACACTATCCTGATCGCGGAAGACGACCCTATCTGCCGCCGAGTTCTTCAGAGTCGACTGCAGAACTGGGGTTTTCGAGTGATGACCGCTGAAGACGGACTACAAGCCTGGCAGATGCTTTTACAAAACGACGCTCCGGAACTCCTCATTCTGGATTGGGTAATGCCTGGTATCGACGGCCCTGAACTCTGCCGCAGAATTCGTGAAAGGCGAGATGCTATTTACCCGTACATTTTGTTGGTTACCGGAAAAGACAACACACAAGATGTGGTCCGGGGACTGGAGGCTGGAGCCGATGATTATCTCTCGAAGCCATTCGATCCCACAGAGTTACGGGCACGGCTGCAGGTCGGCAAACGAATCCTTGCTCTGCAGCACGAATTGATCCAAGCGCGCGAGGAGCTTCGTTTTCAAGCCAACCACGATACCTTAACCGGGATATTCAGTCGTGCCGCAGTCTTGAGCGTGCTCGACCGTGAACTGCAGCGAGGGGCTCGCTCCGGAATGCCCACAGGAATACTGATGATGGACCTGGACCATTTCAAGAGAATCAACGACACCTACGGCCATTTGATCGGCGATGCCGTGTTGAGAGAAGTCGCGGATCGTATGAATCGGGTTTTGCGCTCTTATGATTCCCTGGGGCGCTACGGAGGAGAGGAGTTTCTGGCGGTACTTTCCGATTGCTACCCAGAGGATCTTCACACCGTCGCCGAAAGAGTCCGCTGTGCGGTTTGTGACATCCCGATTGGCATAGAAACCACAAGCTTGGCCGTCACGGTCAGTGTCGGTGGAATCGTAACATCGCACGCAACCCCAAGCCTTGAGTCACTTTCCGCCGCAGACGCCATGCTCTATGAGGCGAAACGCAATGGAGGGAACAGGGTGGAACTTGGGCCGTGTGATCTAGCCGCGCTCAAGGTGAGGAGCTGAATGACAACGGCAATACTTCTTATCGAAGACAATAGATTGCTGCGGCGCGCTATCGAACGAGCCCTTGTCAAGGCTGGGTATGAAGTGATCAGCATCGGCGATGGAGAAGATGGTCTGCGTGTCGCTCGTGAGAAGACCCTCGATCTCATTTTGCTGGACATGATGTTGCCCACGCTGTCGGGTCTCTGTCTGCTTCAACAACTGAAGCAAGATAAACGGACCCAAGCCGTTCCTGTCATCGTATTGAGTGGCCTTTCGCTCAAGAATGAGGCGAAGCTAGTGAAGGAAGGCGCCGCAGGATACCTGGAGAAATCGGATACGTTATTTCAAGACGACTCGGCGCTCCTGCTTCAAGCTATCGAACGGGTTTTGCCTGGCGCCGGCAATAAGCGCCCGCGCCAACTTGAGAAACCGCTGGGCGTCAGAAGAACGGAATGAAGAGCAAGTTTCCGTCAAATCGGAAGGTGCAACTTGCGTTCGGGTCTGCCATTTTTGCACTGCTCGTCGCGGGTGCGGTCTCCTATCGGGCCGTAGTCTTGTCCAATGAAAGCGATCGATGGCTGCGGCACACCCACGAGGTTCTTGCGAACCTCCACGATTTAGGCTTCGCCATGGAGACTATAGAGTCGAGCAGCCGTGGATTTGTATTGACGGGCAACGAGTCCTATCTTGAGACCGGCCGCGCCAGCCGACTAATCGTAGCGCGGGACGAGGAAATTGTTCGCAACTTGACGGTCGGCAACCCCAAACAGCAGAACCAGCTTCCCGCCCTGGAAAAGCTAACCGCTGAACAGTTCGCTCTCGCAGATCTGGTCATTAGCCGGCGCCGTGCCCAAGGCCTGGAGGCGGCAGGGGATGTTATTCGAAGCGAGTCGAACCAGCGAATCATGATCGAGTTTCTAGCGATCGGTAGCAAGATGCAGGGCGAAGAGCTTCGATTGCTGGTACTGCGGAACGCGGACGCGAAACGGCGCCTGACTCAAACCAAGACCGTCTTAGTTTTAGGACTGGTTCTGGGTTTGTTGATCACTGGTGCCGCTGGTTGGAGCACGCACCGCGACAGCTCCAACCGCAAGCGGGCTAAGTCCAAGCTTCTGTTGCTGACCGAACGCCTGTCGCTAGCCACCGCAGTTGCAAAGATTGGTGTGTGGGAATGGGACTCGGGAAGCAACAGCGTGACCTGGGATGCCACGATGTTTGAAATCTATGGTTTGCCGCTGGTCGTCCCCATGCTGTATGAGAGGTGCCCTTCGTGAAGCCTGCCAACAAGCCCGGACCTGGCTGGACGACGGCCTGCCCTTGGCTACGATGGCGGTGAACATCTCCGCGATCGAGTTCCGCAACGAGAAATTTCTTGAAGGTGTCTTTGCTGTGCTCAAGGACACGGGCTTAGATCCGAGATGCCTTGAGCTGGAATTGACCGAAAGCGTTCTGATGAAGCATGCCGCTGCAACGGAATCCATTCTCAAGGCACTCAGATCGCGAGGGGTGCAGCTTGCGGTCGATGACTTCGGCACGGGTTACTCGAGTTTGAGCTATCTTAGAAAGTTTTCAGTCGATTCCCTCAAGATCGACCAGTCGTTCATCCGTCAGATCACTACTACTCCCCATGAGACAACCATAGTGACTGCGATCATCGGTATGGGGCGAGGTCTTAAGTTGCGTGTGGTGGCTGAGGGCGTGGAAACACAGGAAGAATTGGCATTTCTTCAAGCTCACGAATGTGACGAAGCGCAAGGGTATTATTTCAGCCGACCCGTCCTTCCCGAGCAGTCCGCCAAGTTGCTCGAAACCGGCATTGCTCTTCCTCTTTGTGAGGCGTCCCGCGTCACGGAGCAGGCTGCTGCCGCTCAACATCCATACATAACCGACCGTCTTCGGTTCATCATCCATGAAGGTAAGCAGATTCTTCTTATCGATGTATCAAACTGTTCAGCTGCTGAGGTGGAAACAACGTTCCGAGCGGTTCCGGAACTTGTGACCGCGCATCCGCGTGGTTCGGTCTTAATACTTACCGATTTCAAGGGAGCATCCTTTGACCAGGAAGCGATTCGGGTTATGAAAGAAACCGCCGTCTTCGACAAGCCCTATGTTAAGAAATCCGCATGGGCGGGCGCGGAGGGCGTTCTTCACGTATTCTCTGCGAACCTGAGTAGCTTCTCCCGCCGCGAATTTCCCGCGTTTAAGACTCGTGAGGAAGCCTTGGCATGGCTGGCGAAGGACTAAATCGGCGAAAGACTTATAGATAAATGAATTCCGGGGGAACGTAAATGAGCTACAGCGAAGCAAGAAATCACTTTGAGAAGGGCAGAAATAATACTGTCGATAAGAGTATCGTCGAGATGTTGGACGGACTCAAACATTTATCACACGCTCTTGAGGAAGACATCAGAACGTTGGAACAAGCTATGCGTGATATCCGTGAGTCCCAGAATAAGCAGGGAAGTGGCGGACCTTTCTAGTTGCTGCCTTCCTCGACCGAGCTAAAAGCATCCGCCCTGAACTCTCGCAGAAATGCGCCCTGGCGAGAGGCGAGAGAACTCTGTTCATCCCGTAGTCCTGTTGCTAGACAGTCGTTCCGGCAGAGGGACAATTCGAGCGGTGCGGCGAAGGTTCGGCCTACTCCTGGCCGTATTTGAAGGGCTATTGCGCCTTGGCCGATTGGCCCATGGATTGCTTTAACAGTCGAGTAATCCCTCAACCAGAAAGCCCATGCCGAGGAGGTCCAAGTTGCGCGCAGCGCGCCCACAATTTAGGAGGGTCATGAAATCTACCCAACCACTGAAACCTCTCATTCGCGTCGCCGTGGCTGATAGCGACCCCCTGCGACTTCTAGGCTTGCGAACTCTCTTAGGTTCAGAGTCAGAATTTGAACTGAGTTCCGTCTCTCTGCCAGAAATCACAACCCGGTGCGATATTGACGTTGTGCTGTTGTGGACCTATGCGGGCAAGAACGTTTTTGATGTAATGGCTGGATTACGAGCCCGAAATCTCGAACTACCGATTGTTGTGACCGGAACCTGTATGGACGATGAGGCAATGTACAGGGCCATCACGTTCGGGGCAAAGGGCTTCATTGAGGACGGAGCATCAGCGGCCGAGTTTGTGCGGGCGTTTCGAGCGGTACACGAAGGCTCAGTCTGGCTTCCTCGGAAAGTGCTCTCCATGTTCGTGGAGCGGAACAATGCGGGCGATGCGCGCAAGCTGCAGCCCTCCCGCCGGCCTTTTACCGAGCGTGAAAAAGAGGTCCTGGAATTACTGGTAGCAGGCTGCTCCAACAAGGAGATCGGCGCTCCCCTGGGCATTCAAGAACGCACGGTCAAGGCGCATGTAGCGAAATTGATGCATAAACTGGGAGTGCAGAACCGAATCGCACTCTCGGTGCATGTCGTCACTCATTCTCTTGTTTCCCCGAGATAGGAGCCGCCGGCACGCACTCGCTCCCACTCGGCCCTGTGAGCGCGATCGCGATATTTCAGCATTTACTCCAAGCGGCTTTCCTTGCGTGCGGTTGTCAAGCAGACTCTGACATTTGAAGCCAGAAGAAATTTCCGCAACCATTCATCCTTTTGGAAGACCAACAGGTGCCCACACCGCCGCCGCCTATTGTCGCCAATTGCGAATTGCCCACCCACGGGTGAGCCGAGCTGAGTCTCGCTCTCAGAGATCCAGGGAATACCCAGCCTCGCGGGAAGGCCCAAGTTACCAACGTTACGTCTCACCTCCTGGATCTCAGAACGAGCCTCTCTTTCCGGGCGAAGATAGAGGATATGAGATTAGAAGTACTTTCGCTTGTGTGGCGGCTTGATTGCCTGTCTTGTGTGCTCACTGTTTTTTCGACGATTCTGATAGGGAGAAGATGCTGGGCGGGCTGGGTGCTAGCGGCGGTCAACAGCCTGATCATTTGCGTCATCGGGTTAAGAACGGGGCAGCTGGGCTTGGTTCCGGCGAACCTATTTTGTATTGTGCTCTACGTGGTCAACCTTCGAACGTGGCGCAAGACCGAGGTCTCCTGAGGCGCGAGGCTCGAAGATGCAACTGTTAAGTACAGGCATCTGCACTCAAACCCGCGGTGGAGGGGTGCATTGAAGTCCTCTCGGGTCCCGCCTTGCCAGGAAGGTCGCGAGTCAGGCGATTGGGTTGGCAGAGATTCCGACTCTTTTCATTGATCGCCATTGCAGGTCTCCGCGGAGGTATTGCCAGATTCCCTGGAGACGCCAGACCATCGTGAGTTGGCGGTAGGGAAAATGTTCGAAGAAGCAGTAGATTATCAAGCGCGCGACCTCGCGCCAGTCGCTGTAGCGGCGGAAAGTCATCTCTTCGAGCAGCACCGAGCCAATGGAAATCAGCGTGGCAAAAGCGTAGCCGAACAACAGGAATTGCAGGAAGAACGACTTGCTCAGAACTCCTAAGATCAGGGCGAGGACGATCGTCGTGTATCCGACGACCTCAATGATGGGCGCGAAGAATTCAAAGATCCACATGTAAGGAAGGACGAGCCAGCCGACGCGTCCGTAGCGGGCGCGGAACAGCATGTCGCGATTAGGCCAAAGTGTATCGATGAGACCTTTGTGCCAGCGTGCACGCTGGCGGGCGAGGGACTTCAAATCGGTGGGCACTTCAGTCCAGCAAGTGGGGTCAGGAATAAAGTCGATGTGGTACGAGCGGTGATCTTCGTGCAGGCGGCGGTGCATGCGAATGATGAGATCGAGATCTTCTCCGACCGCGTGGGTGCGAAAGCCGCCAACTTGGAGGACGAGGTCGCGCTGAAAAACTCCGAAGGCACCAGAAATTATGGGCAGCATGTTGAAGCCTGCCCAGGCTTCGCGGCCGACCAAAAAGGCGCGCAAATATTCGATCACCTGCATGACTTCGATCGGACTCTTAGGAAGGCGCACTTCCTCGATTTGATTGTTCACGACGCGGGAGCCGTTCAAGACGCGTACGATGCCGCCTACGGCCACCACACGACCTGGGTCGGCGAATACTCCTGCCATGATGCGAATGAGAGATTCTTTTTCGAGAATTGAGTCGGCATCGACTACGCAAATGTAGGGACTGGTCGCGGCGTTGATTCCCGCATTGATGGCGTCGGCTTTGCAGCCAGCAGCTTCTTTATCGAGGACGAACAGGCGCCGATCGAGCGCACTGCGATAGAAGGCATGGAGCGGCGCGGTTGCAATGTCGGCAATGTAGAGGACGCGGGCGGTCTGAAGCTGATAGGCCTGCCTTAGCTTTTCCAGGGTGGCATCGTCCGATCCATCGTTGACAACGATGACTTCGAGGCAGGGATATTCGAGTTCAAGCAGAGCACCGACACTGCCGACGATCGAGCGTTCCTCATTGTGCGCTGGAACGATGAGAGTGATGGGCGGGGTGAAGGGAGAAGCTTTTACCAATTCCAGGCGCTGACTGCCAAGACGATGACGATGGCGGACGTTTTTGACAATTGCAACGATCAGCAGTCCAAGATAGATGACGTTGGATAGCAGGTAGTAGATGAACAGTATATCGTTCGAGATGGCGAGAAAATGCACGGTCAGTGCGCCCCAGCCGCCGCGGCTCTGCCGGTGAGTTCCACTCGTTTTCTTGCTTCCGCTACGACCTCCATCAAATGGGTCCCGGTAGAGTGACGAGTGGAACCCGGAAAACCACCGATGATTTTCTCGATCGCGCCGGACCGCTCGAGTTCGGAGACAAACGACTGCAGGGCGTAGTCGTCTTTAGTAGCGATCACATCTTCGAGGATCTGATCGAGTTGCGGCCCCATCCGTGCGAGTGCCCACGCCGCGCGCTGACGTACGTGGCGGTTGGTATCGCAGAGGGAGCGAAGCAGGATGCTGATTTTGTCGACGTTGTCGATTTGTCCCAACGCTACGACGGCGCGCAAACGAACAAACCATTCTGGATCGGCGGCTAAACCTTCGAGCGCCGGCAGAGTGTAAGACGTGTTGGTATTGCCGAGCGCACGGGCGGCGGAAGCGCGTACTTCCGGTAAGACGTCTGAGGCCAGAACGAGTAACTCCTCACCAAGCTGAGGCGATGCCAGTTCGCCGAGCACGCGAGCCAGCAACTCGCGAACCGGTCCATGCGTGCGCTCAAGGTAGTTGACCAGTACATCGGGGCAGGAACGGCAGCAGTTTGCCAGGGCGTTTTTCAAAGAACGTTCGGGTGCGTCGAAATGACCCGTGACGATGCGGTCGAGAATTGGGATGGCGGCCTCCATGCGAGCCGTGCGGCCGAGGCCACGAACCGCGGCGATCCGAGTTTCGCGCAAATGTGAGTCCAATCCCGCCGCCAGAGCAGGAACCGCTTCCATGGCGCGAGTTCGCCCCAGAGCCAGCATTGCGGTTCGTTGCTTCAATCCGCGCGATGTTCGGGCTTCGTAGATACGCGTATCGAGTAAGCCGCTGACGCGAAGACAGTCCAGCAGCGGCGGTAACTTGTCAGCCGGCGACATTTCGATGCTATCGAGCAGAATGGATTCAACGATGTCGCAATCGAGCAGATTGAAGCGCCAGTCTTCGGCGGGGATTTTGCCGGAGAGGATATCGTCCCATTGGGAGCGCAAGGCAACGGTGCGCTGATTTCTTTTATGAAAGTATCGGGCGCGGTACCAGCGTCGCAGCACAATGAATCCGACGAGAAGCAGGATTCCCAGCAGCGAAGCGAGAATCGCCTCCAGCACTAACTCAGCGGGCCCGAGCTTTTCGATTCCTTTAAAAACGGATCCCATAACTCAATCCAAAGCTCGTATCGATCAGGCCGCCGGTGCGATCTTGGCGAGCTGCATAGCCGTTGATGTCCTGGCGTATGGCGAACTGATAGCGCAGACCACCGCCGAAAGTGTAGGCAGAGAAGCGCCCGATTTGATCGATCTGGGCAAAGTTTTCGCTGCCCATGCCCAAGAAAACGCTGCCGGCGACGCGACGTTGCAGCGGGAAGCCAAGTTTGGTATAGCCGGAGGGCGTCCAGTCGACGGGAGTACCCAAGAATCCAGTACGAGCGCCAGTCAAGTTGAGTGACCAGGTCCACTCGTGAGGTAGGTACAGGATCTGGCTTGTGTTCAGGGTCAGGACATGCGCACCCTGATACCAGAACCAATGTTGCTGGTAGGAACTTTCCAGTCCCTGGACCGAACGATTTTCGATTCGGAAGGCGTGGCCGTACTCCAAGAAAGCTTCGTTGGTGGGCACCACACTCTGGCTGCTGGCAACGGCGCTACCGACGGTGAACCAGTCCCGCGTGGTGAGGTGGAAGGCGGTGGCGGCCAGAAGCTTGACCGCATCTTGCCCAAACCTTTGATAGGTGCTGACGCCGAAGACGGTTGACCATCGCGGGTTCCACCGGGAATTGAGGCTGACGCTCTGGGTCTGGCCAGCGTTAGAGTAATTGAAGATATCGACGTCTTCGCCAATCCGCAGTTCGTGTTTCGTGTTTTCGCTCAAGCTGTCGAGACCTGTTCTCGCGTCCGCATTGTGCGTATCAAACAGAAGTGTCTGTTCATACTCCGAACGCGCTTCCGGCGTCCGGCCCAACAACGACAGCACACGAGCGCGGCGTGAGAGAATCTCGGGGTCTGAGGGTGAGATCTTTCTTGCCCGGTCCAGAGTCTGCAGCGCTTCGGTATATTTCTTCTGCCAGAGGAGGACGTCAGAGAGACCCGTCAAAATGTCGGTATCGTCTGGCACTTTGTCGAGTACAAGTTTGTATTCAGCTTCGCCTTCAGACCAACGGCCTTTCCAGGCCAATAATCGTCCACGCCAGCCGTGAGCTTCCAGATCTTCAGGTGCATCCGCCAAACGTAGGTCGACGATGGCAAGAGCAGCGTCGATGTGCTGGTTCTCGACATTCTTACGCACTTCTTCCTGCCAGTCGCCGGTGGTTTGCGCGGCGAGAAATTGCACGAAACCGACTAGCAGCAAGGCTCCGATTACGGCCCTGAGCAACCGTTCGTTCGGTTGACGAATGAATCTGTTTTCAGACACGCTCACGACAAAACCCCAGCGAACTGTGGTCCGCTCGATCCGGAGCCGGTATTGCGCACACGGCTCCCGGGTCATTCAGGAATTGAATCTGTTTAGGGAAGGAACAGGACCGTCAGAGCGAGGTCCTGAAGCGCAGCAATGCACCGCCATTGCAATCCTTAACTATCACTATGGCCCCAATAGGGCTGCAAGAGTAGTTACCCAAGGCACCAAGGCTTACGTGCGCAGGTACCTACACTGCAGAGCCGAGGTCAGTGCTGGTAGTCGATGTGGAGTGAAACATTGTGGCCCGGCGCGAGTTCTGGCAAAACAAGGTGCCGATTGTCGGGGAACAAGGTTGCGCCGCCGATGATGCTCGCTATCGGACGTCGGAATTCGAAGGTCAGACCGATTACCGGCTCGTCTGACTTTACTTGCAGCACGACTTCTGTGGGTACGGAGGTCGGGGTCAGGCTCCATTGGATACGATCGCGAGCGCGCCAGAATTGTGCAAAGGTCACCATGTCAGTTTTGATGATGTCCGGAGGTAGCTGACGAAGCAAATCTTGTTCGGCGGTTGCTTTCAGGGTGGATTCATTGGAATGAATCAACACGACGCTCACGGCTCCGTTTTCGGCATTGGCCATGATCACCTGCAATGCCTGGGGAACCCGTTTGGCGAAGCCCGGCGATTCTTCGTCTTCAATGGTGACCGGAAATTCATAGATTTCGCTGTCCTCGTCGAACCCAAGATCCCGAGGAAGCGCGAACGGGAAGTTGGAGAGAACATCGTCGGCGGTGAATGATGAGTCGAACTGATATCCGGAACGCTCCAGGGCTTCCGGCAGAGAAACGGGAACCCGGAGGTGCCCGGCGCGGAAGAATATCGTATCTTGACCCGGAATTTCTCCGTCCAGCAATTCTTTACTGACTCGAACTTCGCCGAAGACAGTGGCTCCGGAGGCAGTGTCGAATCCAAGTCCGCGAGGTTGATAACTGGGATAAGTTTCATGGCCCGAGCCCAGCTCGAACTTATTGAAGCCTCGCGAATGGATGATGGAATGGCTCCCCACAGTCGAGCCACCTGCTTTTAGTCGCCGAATAATGTCGAGGTTAGGAGCAAACAAGAAAGCTTTGCTGTTCGCATCGTCGACGTATTTAGTCTGGATGAAGAAAGTACTGCTGGCCTGGTTCGCCTTCTCAACACGAGCAAAGTCGAAGCCCGGAGCAAATGAGTTTTCCCAATCCACATCATGGGAGAGCAGCAAAGCTGAGCGTTGCCCCGCGGGAATAGAAGCGAGGCGGACCCAATCTTGGCCGTAGGCTTCGTACCAAGCCCGCAAGACTAACAGCCAAACATCCGCGCCGGGTTCAAAGGCATTCACATAGTGGCGCTGAGCTTCGTAGTCGCGATTGTTCTGATTGCGTAAAACGACGTCAAGTAAACTCAGTCCCAGAAGATACACCGTTCCCTTTCCCACGGAGTTCGTCAGCAAAGCGGCACTTCCGTCGTCAAAGTGCGCCAGCACTTCGGCGCCGGCGTCAGGAACGTATCCGTTAGTCCAGATAATTTCGGGGAAGTGATCGCTCCCGAGCTGAGTTTCGCGCTCCTCGGGGCGATTGAGATACTTCGTGATGGGATCTTTGGTCGCGGAAAACGTCAAGTGATGACGTGTGCGCAAGGGAGCCACACTGCGAAAACCAAAAAGATTCTGGAGACCCCCCCAGAACACATTCTGGGCGAAGACAAATCCACCTCGCCGCACGAACGTGGTCAACTGGTCGGCCTGGGGCTGGGTAAAAGTGTGTGAATCAACGCTGGGATAGAGAATGACGAGGCGATGGCCGAGAGCTTGCGGGAGATCGCGAGTGATAAAAAAAGGGATGCCCATTCCTTTCAGAGAGTGGACGAGTGGAAGAGGATTCTCTGGATCGGGGCCGGGGTTGGTCCAGAATACCGCGACTTGAAGTGGAAAAGACTCTCGAAACTGCTGAAATGGGTCACCGTGCTGATGAACGATGTCGCGCAATGGGACTACTTTGGTTCGCAAGCGAGGCGTAGCTTCGGGGGCAAGTTTCCAAACCGCGCCGGCCCCGCACAAAGCGGACACAAGAAGGGCGACCGCTAGAGAGTGTTTCAATCCAACATCCTTAAGTCCACCGAACGATCGTCCCGAGAGCTACTTCAGGAGATACTCATTGCTCACTCCTCGAAATACCTGTTAAGTATCGCTCTTCGGTCTGTAGTCCATGAATGGCCACAAACAGTTAGCGGAATGCAGCCTTGGGCTTGTAGGTCAGGACCTTTAATTTCTTGGGCTCATCGTCGGGACGCTGGTCGGACTCGTGAGACGGTACTCTACTTATCATGTGCACCCCTTGTAAAAGGGTGGCGCAGTATCTCCCTAAACTGCGCCATCGGAGGAACACAGCGGACGACGGGGGGAGAGCCGCGTGAGTTCCCCAACAACATTCAGCTCCTTGGAAGGAATGTACTACCGTGGGCTATTTCGGGAGTGTTCACAATTGCACAGTGTGCGCAATAATGTTAGCGACTTGGGAATGAGTTAGAGAGCCGCTAGGGAGTCACCGTTCTAGTTTTGCTCACTCTTGGGCCGGGGACACTCGCGAACGCGAAGTCGCATAAGTACAAAGCGCGATCCGGTATCGGATGAGTCCGGCAGAATTGTCCCTTGCCAAAACGCTAAAGTGGGGATAGTTCGTCTTCTTTTTCTTCATCCTTCCTTTTTTGACCAAATCTCTTCTCTAAGAATTGCTGAGCCAGATCCTTGCCGCCTGTTCCAAATGCGATTGCCAACCCCAGCATCAACGCGCCAAAAGCGATTCCGAAGGCAACCAGCACCGTCTCTTCTGCTACTCCAACTTCCTCAAAGACCATGGACAACACAAAAATAATGATGATCGTGCGGATGGAAACGCTCAGCAGGCGGGGGGAAGGCAGGTTTGCATTCACTGCGGCTAGCAACGCAGCGCGGGAAAAAAAACCTGCGGCGAGCAGACCGAAGAACATAGTAAGGAAGGCTGCAAATAGACGGGGCAAGAAGAGAAAGAACTTGGCGATTTGCTCCTGCAAGCCAAAAACGCCTAGCACGCTTATGCCGAGCAGAATGAAGCCCAGCCATGCCACCCAGAACACGAACCGGCTTAACAGTTCCGTCGCCGATGGTAGAGCGGCCTTGCTGAGCAGTTGGGACGCACCCGCACTTTCCGAGAGCTTGTCGAACTTGATGAGCCGCAGCAAGCTGCGCAACAATACTTTTAGGAGGTAAGCGACAACCCACCCGGCTAACGCGACGATCACCAGTACGATGATCCGGGGAAGGATGTGGGCGAAGCCTCTGCTGAGTTCCTGCATAGCCTGCGTTAATTCGCTGATAATCATCTCCCGCATAATGACCTCACTCTCCACCGTTCCATATCTCGAGCAGATATGGTTTCATTCGTTCGAATTCAAGACAAAGGCTTTCGATATTGTTTTCGACGTCGGCGGCGGAACCGTTGCGATTTTCCATCAAGAATGTCAACGCGCGGCCACGAAAAAGCGGCGCCAGCGCCTGAATGATGTGATCCCGGCTGATGACCGATTTGTGATATGCGGCGGCAAACTCGTAAACCGTCTTAGCCCACAAATCCGCGGGATAATGAAAGCGCACTTCTTCCAGACGAGCGATGCTTTGGAGTTCCGCCAGCGTCGATGTGGAAAGAATTGATTGGAACACGGGTTCCAACTCGGCGACTCCGGTCGAGAACATTTCTCGCAGCCGTTTCCGGTTTACTCGCAGCGGTTCCAGTGTGAACTCCGCCTCAGTGCCGGCCGTAGGAATCGGCTGGGAGCCCGTTTTGGTGTCCCATGACGAAAAGTTCGGTTCCATTGAAGAGAACAATGCTCCGACGGTTTGTCGCATCGCCGGAACCAAGTCGGCGGAGTGTCTCTCAACATGCTGCTTGGTTCCCAGGAAGGATTGGCCGATACGGTACTCCCCGCCAATCGCAGCCAGTGTGAATTGAATTTCTGAACCAGCCCGAGCGGTTTCTTCGTGCCACGGGTTCTGGGCAAGAAATTGGCTTCCGAGGCGGCCAGAGAATGCGAACTGCAAGGCGTAGGGCTCACGGATTTTCAACCCATAAAGCGCACGGGTCATGGGATAGAGGAGATTTGTCAAAAGGATTCCGTCAAACCTGTGCCTTCGATATGTGGGCAGCACGAGATCGAATGTTTCTGTGTAAACGGGCCTCAGAAGAGCTGTGAGCCAGTCTGCTGTGAGATGAGTGGATTCGGGTGAAATCACCGCGCACGCTTTAGCGCGCAGCAATTCGGCAGCCGCCAAGATGGTCCGCAGTGCTGTTCCGTTGGCGGGGCTGCTCGCATACTGCGTGCTGATCGAAGGCAATGTGCGGAGGGCATACAGCTTGGAGCCAGGTTTCGCATCGCCGATCGCCGCACGCACAACCAATTCGGGCGTGCCATCCCGCGAACCACCGTCGGCGTTAATGATGGCTGCTCTCTCCCGGGGAAAGAACGTCACGATACCGGCCTGAATCGTTTCTACGATCGAGCGGATAGTCTTGGCATTGTTGTGGGTGGGCACGCCCACCAGAATGTCCACTTCACCAACACTGATTAGCTGGCCGAGAAAATCATCCGTGAGAAAACTTTCCTCTGCCAATCTAGCCTCCTTCATTTTGTTGCGTCATTTAGCTGCCCATAAACCTCAGACTCTTCGCAATCGAAACCACAAGAAATTGTAAGGGCCCAGGGTGAGTAGGTAAGGCGCTTCGCCCACCCGTGGAAAGATGTTCTTGCCGAACATCTCGATCAGAATATTTCCTTTGTAGCGGCGTAGATCCAGTTCGACAGCCTGCGCCGCATTCGAAAGGTTATTAACCACGAGGATCTTCTCATCTCCCAACTGTCGTACGTAGGCCAGTATCCTGTGATTGGCCGGATAGAGAAACTCAATAGTTCCGCTGCCGAACGCGCGGGTCGTTTTGCGAACTGCAATGAGGCGTCCCATCCAGTTGAGAAGAGAGTGTTGGGTCTTTTTTTGGGAAAACACGTTGACTGCGGCATAGCCATAGACTGGGTCTTGGATCAACGGCGCATACAGCTTCTCCGGCTCGGCAACGGAAAATCCACTGTTCCAGCCTCCGCTCCACTGCATGGGAGTTCTCACTCCGTTGCGGTCGCCCAAATTGATATTGTCGCCCATTCCGATTTCGTCGCCATAATAAATAATTGGGGTTCCGGGTAGAGACATCAGCATCCCGTTCATCAACTCGATGCGCCGCCGATCGTTGTCGAGCAAAGGAGCCAGCCGGCGCCGGATTCCGCGGTTCAGGCGCATCGTCTTGTCCTGGGCGTAGCTGTCGTTCATGTAGTCCCGTTCGATATCCGTCACCATTTCGAGCGTCAGCTCATCATGGTTGCGCAGGAAAACGCACCACTGGCATGAAGGTGGGATTTCCGGGGTTTGCTGCAAGATCTCAGTGATAGGTTTGCGGTCTTCTAATTTCACTCCCATGAACATCCTTGGCATCAGAGGGAAATGAAACGCCATGTGGAACTCATTCCCGTCGGCGAAGTATGGCCGAAGGTCCGCAGGCCATTGATTGGCTTCTGCCAGCAGCATCTTGCCGGGAAATTGTTCATCGAGCCTCCGGCGGAACTCCTTCAGAATTGCATGGGTCTCGGGCAAATTTTCACAATTTGTGCCGTCGCGTTCCACCAGAAATGGGACCGCATCGAGCCGGAAGCCGTCGACACCCATCGCCAGCCAAAACTTCATGACCGTCCACATTTCCTCCCGCACAGCAGGGTTGTCATAGTTGAGGTCGGGCTGGTGGCTGAAGAAACGATGCCAATAATAGGATTTCGAAACCGGATCCCATGCCCAATTCGAAAGCTCGGTGTCGAGAAAATTGATGCCTGCTTCGGGATACCGGGTGTCGGTGCTACTCCAGACATACCAATCCCGGCGCGGGTTTTCTTGCGAGCTTCGAGACTGCTGAAACCACGGGTGCTGATCCGATGTGTGATTCAGCACCATCTCAATGATCACCCTGATCCGGCGCTTGTGAGCCGAGTCCAGGAATCCTTTGAAATCCTCCAGGGTTCCATAGCTGGAATGGACCGAATAGTAATCCGCGATATCGTAGCCGTCGTCGCGCAGGGGGGAGGGGAAGAACGGCATCAACCAGATGGTGTCTATCCCTAACTCCTCCAGGTAATCCAGCTTTTGATCGAGCCCTGGAAAGTCTCCGACACCATCTCCGTTGCTGTCGTGAAAAGTGCGAACGTGAGCCTGGTAGATGATTGCGCGTTTGTACCAAAGCACATCTTGCTCTAATGGCAAACCGCTTCCTCCTCGTTCAATCCTGTGCTCTTTGAGCCAGAGTGCTATTTTCGCACTCGTTTACGCCCTATGTCAGGCAGCCCCGGCTTTGGCCGCACGATCAGCATTTATTATGGTATGAAACGAGAGGAACGATGCGATTTCGGGCCATAGCCTCGGATTATGACGGGACTCTGGCCCGCCATGGTCGGGTCGACGGCGACACCCTGGCTGGGCTCGAACGAGCGCGGCAATCGGGAAGAAAGGTGATATTGGTCACGGGTCGCGAACTTTCCAGCCTGCGCGATGTGTTTTCGGCCTTCCATCTCTTTGACTGGATTGTCGCCGAGAACGGCGCGTTGCTTCACAACTCGGCAACGCTTGAAGAACGGCTCTTGTGCCCGGCCGCCCCTTCCACACTCGTGGCCAATCTGCGAAAGCAGGGGGTTCCGCTTTCCGCGGGGAAGTGCGTTGTGGCAACGGTGAGACCTCATGATGCTGCCGTCCTTCTGTCGATCCGGGAGCTGAACCTTAACCTGCAAATAATCTTTAATAAAGAAGCGGTGATGATCCTCCCTCGTGGAACCAACAAGAGTACAGGCTTTTCCGCAGTATTGTCTGACCTGGGGCTTTCGCATCAGAGCGTCGTTGGAATCGGCGATGCAGAGAACGACCATGAGTTCTTAGGCTGCTGTGGCCGCTCAGTGGCGGTGACCAATGCCATACCTGCGCTCAAACAAAGCGCCGACCTGGTCACCCGTTGAAGTTACGGCGCCGGCGTCACGGAAGTCATCGACCGATTGATCGCCACCGATCGCCTCTGCTGACTGCCCATCGGGCATCCACTTCGACTGAGGCTCCAACCTGTTTGCAGCCTCGTCGAGCCGCACTTCACAGAGCTCTGCGATTAAGGCGCCCGCCCAGCGATAGATGTTGTTTTCTCTTACTACCCTGCGCATGCGCTGCATCCTGGTCTTCCGTTCCTCGGTGTCCATCTCAAGGGAAAAACGGAGGGCCTCTGCCGTTTGCTCGATGTCGTACGGGTTGACCAGCAGCGCGTCCGGCAATTCGCGGGCGGCGCCGGTGAAACGGCTGAGAACGAGCACTCCTTGTTCATCCTGGCGTGCAGCCAAAAATTCCTTGGCCACCAGGTTCATTCCATCGTGCAGAGAAGTAACCAGGCAAAGATCCGCAGTTCGATAAAACCGCTGGATTTCCTGGTGGCTGTGTTGCCGTTTAATGAAGACGATGGGCTTCCACTTGCCGGTCTGGAATCGCCAATTGATGCGCTCTGCTTCGGACTCTACCTCCGCCAGCAAATCGTGGTAACGCTTGATATGGGTCCGGCTGGGCGCTCCGATCTGCAAAAAAGTGAACTTCTCGCGATAAGTCGGATACTTTTCCAAGAGCCGTTCAATGGCCAGGAAGCGCTCCAGAATGCCTTTGGTATAGTCCACGCGATCCACGCCTACCCCCAGGAATACGGCTTCGACCCCTAACTCGCGAAGCAAGGCAACCCGCTCCATGTAGACGGATTCCACGGCGCCGGCGGGAGCAGGATTCTCCGGAAACTCTACGCTGATGGGAAATGGCTTTACCACTGTGCGATGTTCCTCGCGATTGACCGTGCAATGTTCCCAATCAATACGCGATTCCAACGTGCGATCCACTGTTTGCAGGAAGTTCGTACAGTGGGATTGAATGTGAAAGCCAATCAGGTCCGCTCCCAACAATCCGTCCACGAGTTCTCGTTGCCACGGACAAATGCCGAACGCCTCCGGGTTCGGCCACGGGATATGCCAGAAAATTGCCACTCGCGCATCCGGGCGTGCCTTCTTAATCATGCGGGGCAGGAGCGCGAAATGGTAATCCTGTGCCAGGAGCACCGGACGGTCCATGCCCTCCATTTCTTTCAGTACCGCGTCTGCGAACCGGCGGTTGGCTCTTTCATAGTGCTCCCAGTCGGAGACGCGAAACATAGGGCGCGTGTGGGCAATATGGCAGAGCGGCCACAGCCCCTCGTTGGCAAAGCCGTAGTAGTATCCTTCCTCTTCTTCCTTGCTGAGCCAGACGCGGCGCAACGTATACCGGGGATCGTCGGGCGGGACGCGCAAGCGGTCATGCTTGTCCACGGTTTCTCGATCCGCATCTCCACTGCCGTGCGCAATCCATGTTCCGTCACAAGCGCACAAGACGGGGCCGAGAGCGGTCACCAGTCCACTGGCGGGAACGATTGCCTCTACACTCTTGCCTTGGTGTCGATGCATGTAAGGCTCCCGATTCGCAACAACGAACAGGCGGCTGCCCCCCAGTCTGTCGCGAACGTGGACCGAGAGTCGTTCCGCAGTCCAGAAAGCATCGCCGGTCTGGCGTAACTGGGCCTCCTTCTCCGCCGCGGAACGAGCTGCTGTGAGACTCGCGGCGAAGTTTGCCATTTCATTGGCGAGAGGGCGAAACAAATCCAAATCTGGCGCAGCCGGCCTGAAGGATGTTTTGCCCGTGCGCAGTGCCCGCATCCACTGGGCCGCCCGGGCGATGGGGCCCGTGATGCTCCAGCGCACAATCAGCAATGTGGTGAGTGTGATCAGGAAAACCAGGACGAGTACGCGCAAGAACGTTTCGCGCCATATCCTCCTGCTTTGCGCATTGATGTAGCTGGCGTCGTGAACGATCGCTAGCCCGCCCACAACCGCTGCATCCTGATGCAGAGGGACCGCATAAATATATACGGAAGCCTCTCCCAGCCGGATGAATTGCCCTGCGCTTTGACCGTTCGTGGCTGCCTGCTGGACCACTCCAGGTTCGCTCGTGAGTCGCGGCGCCAGTTCAGCTGTTGTGGCAATGGATTTGCCTTGAGCGTTATAAATGGCAACTCCGGCCAGATGCTGCCGGTTGCCGAACTGGTCAACGATTATCTGAAGTTCCTTATGCGAGCCCTTCTTGAGATAGGGTTCGACTTTGTCGGCAAGACTATCGCCCAATACTTCGGCTCGGTGCTCCAGATCCCGGCGCAGGCCTCGCTTTTGGAACCGTACCTCATAGTAAGAGGACAAAAGCGAGATCAGTGTGATCCCGACGATCAACGAGATGGTGAGGCGAAGTGTCAGGAGGCGCACAAATTTACCTTGATGCAACGGGTAGCGCGAGCTATGCCGTTATTCTTCCCGATTAAGTCTTCCCCATGAGAAGTGGTATTGAATTGGTTTGGTCGCCTTCAGTCGCGCGTAGCCACGCCTACAGACTCACTCACTTGCCCCGGCAGCGCTGTGCAGAATCGCTCACTTCGTTGGGAAGCACGTCTTGCGAGTCTTCGGGAGTCTCTACTCCCACTCTCGTCTTAGCCGAAATAAGGTCCGATTCAGAAAGACGATCAATTCTGACCAGCTTTCCGAAGGCCTGAAGTTTGATACTGGCCGTTCACAAGGTTCGGACCACAAGGGGAACCTCGTGAACAACCCTGGATTTATGGAGGTTTCAATGAACTTAAGTCTGCTGGATCCGAAGCTGATTGTGCTCATCGCGGCTGTGATTGTGATCATCGCGGTGGTTGCCTGGCTGTACGTGCGAAAACGCAAGAGTACGACCGCAGGCCTGCGGCAAAAGTTCGGGCCCGAGTACGAGCGGGCAGTATTGGCGCATGGCTCAGAACGAAAAGCGGAAGCGAAACTAGCGGATCGCGAGAAACGGGTTGAAAAGCTCAACATCCGCGATCTTGATTGCATGGAACACGACCGCTTTTCCAAACGGTGGGAAGCCGTGCAGTTTCGCTTTGTCGACTCCCCGAAGGGCGCAGTTGCCGAAGCTGATGACCTGGTGTCCTCTGTGATGAAAGCTCGTGGCTATCCCGTGTCCGACTTCGAACAACGTGCCGCCGACATTTCTGTCGATCATCCCCGAGTGCTGGAGAACTACCGCTCTGCGCATACGATTGCGCTGCGGGTTGGGAAAGACGAGGCAACCACGGAAGAGTTGAGAACGGCGATGATTCACTACCGCTCTCTATTTGAGGAACTGGTACAGGTGCCAGCGGTTGTTGAAAGGAAAGAGGTAGCGTAGTGGCCGGGTGGCGACTATGGCCCGGGCGGGCTGAAAGACATCCACAAGCTCACGCACCTTGATGTAACTCTTCCGCGTCGTCGCTACCAGGGAGTCTACGAATCCGAGCCTGGCGCAGCCGTTCCGTGCAAGAAAACCGGGAACCTTGAGGCCGACTCCTGCGTATTTCGGACTGGAGGCGCTCATGAATCATCCATTTCGGTTCCTGGCCGCTTCGTTGCTGTTCACGTCCCTGGGCCTGGGCCAGAGCGCCCAGGTCGCAGGCTTAAATCCCACGGCCCAAGCGCCAAACGTCCCTGCCGGACGGTTCCACCATTCGGGTGTTTACGACGAGCCTCGGAAGCAGTTCCTTATATATGGCGGTTTCACATGGGACCAAGGAACCAAGAGGGCCGGTGATGTTTGGGGATGGGACGGTACCAGGTGGCAGTTGATCGGCGACACAGGCATCCGCAAGACCGTGGCGCCACTCGCCTTTGATTCAAAGCGACAACGGATAATGATGTTCGGCGGCAGCGGGGACTCCGGCACGGACGGCAAGTTGAGCATCCTGAACGGAGGAGCTTGGCAACTTGTAAAGGACCTCCCCTCCCTCGCACGTATGGATGCCAGTCTTGCTTACGACTCGAGGCGAGATCGCCTTGTGCTTTTTGGCGGATTGAACGACCAAGTCTTCTTCGCCGATACGTGGGAGTATGACGGTAACGACTGGAAAGCCACCTTCACGCCGGGTCCATCCCTGCGCTCCAGCGCTTCCACGGTGTACGACTCCGCACGTGGCGTAACGATCTTATATGGAGGTTTTCGCCCTCTTGCCGTGCTTGGCGATACCTGGGAATGGAACGGCGAACAATGGAAGCTCGCTAACGAATCAGGCCCAGGGCCACGCAGTTGGCCGGGACTTGCGTACGACTCGAAGAGGAAACGAACAATTCTCTTTGGCGGCGAAGATGAAAAGGGCCAATTTTATTCCCATACGTGGACATGGGATGGCAAGGTGTGGACGCGCATTGCCACCGTGGGGCCACCGGCACGGATAAAGTCTGCGATGGGATACGACTCCTCGCGAGACCGCATCGTGCTGTTCGGAGGCGTGAACAACAACCCACAGCGGATACTAGATGACCTTTGGGAGTTCGACGGTACCCGTTGGACGCAAAAGCAACCTTGACAACAAAGGTGCGCTCTCGCTTCGCCCCCCCATCTTTGAGACACCTCCCAGAATGCGCGGCGGTCGCGGTCTGCCGCCTGTCGTCGAATGAAGGTAATGAAGCTAAAGTCTTTGCTACACTCAAAGCCGAACTGATCGCCGGTTTATGATCGCAGCGGGATAAATCAGATTTAGATCGCTGACTTTAGATCGGTGATCTCGTTCGCTGATTCCAACAAGACGTGCCAATCGGAGGGCGCCATGTTGCGGAAAGTTCAATCCTTCTGTCTGTTGCTCCTCTTATTCGTTTTTGTTCTGCCCGCTGCGTGCCAGACGGTGCCAGCGTCCCAGGCGGCGACCGAGGCGCGAATAGACTCTGTGCTCAAGCAACTCAGTCTGGAAGAAAAGATCGATCTCCTCGGCGGCGTCGACAGTTTCTACATCCGCGCCATCCCTCGCATCGGGCTGCCCCGTCTGAAAATGGCCGACGGCCCAGTTGGCGTCCGCAACTACGGCCCCTCGACTGTCTTCGGCGGCATCGGCCTCGCTGCCACCTGGGATACAGAGCTCGTGCACCGAATCGGCTCCATCATCGGAAAAGACGCTCGCGCTCGCGGCGTCCATTTC
>Ga0209420_1000238_pt1 | contig 33171 bp, 32 predicted proteins | sample BlaSpr_A8_OM1_O1_FD_187972 | JGI IMG/M metagenome (GOLD analysis project Ga0209420, IMG submission 187972) | Forest soil microbial communities from Thunder Bay, Ontario, Canada - Black Spruce, Ontario site 2_A8_OM1_O1 (SPAdes) (version 2) | ecosystem: Environmental > Terrestrial > Soil > Boreal...
CATTCTTGTGCTTTGGATTCAGCTACTTACCCCTTGGTCGAGACAAACTGCGTCTTCTTTGTGGTTTTCAATTGAAACACGTCGTTGCCGATCTTAGCCTTCATCTGCACCGCAGAATACTTGGCCAGGCGATAGTCGCCCTGGCCCTGGAAGAACTGCTGCTGCACCGAGATGCCGCGGCTCAAGTCGATCCAGAGCAGAATCTTTGAGATGTTATTGCGGAACTTCTCGCTCTTGGGAATCAGTTGCAGCTTCGCGGTTGCGATGCCGCTCACGGCCTCCCCGCCCAGGTAGCTTACGTCGAAAGACTTTATCAGATCCTGGCCGCTGCCTCCGAAGCCGAGCACTAGATAGCTCTCAATTTCGCCCCGGTTGGCTCCCGCGGGATACTCCATCACCTGGTCGATCTTTGGCTGGTAAACCTGCAGCTTGCCGTCTTTGTAGAGCACGAACTTCGGATCAGGCTGCTTAATGTCGGCCATCATCTCTATTTGTTTTCCCACTCTGCGATAGTAGACCGTGCCTGACTGCGTGTCGGTTTCATCCACCACCCGCTGATACTGTTCCCAGATAAAGTCGGCCTGCGTGGCCTGGAAGCTGGCGGCCGCGGCGTCCATCTTCTTGAGCACGCTGTCGAGCGACGGCGCTTCCTGCTGTAGGAGAATACTGATGGAGAGGAACAAAATGTGGAGGCAGGTCATCATGGCTGGTTGCTCTGGTGCCTGTCGCAGACGATTGATGCCGCTAAATTCAGTCTCATGGTTTGCGCTTCACCCAAACTCGATAGCTCTGCACCTGCCGCTTGCGATCGGGAATGCCTTCGTATTTCACGATCGTGACCTCGCCGGAAATCGGTTCGATAATACGCATCAACTGATCGCGCACCGACGCATCGTCTCCCGGCGTAATGCCGCCGGCGGAAATCTGGTAGAGCAGACCGCCCTGCGCATCGGCCGTGACCACCACATCGCTAAGATGCGGGTTGAGGACCGCAGGTTTATCGTTGAAATTGATGACCCGGGGCGAGAAGAAGACAAAGATGAGGATCAGCGTGACCATGATGTCGTAGTGCAGCGTGCCTCGCTCATGCTGCCAAAAAATGTAGCTGCGAATTGTAGGCCAGACGCCCTTCATTGGTAGGGAAGGCGCACCCGCGGCGGTCGTGCTGATGTCCACACTTTGCAAGTTTAGTGACCCTTTCCTTATCTTGGCAATGGAGAAGCTTGACTGGCCCAACGTCGGCCCAACTAGAAGCTAAGGCCTAAGACCCAAGACCTAAAAACTCTTCCGCGTAATCCTCTCCGCCCCAATATAAGGCCGCAGGACTTCCGGAATCACAACGCTCCCGTCCGCCTGCTGATAATTCTCGACAATCGCCACCCAGGTTCGGCCCACGGCCAGGCCACTTCCGTTTAACGTATGTACGAACTCGGTCTTGTTCTTGCCCTCCGGACGGTAGCGGATATTCGCCCGCCGTGCCTGGTAGGACTCGAAATTCGAACATGACGAAATTTCGCGAAACAATTGCTGCCCCGGCAGCCATACTTCAATGTCATAAGTCTTCGCCGAAGATGGCCCCATGTCTCCAGTGCACAAAGCCACGGTGCGATAGTGCAAGCCGAGCTTTTGCAAAATGGTCTCGGCATTCCGCGTGAGCTTCTCGTGCTCTTCGTACGAATTCTCCGGCCGGGTGAACTTCACCAGCTCTACCTTCTGAAACTGATGCTGCCGAATAATCCCGCGCACGTCTTTGCCATACGAGCCCGCTTCGCTGCGGAAGCACGGCGTGTAGGCGGTGAGTGAAATTGGCAGCCGCGCAGCGTCGAGAACTTCGTCACGGTAAAGATTCGTAACCGGCACCTCGGCCGTCGGAATGAGCCAGAGATCTTTCTCCCCGTGGGGCACGCGAAAAAGATCGGCAGCAAACTTGGGCAGCTGCCCCGTGCCATACATCGACTCAGAATTAACCAGGTAAGGCGGTAAAACTTCGGTGTATCCATGCTCGCGCGTATGCAGATCGAGCATAAAGTTTGCCAGCGCTCGCTCGAGCTTCGCGCCCAGATCCCAGTACACGGCAAAGCGTGCGCCGGTGAGCTTCACGGCGCGTTCCAGGTCCAGCACGCCGAGCTGTTCACCAAGTTCCCAATGAGGCTTGGGAGCGAAATCGAATGTGGGCGGCGTGCCCCAGCGGCGAACTTCTACATTATCGTCCGCACTTAGGCCGACCGGCACGCTCGCATCCGGCATGTTTGGGATTCCGGCAAGAATATCCCGCAAGCGGGCATCAAGATCGGCGGCAGTTTTCTCCCGCGCCTGAATCTGGTCGCGCAGGTCTTTGGTCTCTGCGATCGCGGCAGTAGCATCCTGCCCGCTTTTCTTGAGTTTGGATATGTCCTCAGAGGCCTTGTTCCGTCGCGCCTTCATCGTCTCGGCTTCAGTGATGGCCTTCCGGCGCTCCGTGTCGACGTCGCGGAAATCTCTGAGCACGGCAGCGGGATCGGCGCCGCGCTGGCGCAGCATCTCCTCCACCCGGGGTAGATTCTCGCGAACAAAGTTCAGATCAAGCATGAGGATTAATTACTTTACCGGAAGCCGGGCTGAGAATGCACGCACGGCGAAGGATGTGGGGACAGCCGCCCCCGGCCGTCCGTCGAGCGTAGCTCGATTACCTGCCACCGCTTTCGCTCAGACCTCCCGCCTGTGTAAACTACCTTCGCGATGAGATCGTCCCCCCGCTCGCCGGCTGCCCGTCGATGTCTTCTACTGACAGTCCTGGTTGCTTTCATCCTAATCTGCGTCTCCGCCGCCTCCGCCTCCGCCTACAATGCTCATCCCAAGCTGGTCGTCGTGATCATCATCGACCAGTTCCGCGGCGACTACTTGGAGCGCTACCGCAGCCAGTTTGGCGAAGGAGGATTCCGCCTGCTCCTCGACCACGGCGTTAACTTCACCGACTGCAACTACGACTATGCCAACACCCGCACTGCTCCCGGCCATGCCACGCTGTTCACGGGCGCCTACAGCGACGGCCATGGCATAGCCGCCAATGAATGGTGGGATCAGAAGAAAAAGAAAATGGTCACGTCGGTCGAGGATGACAATACCAAGCTGGTCGGGATTGCGGACGACAAAATCGGCGCCTCTCCTCACAACCTGCTCGCCGACACGCTGGGCGACGAACTCAAACTGGCAACCCAGGGCAAGTCGCGAGTCTTTAGCGTTGCTTTGAAAGACCGCGCGGCGGTCCTGCCCGGCGGCTTCGCCGCCGATGCCGCCTATTGGATCGATCCCAAGAGCGGCTCCTGGATCACCTCCTCTTACTATCGCCCCAGCCTGCCCAAGTGGGCGCAGGACTTCAACGCCGCCAATCGCGCTGCGAAGTATTGGGATCGCGATTGGAAAAACGCCAAGGGCGACGCACTGCGCTCAACCGCACATCGCAAGGGAAAAGATGGCTCCGACGCTGGTTTTTACGAAGTGGTCGGCTCCACGCCTTTCGCTGACGAGTACGAACTGGAATTCGCCAAAGAGTTGGTCGTCTACGAAAGCCTCGGTGCAGGCCAGGCCACCGACCTGCTCGCCATCGGTCTTTCTGCGAACGACATTCTTGGCCACCAGGTTGGTCCCGACTCCCCGGAAATGGCCGCCATGGCCCTCGCGCTCGATCGCGAACTCGCAGACTTCTTCAACTTCCTGGGCCATCAAGTCGGCCTTGCGGACCTCTGGATCGCACTTTCAGCCGACCACGGAATTTCGGCCTTGCCCGATGCCGCGAAGAAGCTCCGCATTCCCGCCGCCAATCTCGACGCTGGCAAACTCGAAGCCCAGATCAACACCCAGCTGACGGCGAAGTTCTCGCCCGGTCACGTGGCCTCTTACATTAAATTCGACTACCCGGTCGCCTGGCTCGACCAGGGGGCCTTCGCCGCCGCTCACAGAAAAGAGCACGATGCAGAAACTGCCGTCGGCGAAGCCATGAAGCAAGCCGGACTGCGCGATTACTTCACCAAGTCACAACTCGCAGCGGGCGAAGTACCGGCTACCGCTCTCGGCAGAAAGTTCTTGCACAGCTATTCACCCGAAGGCGGCTGGTATGTCATGGGAGTTCCCGAAATCTATACGGTCGGTCCGTCGAAAGGCACGGACCACGCATCGCCCTACACCTATGACACGCACGTGCCTCTCGCGTTCTATGGACTGCCCTTCCGCCCGGGAACTTATCGCACCCACGCCGAACCGGTCGATCTGGCCGCAACGTTGGCGTCGCTGCTCGGCATCGACGCTCCCACCCACGCCGTAGGCCGCGTGCTAACCGAGGCGCTTGCGGCGTCGCATCAGACAGCAAATTCTGCGGGACCTCCTAGCGAAAGGCCGCCTCAGTGACTCCCTCTCCCGATAACGGCGGCAAGTTTCCCCTGGATCTCAGCGTGAGCTTCGCTGGCATCCAGCTCAAGAATCCCATCATCGCCGCGAGCGGCACGTTCGGCTACGGAGTCGAGTTCGAAGATGTCGTTCACCTCGACAAGCTGGGTGGATTCGTCGTAAAAGGTCTTTCCCGCGAACCCATGATCGGCAACCCGCCGCCGCGCCTGTGGGAGACCGCAGCCGGCATGCTGAACGCCATCGGCCTGCAGAACATCGGCGCAGCCGCCTTTCTCGAAGAGAAGCTGCCCAAGCTTCGCCAACTCAAGAACATCGTTGTGTTTGCCAACGTCTTCGGCTACACCCGCGAGGACTACGAACGAACCATCGAAATCCTCAACGACGGCGAAGGCATCGCAGCCTACGAACTCAACGTTTCCTGCCCCAACACCACTTCCGGCGGCCTGCAGTTCGGCAGCGATCCCCGTTCCCTCGATGAAGTAGTAACCACGGCGAAACGCGCTGCCCGGCGTCCTCTGATCGTGAAACTTTCGCCCAACGTGACCAGCATCGCGCAGATGGCTCACATCGCTCAGGAAGCCGGTGCCGATGCCATCTCGCTGATCAACACTTTCGTGGCTATGGCCATCGATGCCGACACCCGCAAGCCCCGCATCGCCAATGTTACCGCCGGACTCTCCGGCCCAGCCATCAAGCCCATCGCCCTGCGCATGGTCTACGACGCTGCCCACGCCGTGAACATTCCCGTGATCGGCATGGGAGGCATCTCCACAGCAGCCGATGCCGCCGAATTCATGCTCGCCGGCGCAACCGCGGTGCAGATCGGCACCGCCAGCTATTGGGATCCCTGCGCCACCGAGAAGATTGTTGACGAACTGCAACGCTGGTGCCATGACCGCCACATCACCCGTCTGGCAGACCTAACCGGCGGCATGATTCTGGAGTAGGGGAACCTCAGGCTGCGTCGCACCAGCGACGCCATTCATTAGCCCCGCACGTAAATGCGAGGCGGGCTAGCGAGGGAGTTCCTTCAGGGACGGCACCTCGCTGCAACATAGACTCTACCGCCACGCCCCCATAATCGCTCCCATCGCCAGATAGCACACCAGTTGATAGCCAGTGTTGATGGCATAAAGCTTGACAGGCTGCCGGCTGAAGAGCGCACTTGTCAGTTGTACCGTGGTTACGAATCCCAGCCACACGGCCAGCCCAACCTTCATGCCATACAATGGCGAGTGAATCGTCGCGACGACAATGATTTTTCCCAACACCACTGCCGAGACTAAGCTCGCCACCAGCGACAGCATGTAAGACGGGCCCGCGCTCTTCTGCATCTCCGCCGTCTTCACCTTGTCATTCGGGTCGTAGCCCATCAGGACCATCCACGGACGCGCGAACAGCAAAGGTGAATACCACACGAACCCGACCACCATGGTTGCCAGCGCGCTTATTAACACTGCCCACAGGTTTACACCCATGAACCTCATGGAACCCACCTCCGCTTACAAATGAAGATCGGGCACTCAGCCCGTTACGAATGCAGGTATGCCAGATGAATGAACGATTGAGCCTCGAATGAAGAGGCATCGAATGAAAAGACGCACTACCACAGCCGTTCGTTAGCGCCCGTGCGTATACCAGATCGACCCCGGAGACTCGTAGTTCCGGCCCTCGCCCCACACAACGTGTGTGTTCCCGAGGCTATCGATGCCGATCGAAAACAAGTTGCCAAACGGGAAGAGAAAACCATTGGGCAGGATGTAATCGTATCCGCGTACGGGGCCGGAGAGTTGCGATTCCGGCGACCAGGTCGCTCCGCCGTTGGTGGAAGCTCGATAGAAAGTATTCCAAAGAGGATGGTTTTGCGCGTCCACCGCTCTTGTGTCCATCCATGCGATGCGGACGTCGCCCGCGGTGCCAGCGCTAATGGCCGGGAAGCAGTGCTCCACGCCCGCCGTGGCGTTTGAAACGTCAGCTTTTGCGGACCAGTTTTCCCCCTGGTTTGTGGAAGAGGAGAAGTAAATGCGCTCCGGTGCGCCCACGGCCGAGCCCGAGTTCCACAAGGCATAGATGACCCCGGCATCATCGGAAGCCAGAGCCATCTGGGAGGCCAGAAAGCCAGCCGAACAGAACTGGGACGAGCAACCCGGCGCCGCGCTGGAAATGTCCATCGGCGTCATGCTCCAGGTCCGGCCACCGTCCGGAGATCGGCTTACAAACACTTCCACCGGCCGCGAGAGAAGATCCGTTCGCGGGTAAGCCGTCCAGGAAAAATAGACGTTGCCGAGGGGATCTACGACAGCGCCCGCAGCCAGGGACCAGCCCGGCTCAGCACCAGGATTCAGGACAGTGGCCGAGAAAGTCTGCCCGTAATCATGCGACGCAGCTACCGCGAGCGTCTGATCGTGGTTAAAGCTCACATAGACATTAGGGCCGCGAACCGCCAGCACCGGCTTATCGATGCTGACTTCCGGAGATTGTTCGGCAATGGAAAAGGACCAGGAGCGGCCAAAATCCTGCGACCGCGCCACGATGATAACGTCTCTGCCCTGCATCCACGATGCATAAAGCGTTTGCCCGTCATTGGGGTCGACCTTGATCTGGGCATCGAATTGTCCGGACGACGACGCCAGCAGGGAGCGCGGCGCTTCCCAGGATATGCCGTTGTCATTGCTGACCACCACGACCATTGTAGGCGCCGCGCACGTTGGACACTGCGCCACCGGGCCATACTGAGGATAGAGAATGTAGATGTGACCGTGGGCGTCAGTAGCCAGCGCGGGCTCCCATTGATCCCCTGGGTTGAAGCCGACGCGGCGCGGCGGAGTGAAGCCCGAAGCGGCCAGTGCCGCAGGCGCCGTTGCCAGCGCCAACAGCAGAAAAGTGGCAAGCTTCCGCACACCCCAAGCGCGGCTGGATCTGAAAACCAAACGAAATTCTCCTGGGACACCGACTGCGACAACCTTGCCGCACTTTATAATGAATTTCTAATAAACGTCAATTGCCCATTAGGGCAATGGGCACTTTAGTAATGCCTCAATTTGATTGTCATCCTGAGAGAGCGCGTTTTCTGCGCGAACGAAGGATCCGGGCGAGCCGCGCGAAGCGTCGCGTCCTTTGCGACGCATTAATCGCGGGTCTGGCTCGCTTCCTTGCCCAAGTTTGACGACCGGGCTCTCCAGGGGCGTGACTTTCTGCCCGATTCGTCATCTAATAGATGCGCCATAAGGAGCAATCTTAAAATGGAGAAAGCCACATTCGCCGCAGGATGTTTCTGGGGAGTAGAAGCCACGTTCCGGCAGATGCGAGGAGTACTGTCAACGCGCGTAGGCTACACGGGTGGAAGTACGGACAGTCCCACCTATAAAGAAGTCTGCACCGACCGCACCGGCCACGCCGAGGCAGTAGAAGTGGACTTCGACCCCGCCCAAGTGCGCTACAGCGACCTGCTGAAAGTATTCTGGGAGAACCACGACCCCACGCAACTCAACCGCCAAGGCCCGGATTGGGGCACGCAATACCGCTCCGCCATCTTTTTTCACAGCGCGGAACAGCGGGCCGCAGCGCAAGCCTCGAAGGAGGCGTTAGAGAAGGCGCATCGCTTTTCGAAGCCGATCGTCACCCAGATCGTCCCAGCAGTGACGTTCTATCCCGCCGAGGATTACCACCAGCAGTATCTGGAGAAGCGCGGGCTGGCGAGCTGCCACATCAAGGCGTAGCGGAGTATTACTTACAAGCGATGCTCGGGTTATCCTTCGCTAGTTCCAGGCACGCCACGTGTTGCTTCGCCTGACGGGCGGCGTCTCCTGAACTCTCATCTTGCGAAACAGGCTGCGCCACATTCTGGGTAGCAGGCTCAACTCGCGCGACTGGGCCTGAAGCGGGAGTGGGTGCAGCCGCCGGCGAAACTGGAGCCGGAGTTGCGGTTGCCCCCTGAGCACTCGAAGTGGGAGCCTTGTCCAGCATTGCCTGAAATGCCGCAATCTCCTCCGGCTTGTTCCATATCATCTCGTGAGTTTGCGTCTGGCAATAATCGTCAGGATATTCCCACATAGGCTGCACCGTCACCCTTGTCACGCCATCGAGCCCCGATAGCGTGTAAGACCACACTTCTTTTGTCGTCATGCCTGGGCAAGCACTTGAGGCCATGAAAAGCGCCCCTATGACGGGCATCTGCCCTGGCTTTGAGAAGCGCAACTGAAGCTCATTTTTGGAGTCGACCGTGTAGCCGTCTCGCAGATTCTCCTGGACGATTAGTGCCTGGATGGTCTGCGCCGATGCTTTGCTGGTGAATACGTATGGTCCTGGTTGAGCTTTTGGTTTCTTGTCCCGTGCCCCCGCCAAGGTTGTCAGCGCCAACAGGAGAATCAGAATTCGCTTCATACTTATACCCCAGTCTGAACTCTACCGAGAGCAGGTGGAAGGCCGCTAATTACCAGAGTCATCTCGATACTCCCTAGCGCGCTGCGAATCCCTCAGATGAGCCTAAGCCGCTGTCAAAAGCATTGGCGCACCGCTCGTGATCAACAGAGTATGTTCGTAATGCGCCGACGGCCTGCGATCCGCCGTGACCACGCTCCGCTTATCCCGCACCGCGCCCCTCAATCAGGCCTAAGTTTGCAGATGTAGAACCTTTGGTAATTATCCATCTCGATGACTTGCAGCTTCTCCGGTTTCCCCGTCAAGAACTCATCGACCGCTTTCTTGCATCCCGGCCACGGTGGTTTATTGTAATCGTTCGCCAGAATGACGCCTCCCAGACTCATCCGCGGATAGAAAAACTCCAGACATTCCTTGTAAGCCTGGTAAATCCCCAGATCGAGATGGACAAACGAAAACCTGTGATCCGCGCGTCGCCGCAGCGAGTCATGAAAGTAGCCAGGAATCAATGTAACGTTGCCGGCGCCAAAGCGGCGAAGCTTCGCGAAGACCGTCGAGCTGGAAATATTGCCAAACGCCCCCACGCGTTTGCAGCCTTCATCCGGGGCATTCATGCCGATGTCCAGCATTATGGAGCTATCAAATCCCTCGAACGAGTCGAACCCGAGCAACCGCTTGCCGCAGCCACGCTGCTTCAAATGAATCGCCATCGGCACCAACGTAGCCCCGCGGAACACACCGCACTCCGCCACGTTGCCCTCGATCGAGATCGTGCGGTCAATCATTGCCAATAGGATGTTGATGTTGGCAGCTCCCGCCGGCCGAGGAGAAGGATGCGGCAGCGTCCTGCGCGGCAACCTCACCTCATGCACCCCAGCTACGATCGGTGGCCACGTGGCCAAGGGTTGATCCAGGTACTTCGACGCCGGCAGGGGCGGACGCGAAACTTTGCGCACAATCTCGCGCACAACGCCGAGAAGTGGCTCACTAAGCCTGGTTCCGAAGTCGCTGGCCACCGTCGCCCGTGAACCCCCTGTGAGATAGGCCCTAGGCCGCCGTCAACAGCATCGGCGCACCCTTCGTAATCACGAGCGTATGCTCGTAATGCGCCGACGGCCGGTGATCCGCCGTGATCACGGTCCACTTATCCGGTGCCACGAACGCCCTGCCGGATCCCGCGGCAATGATTGGTTCGACAGTAATCACCAGTCCCTCAGTGAGAATCTCGTTAGCTTCCGGGTCAGCATAGTTGGGCACCCTCGGTTCCTCGTGGATAGTCCGCCCAATGCCGTGCCCTCCCAGATCGCGAATCACTGAGAATCCGCTGCGCCGCACCTCGCGTTCGATCACTCGCCCAATCTCAAAAACCCGAAATCCCGCCCGCGCCACCAGCATGGCTTTGGCAAACGCCCGCTCCGCGCAAGCCACCAGGCGTTGCCGTTCGTCCGTCACTTCGCCCACCGGAACGGTGACCGCGGCGTCCGCCATGAATCCATCTTTCTCCACGGTGACATCCAGCTTCACCAGGTCGCCCTTCTGTAGCTTGCGTTTGCCGGGAATCCCGTGCACCGCTTCCTCATTAAGACTGATGCAGTTCACTCCGGGGAATCCATACACTAGCGCCGGCGCCGATCGTGCTCCGTGCTGCCGCATCACGCCCGCGCCCACTTCGTCCAATTCCGCCGTGGTGATTCCCGGTCGCACTTCACTCTTCATCGCCTCCAGCATGAGGCAAACCACGGCACCCGCCGCCCGCATTCCGGTCAATTCTTCCGGCCCACTGATGGACATGAATATTCCCCCTGACTAGTACTAGTGAAGATGCTCGCCGTGCCTTCCTGGACGCACCCGCAGAAAGATCTGGAACGATACCGGATAATTGCCGTACGCCGCATCCAGCGCCGCAGGCTTCGAATAAACCGTGACATCCGCACCCAGCCCAAGTTGGTACGCTCGTGTCTGCACCAGATCACGCGTGCCCCCGAAGGTATAGGCGCCGATGCGGTAAGACGGCTGCTCCGCCGGCGGAAACAGTTCGTTCTTGTCCACCAGTTCCACGCGCGTGAACACATCATCACGCCGCAGAAAGTTCAGGGTCGATTCCAGCAGGTATCCATTCAGATGGATACCCGTGCCAATTTCGTGCACTCGCCCCCACACAAGTGTAGTAGCCCAATTGCCCGCCGCCAGCGGGCGGTTGTATTCCACCGAAGCCGTCTCCCGCCACTGGTTCCAGGGCTCCAGCGCCTCCGGATGGTCGAGGTGCCCGATGCTGTATTGCGCTGTCCAGTTTCGATCGGGAGCAACACTGCCGCGCACCGACCACGAATCCAGCGCAGCCGGCTGGATACTCCACCGTTCTTCGTTCGGCTCGTGTCCATTAAAGGCCGAGCCTTCCAGCTTGAAGCGTTCGACCACCAACCCGGTCGTCACCACTCCGAAGCTGGTATGGGTCGAATCCTGGAGGTGATGGCTGAGCGGCGCCAGCGGCAACTCCGAAGCGGAAGTGCGGTGAATATACGTGACCGGACCGAGTGCCGGCTCCGCCGACGGTCCTCCATACAGTTCCCACGAAACTTTCTCCGATAGCGGCAGCGTATACAGCGCCGAAAGTTCCGCGAACACATTGTGCGGATGCTGGTGGTCGACCAGCGGCTCTCCGTGGTAGGTTTCCCCAGTCTGAAACAGTTCCGGGAACCCAGGATGCGGCGAAGTCAGCGATTCCGCCGAAAACATCTGCCGCAACAGAATCGTTCCCTTGCCGAGCCGGTGCTGCTCCATCAACATGCCCCAATTTACCGACTCGGCTTTACCCTCGCCGCGCGGTCCGCCTTGCTGGTTGTAGTCGGCGAAGATCACACCATGCGCCATCACTTGCCATCCGCCGCGCATCACCATCCACTCGTGTTCCGGCACGGAAGCCGGCTCCCAGCCCGTTCCCGACCCGGCATGCGGCGAAGGCAGTTGCGAAGCAGCGTGCTCCATCTGCATCCCGCTCATCTGCATGCCGTTCATAGATGTGTCCTGTGCCCAAGCCGCGCACCATAGCGCCCCAACTGCAACTGTCCAGGCGAGGATTGAATACAAGGCGGCCATGAGACGCGGGAGAACGCGGCGGCGGGAAAGGCGGTGTGGAAACGCCAGAAAGTTCCAGCCCCGAAGGGGCGGCATGTGAAAGCCCGGCACGGTAGTGCCGGGTGGGAGTGCCAAGGCGGAGCAAGTTCCGGATAGACGGCAACGTGCCCCCGGCACACATGTCAATCCAGTGGTTCCCATTCTGCGCTCACTATATTTTTTCGCAGCCTTTTAGGGCATGCATCCAACGACCTGCTCGGACGAAAAAGGAACGGAGGAGCGCAGATCAGATTCTGAGAATCAGGCTGCCGGGCGGGCCGCCGGAAGGCGCAAAAGATGTCGTGGAGAGATCACCGTCCGTCGTAACTACAAGTGGATGAGTTGCGCCAGCCACCGCTTCCACCGCGGGCTGCGGCGAGAAAACGCTGGTGGTAAGAGCGGCGGGATGACGCCCCACGCAACAACGATAGTCAGCGGGATGCGGATTTGCTGGCACTCGGGCGGGATGACATCCAGTATGTAAGGGCGCAGCCGAAGCGGGCAACAAGCACATCGTTCCCGCACCTGCGGCAACGACCGCACTCATCAGCGCCACCGCCACGATTCGTGCAAAAATCCGGCTCACAATTATGTCCCGGTAATCTTCACTCGAAGCTCTTCCGGCAGGCGCTCGCGAATTTCCTGCGGCAGCCGGTCGTGCACCCGCCGCGCGCCTTGTTTGGCCGCATCCAGTACGGTCACAGGCGCGGGCGTAGCCACCGCAACCACCAGCCAGATCAGCGCCGACAAGGCAAAGCCGGCCAGCGCCGCAATCTCCAGCCAGAAGGCGTGCCGCGGAACAAAGTGGCGAATCACGCCAAAAGCCAGCAGGAACACCCCGCCAGAAACCGAAGCCAGCGCGATCAGAGCGACGTCAATCGTACGGTGCATGCGCTGCCGTCCACGGCAGTGTTCGCATTCCGCGAAGTGGCTCTCGTAGTCGCTGCCCATCTCTGGCGCCAGGCCGGAAATGTCATACCGCCAGCCCGCCAGAATCTTCCCGACAATCGGATCAATGCACTGCTGACTCATAGGGAACACAAAAAGTGGGTCTTGGGTCTTAGGCCATAGGTCTCGGGATTTTCCTGACACCTGTGACCCAAGACCGAACACCCACGCCTTTTACAACTGAATCGGCGGCAAAACCTCGCCCTGCATCGCCACCAGCACCCGGTTCTGAAATAATCCGCCCCGCTCGGCCAGCGCCCTTTCCGCCTCTCGCCGGGCTATTTCCGGATGATTGTTCTGCTCAGACAGATGCGCCAGCACTACAAAGGCTGCACTGTTATCATAGTCGTTAGCCAGGAAATCCGCGAGTTTTTCGTTCGACAGGTGCCCCACATTACTCGCCACTCGCTGCTTCACCGCCCACGGATAAGACCCTCCGCGCAGCATTTCCACATCATGATTCGATTCCATCACCAAAATGTCTGACCCGAGCAGGTGGTCACGCACGTTAACCGGAAGGTAACCCAGATCAGTAGCCACACTCACCTTCGTGCCTTCCACGCGGAAAGTGAACCCCACCGGATCAGCGGCATCATGCGGAATGGTGAAGGCTTTCACCTCGATATCACCGACCTGAAAGCGATGCCCCGACTCGAAGCGTTCCAGTCGCTCCAACTGCGGCCGTTCGCCGTTCTCGCTACGCATAGCCCGCGCCCAGGCCGCATGCGTTGCCCCTGTCATGAATATTGGGATGCGCAGCTTCTTTGCCAGAGTTGCTAAACCATAAATGTGATCGGAATGTTCGTGAGTAATCAGAATCGCCGAAAGCGACTGCGGATCTTCGCCCAGCGACCTCATGCGCCTGAAGGTCTCCCGGCACGAAATGCCGGCGTCGACCAGAATCTTCGTGCGCGCGCTGGCCACAAACGCACAATTCCCCCGGCTCCCGCTGGCCAGCATCGAAACCGTCACACCCATCCCCGCAGCATACGCGCCCATCCTGTGGATTCGGGAGTAACTTTGTAGTTATCCGATACCTTGGGAAGTTGGCTGGGACGGGAATGGTGGAAGGCTCGGAAGATTCGGGAAGCAGGACCTCAGGTCTTAGGTCATGGGTGTTCGGTTCCAAATACCTAAGACCTGAGACCTAAGACCGAAAATCACCTTCCCTGCCGCAAATTGTCGATAACCCCGCGCATCAGCGACCCGCCATAAGCTCCCGCAATGCCCGGCAAGGCCGCCAGGAACGACCCATACACCTGCGCCCGCGTGGGCTTCACAGTCAGGATCAAATAGGCAGCCAGCTCAGCCAGAGGAACGAACACACCCACCACCACCACCCACCGCCAAGGCCACCGCGGCCGCAGCAACCCGAGAAGCATGCACGCCATCAACACCAGCAGCGCGGTGAAGAGCAAGTCATCGATCATCACATCCGCCCAGCCCGTGCCAATCCCAGCCAGGGCCGCCAGAAGATAAAAGGGAGCGTCGCCGCCATTGGGCGAAGAGACTGACTCAGTCGTCATGGTCCGCGCTTTTCCACTAGGTGCCAGGTACCACGTACTGTCTACTGTGAATCAATACCGATAAAACCCACGCCCGCTCTTCCGCCCCAGCCACCCCGCATCCACCATCTTGGTCAGCAGTGGACAAGGCCGGTATTTGGGATCTCCTAACCCTTCCTGCAGCACCCGCATTATGTCGCGGCAAACGTCGAGCCCAATAAAATCAGCCAGCGCTAGCGGCCCCATGGGATGCGCCATGCCCAACCTGAACACCTCATCCACAGCCTCAGCCGTAGCCACGCCCTCCATCACCGCATACATAGCCTCATTCAGCAAAGGCATCAGCACGCGGTTCGAAACGAATCCCGGCGCATCGTTCACCTCAATCGGCGTCTTGTCGAGCTTCACTGCCAGCTCCCGCACCGCAGCAAAAGTTTCCGGCGAGGTAGCCAGCCCGCGAATTACCTCCACCAGTTTCATCACCGGCACGGGATTAAAGAAGTGCATCCCTATGACTTTTTCGGGACGCTTGGTCAATGCCGCGAGTTTAGTAATGGAAATCGACGAAGTATTCGAAGCCAGGATGACATCCGGCCGTGCCACCCCGTCCAGATCGCGAAAAATCTCCGTCTTGATCTCAATCTTCTCGGTAGCCGCTTCCACAATGAAATCGCACTCGGCCAGCCTGGCACGATCGGTCACAGGATCGATTCGCCGCAGGGTCGATTCTTTGTCCTCGGCGGAAATCTTGTCCTTCGTCACCTCGCGGTCAAGATTCTTGATAATGGTCTCGAGGCCGCGATTCAGAAACCGCTGCTCCACATCGCACAAAACGACCGAATAACCGCCGCGCGCAAAGATGTGTGCAATGCCACTGCCCATGGTTCCAGCACCGGCTACACCCACCCGTTTTATTTGCATAAGATTTGCCCTGATGAAAACGTTTGAGTCTATCACCACATACCCGAGGTCCGAAATGGAACTCGTAGGGGTGAAATTCCTCCACGTCAGGGCGCCGTGGGCTGCATTCTTGCGCCGCTTCGCGGCTGGGCCAAGAACAGCATTTGGAAAAAGCATACTCCGCGGCAGCTGCCGTGGGCGCAAGCCGTGGGAAAGCAGCCAAAACGGGAGCAAGCTCCGAAGGAGCGAAAAAAACGTGTCCCACACCGCTGGCAATCTCATCCTTCACCTGATCTTCAAACCAAGGATCGCCAGCCTCTGATCACCCCTGAAATCCGCATGGATTTGTTCGCCTACCTCGGCGGCATAATCCGTGAAATGCACGGCACTGCACTCATCATCAACCGTACCTGCGATCACGTCCACATGCTGATCCGCATCCGCCCCATGCAGGCCGCAGCGGAGGTCGCCCGTGACGTCAAATCGAATTCGTCACGCTGGGTCCACGAGAAATGGAATGCACGGTTTGCCTGGCAGACCGGGTACGGCGCTTTCACTGTCAGCGAATCGAATGTGCTCACCGTTTCCAGATACATTGCGATGCAAAAGGAGCACCACGAGACGGTGAGGTTCCAGGAGGAGTATGTCGCGTTCCTCAAGAAAAATAAGATTGATTACGACGAAAGGTACATCTGGAGCTAGCTTCTTCGCCCCCTCCGGGACTTGTTCTCAAGCTATCCTCGTCCACCGGCGCCTTGCGCCGTGGGCTGCATTATTGCGCCGTTTCGCGGCTGCAACCCTGCGCGTATCATGGGTGTAAAATAGTCGTTGCTCCGCAATATTTGAAAGGAACTCCCATGGCAACCCTAGAAGCCCCCGTCCGGCCGCGCACGACCTCATCCCACCAAGGCCCCTTCATCAACGAGCCGTTTTTCGATTTCACGAAAGAAGACAACGCCCGCAAGATGCGCGCCGCCATCGAGCGAGTCCGCGGACAACTCGGCCGCGAGTACGACCTCATCATCGGCGGCCAGCGCGTCAAGACCACCGATAAGATCAAGTCCCTGAATCCCTCCAAGCCGTCGCAAGTAGTGGGCATTCACCAGAAGGCGGGCAAAGAGCACGTAGAACCGGCCATGACCGCCGCGCTGAAAGCATTCAAGACCTGGAGCCGCACTCCCATCGAAGAACGCGCCGCCCTGCTGTTCCGCACCGCCGACCTGCTGCGCGAACGCAAAATGGACCACATGGCCTGGCTCGTCTTTGAAGTCAGCAAAAACTGGGGCGAAGCCGACGCCGACATCTCCGAGGCCATCGACTTCTGCGAGTTCTACGCCCGCGAAGCCCTTCGCTTCGCCAAAGCTGAACCCCCAGTGCAGATGCCCGGCGAGCGCGACACGCTCGCCTACATTCCGCTAGGCGTAGGCGCGGTGATTCCCCCGTGGAATTTCCCCTGCGCGATCATGGCCGGCCTCGTGGTCGCCTCCATCGTCAGCGGCAATACGGTCATCCTGAAGCCGTCGAGTGATTCTCCCACCATCGCCGCCAAATTCGTCGAGCTGCTCGAAGAAGCCGGAATGCCCGAAGGCGTAGTCAACTTCTGCCCTGGCGCCGGCGCCAGTTTCGGCGATGCCGTGGTCGCACATCCTAAAACGCGTTACGTAGCCTTCACCGGCTCCCGCGAAGTCGGACTCCACATCAACAAAACCGCTGCCACGCAAGCTCCCGGCCAGCTCTGGATCAAGCGCACCATCTTAGAAATGGGAGGCAAAGACGCCATCATCGTCGACGCCGACGCCGACATCGACTCTGCCGTCGAAGGCGTCGCCCAGGCCGCATTCGGCTTCCAGGGCCAGAAGTGCTCCGCCTGCTCCCGCGCCATAGTCGACGAGCGCGTCTACGACAAATTCCTCGCTCAGCTCAAAACCCGCGTAGAAAAGATTACCGTCGGCGATCCCGCCGAAAACGCCAATATGGGCGCCGTGATCAACGAAGGTTCGATGAAGACCATCCTTGCCTATATCGAACAAGGCAAGAAAGATGGTCGCCTCCTCACCGGCGGCGAGCGCGTCACCGAAGCCGGAGAAGGCTACTTCATCCGCCCCACCGTGATCGCCGACATCCCGGCCGGTTCAAAACTCGAGCAGGAAGAAATCTTCGGCCCCGTGCTCGCCGTAATCAAAGCCCGCGGCTTCGACAACGCTATGGAAATCGCCAACGACACCGAGTTCGGCTTGACCGGCGCCATCTACACAAAATCGCGCGACAAGATCGACCGCGCCAAGAGCGAGTTCCACGTAGGCAATCTCTACATCAACCGCAAATGCACCGGAGCTATGGTCGGCGCGCACCCCTTCGGCGGCTTCAATATGTCGGGCACCGACTCCAAATCCGGTGGCCCCGACTACTTGTACCTGTTCACGCAAGCCAAGTCAGTAGCCGAGAAGGTCTAGAAGGGGAGGCCGCTGGTCGCGTGCCTCGTTCAGCTGGGGACGTCTACTCCGGAGAAGCCTTTGCAGGCATCCAGCAACTGCTCCTGCCGCTCCACCTCGCGGGCGGCAGGCTTGGGCGCGCGGGGCCGCATGTGATAAAAGTATCCGCCCGTTACCTTAGCAGCGGAATCATCACTTACCGCCAACCAAACCTGAGTGCGATGGCCAGCGTCGAGATCATCCGGCGCTCCCGCCCCGCCCATCTTAGTCGGAACCCAGCCCGGCTCAAGAGCATTCGAGAGAACATCCCGCCAGCGCCGCGCGAAAGCGAAGGCCAGCAGCACATCATGCAGCTTGGTATCGGAGTAAGCCTGCTGCCCGTGCCATGGCCCATGCTCCCACGCCAGATCCTTCAAGCTCGCATCACCATTTTGATGGAGGCCGGAACTCAAGTAGACGAGCCGTTTCGGCTTCTTGATGAGCGCGGTCAAAATATAGGGTGCAAGCGTGTTAACCGCGAAGACATGCGGCAAACCATCTTCGGTCGCGATACGCCGAGGCTCCCGGTAGCCGATCCCCGCGTTGTGGATCACGGCGTCGAATAACCCGAGCCCGTTCACCTGTTCGGCTACTCGGCGCGTTTGAGCGATGCTCGTCAGATCGCCGATCACTACTGCCTCCGCCCCTGGAACAGCGGCCAGAGCTTCCTGTCCTCGCTGCTGGTTGCGGGCATGCAAAACCACCCCATGCCCCTGCGCGATGAGAAGCTCCGCGGCCATTTGCCCTAGCCCATCGGAAGAGCCTGTAATGAAAACGCGCGCCATATTTTATTCAGTCTTCTCAGCCCACCGGCACCGGCGCCGGATTCCTCTCCAAAAACTGCCGCTGATGCCAATACGGATAAACCGGCGTCACCTCACTAGCTTTATCCAACTTCGCAACCTGGGCGGCAGACAAATTCCATCCGGCCGCGCCCAGGTTCTGCCGCAACTGCTCCTCGTTCCGTGCCCCAAAGATCACCGTCGAAATCGACGGCCGTTGCAGCAGCCAGTTCAGCGCCACCTGCGGCACGCTCTTCCCCGTCTCTTTCGCAACCTCATCCAGCGCATCCACCACTTTGTACAGATTCTCATCCGAAACTTGCGGACCTTGCCCCGCCGTCTTGTGCAAGCGGCTCTCCGCCGGCAAGGGTTTTCCGCGCCGGATCTTCCCCGTCAACCGTCCCCAGCCCAGTGGACTCCACACCAGCGCGCCCACTCCCTGATCCAAAGCCAGCGGCATCAGTTCCCACTCATACTCCCGGCCAATCAGCGAGTAATAAACCTGATGGCCAGAGTAGCGCGCCCAGCCAAACCGATCGGCGGCATCGAGCGACTTCATCAAATGCCATCCGGAAAAATTCGAGCACGCAATGTATCGAACCTTCCCGCTCACCACCATTTGATTCAGTGTGTTCAGAACTTCCTCCACCGGAGTCAGCGCATCAAATCCGTGAAGATGATAGATGTCGATGTAATCCGTGCCCAGGCGCCGCAAGCTGGCTTCGCAAGCCTTGATTAAGTGATATCGCGACGATCCCAGATCATTCGGCCCCGGCCCCATGCGGAAAGTTGCCTTCGTCGAGATCAGCACATCACCGCGCCGTCCGGCAACTGCCTTTCCCAGAATTGTTTCCGAGAGTCCATCCGAATAAACGTCAGCAGTATCGAAAAGGCTGACGCCAGCTTCCAAACAGATGTCCACCAGCCGAGTCGCCTCAGCCACATCGCTGGCACCCCAGGCGCGAAAGAATTCGTTCGACCCGCCAAATGTACCCGTGCCAAAACTCAACGCGGGCACCTTCAATCCAGAGCGTCCCAACGTTCGAAATTCCATGAGAAGTAGATGCTGGCGCCATTAGAAGGATGCGGTAACAACCCCGGGGGAAACGCGCGGACTTACCCTGTGTGCCCCTGTGTTAAAGGTTTTGACTTTACTGAAGCCAAAAAAAACCGCCCCACAAAGGGCGGCTCTCGAATCCCATACGACCTAAGGCATAACCCCAGCCGGAGGCTGAGGCGCCGGCCCCGCGGTAGTAGCGGCAGCCGCTTCATTCAAAATCCGGTGATGGATGGTGAACAGCGCCAACTCCAACCGGTCCGACACGCCGATCTTGTCGTACACATTGCGCAGATAATTCTTGATCACCTGTTCGGTCGTCCCCAGCTGCGTGGCAATTTCTTTGTTCTTGTAGCCCTGCACGATCAGCGCCACGATCCGCAGCTCTTTCGCCGTCAGGCGATCGCGCACCCGCAGCCCGACCATATCGTTCTCGGTCAGCTCGCTCGGCACCGCGACGTCCTGCACCCAGGTCTCGCCGCGCGCCACCTTGCGCACGCAGTCCACCAGCGCCGCGCTGGTCACGTTGCGGTAGACCACACCATGCGCCCCGTTCGCCATGTGCCGTTGCGCGCTCTCACCGGTGTCGGCCAGCACCACTACCCGGGTCTTGGCGCGGTTCGCCGACTGTATGATCGCCGCGAAGTCGTTGTGAAAGCCCGCCGCCACCACCAGCACCGCGGCACGGAATTTGTCCAGAGCCATGAACATCTGCTCTTGCGTCTGGGCTTGCGCCACAATCCGCATCTCGTCTTCCACGGCAAGCACCTTGGCGATGCCGGCGCGGAAGATTGCCTGGTTATCGGCCAGAATCAGTTTGAGCATGTTATCGATACCCCAAAACTTGTATTGTCGTCCTGAGGCGGGCGTCTTCTGCCCGCCGAAGGATCCAGGCGAGCCGCGCGAAGCGTCGCGCTTTTTGCGACGCAATAATAGCGCGTTTGGCTCGCTTCCTTAATTACGCTGTCACTCTAAAACGCCCACTCCAACTACGAGGTCCTGACAAACTCATACGAATCGATCACACAGGCCACGCCACGGCCTTCTTCGCTGGTCCCGGTAGGATCGGCGCGCACCACGCGCCCCTTGCATTGAATCACCACGTTCTCCTGTCCCCCGGTGACATCCGGCGGCAGCGTGATCTCGAACTCCACCGGCGAACCGATTTCCAGCGACGCGTCGGCGCGAATGTAAACTCCCGCCGCGCTTAAATTTCCTGTAAGCCCTTTAGTGTCGCCGCTGGCATGCTCATCGTGAATCTTGATCGGCAATTCCAGCGGAAACCTTTTTCCGGTCCGCGCTTCGGACACAGTGCCTCCTATTCCTGGCATATTCCGTGGCTCAATCTTTACACGCTTCGCTTTAAACTCTCGGTAAGCCAAGCCAATGCCTCCAGAATACGCCACTGGCAGGCGGATCAGCCACTTTTGTTGCTTAGGGGCGGTTATATCACGGATGCAACCCGGATAAAAGCCTGATTACGAGTTGGTTAGGGGGTAGAACCTAGATTCCCCCTTAGGCCTCCGCGTAGGGCGGGCGCCCTCGTCCACCGCCTTTGCCCTTGCCCTTGGGCTTGATCTCCCAGTCCACCCCCGTCAGCCCTGTAGAAATATCAATTTATGAAATATGCTCGACTGTCTTGTCGCGCTAAACTTATGCGCATGGGTAAGCATCTTTGCCTGATGGCGTTATTGGTGCTTGGGCTCGTGGTTCAGGCCAACTCCCAAGCAAGCCGTGTCCCAGGCGCGGAGTGGATGCATCCAGCATCGCCGGAGCAGGCGGGCTGGTCCGCGAAGAATCTGGCGGGAATACGTGATTATATCGAGGAGATTGGCTCCACGTCGGCGATGATCGTGCAGCATGGCGTGGTGATTGCCGCATGGGGGGACGTCGGCCACAAGTCGAACCTGCACTCCTGCCGTAAGAGCCTATTAAACTCGCTGATTGGTATTGCCGTCGCCGACGGCAAAATCAACCTCGACGATACCCTCGAGAAGCTCGGCATTGACGATAAGAAACCGTCGCTAACCGAAGTCGAGAAGCAGGCGACGGTGCGCGATCTGCTCGAGGCACGCTCGGGCGTTTATCATCCGACCGTCTACGAGACCAAGGGCATGGCGGAGCAGAGGCCGCCGCGCGGCTCCCATGGCCCCGGCACGTTTTGGTATTACAACAACTGGGATTTCAATACGCTCGGCTACATCTACGAGAAGGCGACAGGTACGAAGATCTTCGACGCATTCTACCGGGAGATCGCGCAGCCCATCGGGATGCAGGATTTCAAACCGCACGACGGACATTACGTTGGCGGCGGGGATACGCGCTTCCCGGCATACCCATTCGACATGAGTGCGCGGGACTTTGCGCGTTTTGCCCTGCTTTACCTTCATGAGGGCAGATGGAACGATGCCCAGGTGGTTCCAGAAGATTGGGTGAAGACGAGCACGCGGCCGTACTCCGATACGGAGTCGGGCGGCTACGGATATCTGTGGTGGACGGGCGACTCGTCCAGTGGCACACCGCAAAGAATATCTTTTCCGAAAGGAAGCTTCTGGGCTGAGGGGTATCTTGGGCAGTATGCCGTCGTTGTTCCATCGCTCGATCTGATTATCGTCAACCGGCTGGATGGGGAGATGACGAAGCGCGAAATCCACAAGCGCCAGATAGCGCGGTTGGTGGAGATGGTGGTGGCCGCCGCGCCAACGAGTTAATTCTATCGTGCCGCAAGACGACGCCGTGCGCGAAGTGCTTGAGTAAAGCGCGTGATCAGAGGATTGGAAAGACAAACAAGGATTTTCAAGAGTGCCGCGAAACTTGACCATCGCCGCGGGTTATCTGCTGGGTGCAGTGCTCGTGTGTGTGTGCGTGCTTGACAGCCAGGTCAATCCCGCGCAGGAGCCTGTCGGAGGGGACTATGTTTTGAAGTCGGAATCGCCTTTGGTTGTCCTTGATGTTGTGGTGACGGACAAAAAGGGCGAACCCGTGCATGGGCTGAAGGCGTCCGATTTCACCGTCCTCGAGAAAGACCAGGAAATGACGCTGCAGAGCTTCGAGGAGTACCGCTCCGATCAGGCTCCGCCGCTAGCGCCCCTGCCGGCCACGCAGGCTCCCGGCCCGAATGTCTTCACCAACGTCGCCGATACGCACGGCGACGGACCGCTGAACGTCCTGCTGATGGACGCACTGAACACGCCGGTGGCTGACCAAGTGTACGTGCGCGAGCAGATGCTGGAGTACGTCAAGAAGGTGCCCCAAGGCACGCGCATCGCCATCCTCGGCTTGTCCAACCGTTTGTACATCCTGCAGAGCGACACCACCGATCCGGCGGTATTGAAGGCCGACGTGCAGATGTTCAGGACCAAGGACGTCTCACTTCCGCTCAACCTCCGCGGCCCGTACACGCGTGCGGCGATACAGGATCTGGCGCGCTATCTCTCCAGCCTGCCCGGACGCAAGAATCTCATCTGGTTCGCCGGGTCATTTTCCGGAGGCTTCACGCGGGTCCTTGACCGGGAGCCCCCCTTTGGCCTGGCGGCGGATTTCGCGGACGACGTGAAGTGGACCGCCAACCTGCTGACGCGGTCCAGGGTCGCGGTATATCCCATCGACGCACGCGGCCTGTTCAGCAATCCAGACATGAGTGCGGCTCTCGCCCATCCTCCGGGGGGCGAAACGCTAACCGGTCGGACCCCCGGTGAGTTCCGGCTATCGGAGGAGCATTTCCTTGACCAGCGCGCAAGCGATAAATTTGGCATGAACAGGCTGGCCGAGGAGACCGGCGGCAAGGCCTTCTACGACACCAACGGCCTGAAGCAGGCGGTGCAGGAGGCCATCAACGACGGCTCCAACTACTACACACTCGCTTACGTCCCCACCGACCGCCAATGGGATGGCCGTTACCGCAGCGTGCGCGTGAAGTTGGATCAATCCGGCGTGAATCTCTTCTACCGTCAAGGATACTTCGCGTATGACCCCAATGCTTCGCGTCCACGCGGGGGGCAGGCGCCGCCCATGAGCATGATGGACTCGGCCATGCAGCTTGGTGCACCCAATCCGACACAGATTCCGCTCAGGGTGAAGATTGTGCCCACTGCTGGAACCGAGAGTAGGCTTCCGCCAGGCAATCAGCCGAATGTAAAGGAGAAGATGAAGCCGCCCTACCGGCGCTACACCGTCTGGTATGACACCGACCTCAGGAGTGTCGCGTTTACAGCCGCGCCCGACGGCATTCATCGCGGATCTCTTGAGTTTGAGATCCTGCTCTACAACCCGGATGGCGAGTTGATGAATGGGGTCAAAGAAAAGGTGAGGGCCAAACTGCTCGCTGGAGAATTTGAGTCGAGGGGGTGGAGCGGCTCGAAGTTCCATCAGAATATTGACGCGCCGGCCAAGAGTGAGTATTTCCTCCGTATAGGAGTGCGGGATGTCAGCAGTGACCGCGTCGGCGCAGTCGAAGTGCCGCTCGCGGCCGTTCCGCCGGCAGCAGCGTTGCCATGATTCAGCACCGGCGGCGTTTCCTCTGCAATGCAATTTCTCGGCAACCCTCTTGAGACACCTGGCAACTTTAGCTTTCGTTAACTTGGCGCCGTCTGACAGGTCCGAGCGCATTCAGAGGTATATAGTGGATGGAGGCAAGTAGGAAAATCCGACGTATGACATTTCGCCGATTGCTGAAATCGTCGGTGCTATCTGTAACGCTGTTCTCGGGCCTCGCGCAACTCTGTCTGGCGCAGAATAGCTCTGGAAACCAGTCCTGGACTGCCAGCAGTCAGCAGGAAGACCCGAACGGAGCGATAAATCCCACCCGCACCACAGAAACGCATACAGTAGTCGACGGTCGAACCGTCGATCGGACGGTAGTCGAAACCCTGGGTCCTGACGGACGGTACGTGCTCTATTCCGACACCGAAAAGCAGTCTGTGCGGGTCAACGATACGACAGTGCGCAACCTCGAGCGATCGTTCGCACGAGATCCGGATGGTGAGCGGACGCTCATCCAGGAGAGGCAAGAAGAGTCGCGCAGCCTTCCTGGTGGCGAAGAAAAAGTGGTTCGCACAACTTCCAATCCTGATGCCGACGGCGCACTGCAGGTAGTGCAGCGCGAATTAGAGGATTCGAAGCAGCTGAGCCCCGGTGTACGGGAGACGACCACCACTGTGCTCACTCCTGACGGCAACGGTGGTTTCGCTCCGGCGGTGCAGATCGACCAACGAGAGACGCAAAGCAGCGACGGCACCATCGATTTCAAGAAATCCACGCTGCTCTCCGATGGGACTGGGCACTGGCAGCTCAGCGAAGTCAGAGAAGGAACCAGGAAACGAGAAAACGGCCCCATGCTTAGCAAAGACGACCGCAGCAAAGACGAGCGCCTGCTCCGGCCCGACGCGAACGGCAATCTCGCGGTCGTAGAGCGTACGGTCAGCAAGCAGACGGACCTCGGCTCGGAAGAGAAACGCGACACAGTCGAAACCTACTCGACCAACGTTCCCGGTCAAGCCGGCAACGATAGCCTGCAGCTCGTCCAGCGCGAGACCACAGTGCAGCACCATACCGCCGCGGGCGAGCGTAGCACCACTCAGCAAATCGAGCGGTCGAATCCCGGCGATCCCAGCGACGGTCTCCACCTCGCGCAGGAAACAATCAACATCGTGAAACCCGGCGGGAGCGGCGCCGCCAACGAGAAGCGGACGATCCTTAGCTCTAATTCCGATGGCCGGCTCGGTGAAGTCTGGGTCGACCTGGGCAAAACCAGTAACCCTTCCGTGGTTCAGGTGGACACCCGCCCTCCCGCAAAGCGGTGACGCAGAGGACCGAACGTCCACCAGCCCTACGGAGTGGGACCGGAGAGTCGAACAGCGCCATCTCATCCGGCGTGGGCCTCTCAAACATCTGGCTCCAGCTCTGGACGTCCTCAACAGTTATCGCTGGCGTCTCCATATTCCGGCGGCGAATTCTCTCGAACAGAACATCAACCGGGGCATCGAGGAAATGAAGTTCGACGGCCGCTCCCAGCTTTCTTGCTTCCGTCCGAAGGAGATCACGCTCGCACCGCGCCCAGGTTCCCCACTCAATGACCACATTGCCACCCAGACTCAGGACCTGTAGCGCGATATTCCATTGAAGCTTCTCTATTCGCTGCCGTGCATCGCTCTCCCACAGGTTGACGCCGATCGCATTCATCCACTCGTCAGCACAAAAACGAACGGCATGCAAATTCTGCTCAACCGCTTTCGCGTGAGTCGTCTTCCCAGAGCCCGGTAGACCACAAACAATGATAAGTTTCGGCCGGTTTTCCGGTTCGGTTTCGGGTTCGACGACGGAAGGCGCGCTTTCCGCCACTGGCTGGGGAGTCGCGAGGCTTCTGAAATAGTGAACTACTGGGATCGGAAGAAAGAGAGCCTTTTCGTAAGCGCGCCGCGCTGGTGCATGGGACGGGTCGCCCCCGGTGTCTACCGTGACATACCTCATGCCCTGGGCTCGCATGATTTGAAGTACATGGGCATACATCAGCGACCCGATGCCTTGACTCTGGTGGGCTGGATGAACGGCGTTGATGCCAATCGTGCCCCTCTGCTTCGTGCTATCGACCGAGTAGTGGATGAAACCTACGACTGATCCATCCTGCCTTGGTCCATCCTGCTTTGATCCATCCTGCTTCGATCCATCCTGCTCCGCCACAAGGAAGCGATCCTTTTCATCCGAGCTGATGAGGTAATTCAAATAATCCTTGTTGGACGCCTTCCAGTCCGGGTAGACAAGGGCGAAGAGATCAGTTCCAAGCAAACGCTCGAAAGACTCATGAACCGATGTGAACGCTAGAATGCAGATCTCAAGCACGGCATCCCAATCACTATCAAGGTATGGACGGATGGTCGGCATGATGGTCGGCATTCTGTTGTGCTGAGGCGCGAACGCTCTTGGTAGAGGGGAAGCAAGCCGCGCGACTGTTAGATTCTCCCATGGTTTGCATCAGTTTGCGGAGGTATGACAGGCTACCCGGAGGCAATTGTCATGGAAGCGTTTACATTCAAACCAACGCCCCTCGAGCCTGCGGTCAAACCTTGATGAGGGCAAAGAAAGTGCGGAGCCGGTCGCCTCCGCATAAGGTTATCGAATCCTCGCTAAGCCGGGCTTACGCTGCTTTCGTTACTCTGCGCAGTGATCGGAAGCCCGCGCGCACCTCTTCTGAAAACAGTTGCGGCTGCTCCCATGCCGCATAGTGTCCGCCTCTGTCTACTTGGTTGTAGTAGATGAGTTTGTGATACGCCCGCTCCGTCCAACTTCGCGGGGCTTGGTAGTTCTCGCCGGGAAAGACGCTCACTGCAGCTGGGATGGAGACATTGGCTGCGTTATAAAGATTGAGGTGAAGTTCCCAATAGAAACGAGCCGCAGAAATCGCCGTGTTCGTCAACCAGTAGAGTGTGAAATCGTCGAGCACATCGTCTCGTGTCAGGTCACCTGCGGAGTGTCCATTAATCGTGCGCCCGAGCACCGCCGAGGTGATCGGTGCCGCCGGCTGGCCATAACCGTCACCATGGTCAAAGAGCCAAGCTGCCAGGCAGACGGGCGAATCCGCCAATCCGTACAGCGTTTGCGGGCGAGTCGCCATCATTTGTGCGTACGCACGCTTCTTCGCAAATAGCTTGGTCAACTGCTCGTAAGCACGCCTTTCGTCGGCGGATAGGCCGGATGGCGCGGGATCGCCACACTGCAGCGCCCTCGCAATGTCGGATGGAATAGTCCCAGGGAAATTGGTGTGAATTCCTAGTAATTCTGGAGGCGCATGTTTGGCCATCACAGTGCAAACGCCCGCGCCCAAATCGCCGCCTTGCGCCACAAATTGTACGTATCCAAGGCGCTTCATCAGCACTACCCAGGCACTTGCAGTGCGCTCCGGACCCCAGCCGGAAGTGGTGGGCCTTGCTGAAAACCCGAACCCCGGTAGCGACGGAATCACCAGATGGAAGGCGTCCGATGCGCTGCCGCCCTGTGCCGTGGGATTGGTAAGTGGATCGATGATCTTCAGCTGCTCGATGACTGAGCCGGGCCATCCGTGCGTGACAATCAGCGGCAACGCATTTTCATGTTTCGAACGAACGTGAATGAAATGAATGTCCAGCCCATCGATCTCGGTGATGAACTGCGGCAGGGCGTTCAGCTTCGCCTCGCACTTGCGCCAATCGTAGTCTGTGCCCCAATGGCGGGTAAGTTCCTGAATTGTCGCCAGCGGCACGCCTTGCGATTCATCCGTGACCGTCTCCCGGTCAGGCCACCTTGTCGAGTTGATGCGCCTGCGCAATTCGGTAAGCTCCGCTTCCGGAATATTCACCTGAAACGGACGAATAGTCGTCGTGTCGGCAGCCTGTGTAGCATTGGTTTGAGTCATGGTGTCCTCCTTTTCGGCAATTCTGGAATCTGCAAATGCCTCGCCGATCGTCGCTGGTCCGAATGCGACTGCCAGGCCGAACATCGAGCTCGCCTTGAGAAAGCAACGGCGCGATCTGTCGTCCGGTTCTTTCAATTGGGTGCTCCTTTTGAGTTTTGTCCTTTCCGGGTAGCAGGAATCCTCTTCCAAGTCATTTGAACTCCTCTCGTAGCGGACGCTTTTGGCGCACGGTTTCTCTTGGTTCGCCCAAGATTCATCTAATGTATCCTCGGCTGGCCGGTATGATGCTCCACGGTTCCCTCAATCCAATGGTCTAGGTCTTGGGGCGCTCTAGAGCCAAGTGCGCAGAAGCCGGACGTTCTGTCATGACCGGAAAAATTCCAGTCGGACAGTCTTATAAAACGGCGGCGATGCAATCCACTTCAATATCAAACCCGCCGTTCCAAGCAGGAACATTAATAAAGATGCGCGCGGGCGGATTTTCCGGGAAATAACGCCTGTAGACGGTATTCACCGCAGCGAACATGTCTACTGAGGTGACGTAGACATTCAGCTTCAGAATGTTTTCCAGAGAAGAGCCTGCCGTTTCGACACAGAGCTTGAGTTGATCCAAGACGACCTCCGTCTGACGCTCAATCGGTCCCTTGAAGATTTCCCCTGTTTTGGGGTCGAACGGCGGAGCACCTGAGACGTAGATTGTGTCGCCGTGCTTCGTCACGGTTGAAACTGGGGCCTTGTATTTTTCCAGGTAGGTCGCCAGCGGCTCGACGCGAATGATTTCCCGTTTCATAGATTTTCTCCGATTGATAGGTGTGGCGCACAAGATTCTGGGGCGGTTCCCGACCCTTCAGAAATGCGCTGGATCCGCCTCATTCTTCGGGTTCCACCCCTTCATCTCATTGAGTTCCTCGGGCGTGATCTGAGGCAAGTGCCGGATGAACAAAACCAGGCGCCAGGTTTGCGGGACAGTGTGCGTTCCGCTGAAGGCTGGCATGCCGCTCAAACGAACTCCATTCTCAATTGTGTAGTAGAGCTCACCATCGCTCTTGTTCTGCGTCCCGGCTGCGCGCAAGTCGGGCGGTTTCGGATAGAGGCCCTTGCCGAATACCGTCTGGCCCCCTCCGTCATTCGAATGGCACGGGGAGCAATGATAGGAGAAATGCTCCATGCCTCCCCGAATGTTCTCCGTTGAAGCCACGATGGGATTGCGAAGTTGGCGATACGAGGATGGCACGGCCAATTTGCGTGCCGTTGTGGCGGCGAGCTCCTCAATCGCTGATGGTGTCGCAAGTGAGCTGAAGCCTCGTCGCACCAGAATCAGTCCGTATCCCGCGGCTGCAACCGCAAGAGCAAATAGAATCAGCGAAACTGCTTTCCAGAGTTTCATGTCTACTTCTCCTGTCCCGTGGCATCGTCGTCCGCCCGCCCGAACGAAGGGAGGTACCGGCCGAAGTTCAATTCGAAGTCGCTCGGAACGCCGTAACCGACATTGCGAACCTTGGCTCGGCGCGCCTGTCCACTGGGCAAGGCCAGCAATGGGAAGAACAAGTCGTTGCTTGACTGAAGCTCGGCAGCTGTCGGCGTCCCGAACCGATTGATCTGGGCCTTCGCCGCGGCTAGCGTTTCACGGTCGAACGAGGCCAGACGCCGGACGAGCGCATCGACGAACGAGTCGAGGTTGGCATCGTCCAGCGTGCGGTTCACCCAGCCATAGCGCTCGGCGATGTCAGCATCGAAATCGTCGCCGCTGAGCACGATCTCAAGTGCGCGCGAGCGGCCGACCAAGCGCGGGAGCCATTCCAGCGCGCCGCCGCCCGGGACCAGCCCGACGCCGACCTCGGGGTTGCCAAATAATGCGCTTTGCCGGCTGGCGAAGCGCATGTCGCAGGCCAGCACGAACTCGTTCCCGATGCCGCGCGTGCGTCCGCGAATCTTGGCGATGCTCACGACTGACGCGGACGAGAGGCGCAGCACAAAGTCGCGCCAAAGGCCCAGCACCTCTGGCCGTTCAGCTGCCTTGCCTACGTCGAGATGGGCGATGAAAAAATCGGGATTCGCCGACTGGAACACTACGACCTTCACGGACGCGTCCGCTTCGAGGTCGGTCATTAGCGCTCCCAATTCGACGATCGTTGAGGGACCAAACATATTGATCGGCGGGTTGTTGAAGGTGATCGTCCAGCGGCCCGGATGGGTGCGGTCGATGTTGAACTGCGCCACGCTCGCCTCGCTCGCAGCGTCGTTGGCGTGGACCTCATACGTCGGATTTGCCATCTTCTTCCCTCCTCTTGCGTTTCGCATTTGTTTTTTCGCTATCTAGTTGAGGCGAAGACAGGAGAGCCCGGTAATCCGCACTCTCCTGTGGCAATGTGCACACAAGGCTAGTCTTCGCCGCGGTCAAGTTATGCGGCAGACGCTGCCACGCCCGGTCGTAATGATCTGAAGCCCGCCCGAACCTCTTCTGAAAAGAGCTTAGGCTGTTCCCAGGCCGCAAAGTGCCCGCCCTTGGGGAGCTTGTTGAAGTGAATGAGCTTGGGGTACGCCCGTTCCGCCCAGCTCCGAGGAGCAGGATAGAGTTCGTCGGGAAAGACGCTCACGGCGGTCGGGACAACGACGCCTTTCACGCCGAAGAACGAATAACCCTTGTTTTCCCAATAAAGACGAGCCCCTGAGAGGGCCGTATTCGTCAACCAGGCGATCGTGATGTTGTCGAGGACGTCATCTCGTGTGAGGCCCTCGTTTTCTCCGGCAAAGATACGCGCGATCATCTCGTAGCTGCGCGCGTCGTGGTCGAGAAAATAGGCCGCCAATCCAACCGGTGAATCCGCTATTCCGTACAGCGTCTGTGGCCTCAACCCCATCTGGAAGCCATAGGCGATGCCCTTCGCATACACGAAGCTCAGGCGCTCGTAAGCGAGCTTCTCGTCGGCGGAGAGATTCGCCGGCGCTGGTGCGCCGGAAAATGCCAGCTTGTCGATCTCGAGGGGAATCACGTTGGCCATATTGGTGTGAATGCCCAGCAACTCCGGCGGCGCCTGCACGCCCATCAGCTCGACGATGATCGCGCCCCAATCGCCGCCTTGCGCCACAAATCGTGTGTATCCCAGGCGCTTCATCAGCACGCCCCATGCGCGCGCGATGTGGGCGGGATCCCAACCGCTGGTTGCCGGTCTGCCAGAAAAGCCGTATCCAGGCATCGAAGGAATCACTACATCGAAAGCGTCGGATGCGCTGCCGCCATGCGCCGTGGGATTGGTCAGCGGGTCGATGATCTTCAACTGCTCGATGATTGAGCCGGGCCATCCGTGCGTGACGATCAGCGGCAATGCATTTTCATGTTTCGAATGGACGTGAATGAAGTGAATATCCAGCCCATCGATCTCGGTAATGAACTGCGGCAGGGCGTTCAGTCTTGCTTCAACTTTGCGCCAATCGTAATCTGCGGCCCAATAGCGCGCCAGTGCCTGGACCGTCGCGAGCTGCACGCCTTGCGTCGCATCCGCGACGGTTTCCCGCTCCGGCCACTTCGTTGCGTTGATGCGCGTGCGCAATTCGGTGAGTTCGGTTTCTGGAACGTTCACATGAAACGGACGAATTGTATTCTTGTCATCTGCTTGCTCGCTGCCTTGTTGTGTAGCATTGATTTGGGTCATGGTGGCCTCCTTTTTTGAACAGGGTGGGATTTCTTGGATCGAGTCATGAGCCTACAGTTGAACGCCGGCCCTGACAGCTTCAGGATGGCACCGGATTATATAGCAGACTTCGAAGATACTTGTTAACCGGCGGTTACACTCAGAACCCTTAAGCAGGCAGAGCAAAGCGAGCTGCGGCGGTCCTCGTGTCTCCGTCTTTCAGCGACAGAAGGCTGCACCGCAACCGAACCCCGCATGGTAACGTCTAATAGAAGTTTTTCATCCCGGAGATCACTCATGCCTCGTCCATCCTTCTCCTATGCACCGCGTCGCCCGCGCTACTTCTTCTGCAGAACGGCGGCCCTTGTTCTCGCATCAGCGACGTGTCTCATGGCGCAGCAACTCTCCAACTCAACCCCCGCCACGAAGGTTGCCCCAGAAACGTCGCAGCCAACCCCGGACGACTCCGGCTCTGCATCACGCCAGACCCTCGCTCAGTTCAACGATGCCCTGGAAAACCTCGCCGCGAAAGTCTCCCCCGCCGTGGTTCAGATTCTCGTTACCGGCTACGGCCCGCTCCAGGAACAAAACCGCTCGGAGACCGCTCTCATCGTGCGCCAGCACGCCGTCGGCTCCGGAGTCATCGTCGATCCCAACGGCTACATCATGACCAACGCCCACGTAGTCGAAGGCGCGCAGCGCATCCGCGTCGCCTTGCCCATGCCCATCGATTCCACTCGCGCCCTGGCCGCAGGCAGACGCCACATCCTCGAAGCCCGCCTCGTTGGCGTCCACAAGGAAACCGATCTCGCCCTTCTCAAGATCGACGACAAAGATCTCCCGACGCTCGTCCTGCTAGCGCAACAGCGTCCCCGCGTAGGCCAGCTTGTATTTGCTATCGGCAGTCCCGAGGGTTTGCAGAACTCCGTAACCATGGGAGTGGTCAGCGCCGTGGCCCGCCAGGCTGATCCCGACAAGCCCATCACCTACATCCAGACCGACGCACCCATTAACCCCGGCAACAGCGGCGGACCGTTGGTCGATATGAACGGCGCTGTCGTCGGCATCAACACTTTTATTCTTTCCGAAGGCGGAGGCAGCGAGGGCCTGGGCTTCGCGATTCCCGCCCGTATCGTCGATTTCGTCTACCATAGCCTGCGCAAATACGGCCACGTTCATCGCGTCGAGATCGGAGCCGTTGCCCAGGAAATCACTCCCACCATGGCCGACGGCCTAAAGCTCTCCCAGCACTGGGGAGTCATCGTCGCCGACGTCAAGCCCGACGGCCCCGCCGCCGCCGCCGGCCTGCAGATTCAGGACATCGTCCTCGCCGCCGACGACCGCCACATCGAAACTCTTCCCCAGCTTACTTCAGCCCTGTATCTGCACCGCCTCGATGAGGTGCTGAAGCTCGAAATCCTGCGCGGCGACCAGAAGAAAACTCTCTATGTCCCGGCCATCGAGCATCGCGACCAGATGGATCAGCTCTTCGACGCCGCCGATCCCGAAAAAAATCTTGTCCCCCGCCTCGGCATTCTAGGCATCGATCTAACCGACGACCTGCGCGCTAAAATCGGGACGCTGCGCATTCCCTCCGGCGTCATCGTGCTCGG
>Ga0209420_1000239_pt1 | contig 33092 bp, 29 predicted proteins | sample BlaSpr_A8_OM1_O1_FD_187972 | JGI IMG/M metagenome (GOLD analysis project Ga0209420, IMG submission 187972) | Forest soil microbial communities from Thunder Bay, Ontario, Canada - Black Spruce, Ontario site 2_A8_OM1_O1 (SPAdes) (version 2) | ecosystem: Environmental > Terrestrial > Soil > Boreal...
CTCGTCCACGCCGTAATTGTTGATGCCGTTGGGCTCGGCTCCCAGCAAAGAATTGTCGCCGTAGTTGAGCAGCGTCACGGGAAAACCGCTGCTGAAGTGGGTGATGCCGGAGATGGTCCAACCCTTCGTCCAGCGGTTGGAAGTGCCGAACAAATATTCGAAGGGAAGCTCGTAGGCATAGCTCACCACGAAGTTATGCTTCACGTCGAAAGCGGACAAAGCGCGGCTGAGCGAAGAATCGATGGGGTTCACTTCCTCACCCACGTTCGATGACTGATCAATCGATTTGCTGTAGGTGTAGCTGGCAAACAATTGCAGGCGCTTGCTGGTGTGGCGAAGGCTGAGTTCGAGAGCGTTGTAGTTTGAGTTGCCGATCGTGGATTGGTTGGTGTCGCTGCCAAAATTAGAGCCCAAAGGTCCGCGGGTTCCACTTTCCGTTTCTTTAAAAGGTCCGCAGCCGGGCAAGCTGAGGCACAGCGCGGGATTGCCAGGATTCGATTCCACCAGCACCAGAAGGCGATGAGACTGATTGCCCACGTAGCTGGCGCTGAACACGGTGTTGTTCCCCACTTGCCGCTCGATGGAGAACATGTACTGCTCGGTGTATGGAATGCGATTGCTGACGGGATACGCCGGGATGCCACTGATGGGGATGTACTGCGACCAGTCGAGTGTGGAATCGGGATGGCTGCTGGAGGAATTCAATGGAGCAAACGTGACGGGGAAATACTGGCCGAGGGGATGCCCGGTGGAAGCGGTCACGAATGGATTTGAGAACGTTGGCGGCGCGGGACTGCTGTAGGTTGTGCCGTACGGAGCGTTGGCTGCGAGGACTCCGATGGTGAGGGCTTCGATGGAGGTGTAATACATTCCGAACCCAGCGCGAAGACTGGTTTTGCCGGGACCGCCTGCGAGCTTGCCGAGGAAAGTGTCGGCTGATATGTCGGGCGAATAGACGAGACCGATGCGGGGCGAGAATTCATCGCCGGGAGGGGCGAGGGTGCGCCGCACTCCGGGGTCCGTGGGGTACAAGATTCCTGCCGGCGCGCCCGGGAAAACTACCGACTGTTTGCCGGGCTCGGTGGTTGAAATCTGATTGCACTTTTCGTACCAGGGCTCGATGCGGTCCCAGCGCACGCCGTAGTTCAGAGTGAGGTTGGGTTTCAGTCGCCAACTGTCTTGCCCGAAGATGCCAATGTATTTGTTCCGGCCGTAGAAAGGATTGAGTTGACTCTGGTTGTACTGGCTGGGAATGCCGAGCAGGAAATCGGCGAAGTCGAGACCGGTCTCGCTTCCGGTAAGTAGAAAGTTGCCATTGAACTGGGCGATCGGATTCACGTTGACCTGATCGTAGTGGAACTCGCCGCCGAACTTCATGGTGTGGCGTCCCGTAACCTTGGAGAAGTTGTCGAGCCACTGGTAGGTATTGTTCGCCTGTTTCAGTTCGTTGGTGTTGGTGCCGGTGGAGAAGTTGTTGAAGACGAGGTTTTCGACTCCTTGATTCTGAGGAGCGAGCGCAACGATGCTGGGCGCTCCTGTAGATGTGACGAAACCCTGAGATACCAGGCTGACTCCGAGGCCGCCTTGCGGTTTGCCGAGGTCATTGAATGCGCGCAGATAACTGAAGTGGACCTCGTTGACCGAGGTGGGGTTCAGCGTTTTCGTGTCGCCTGCGCTGAATAGTTGCGCCCTGCCGAGATACAGCGCGTTAAAACCTGGGACACTGGCTCCGCCCTGGGCGACGGGATAGGGATTGTTCAGCGAATAGTCGTCGAGGAAGTAATAGCCTGAGATCAGGCCCCAGCCGGTGTTGGCGTCGAGGCGCAGCGATCCTTTATCGTCGCGGAGAGCCTGGTTTTGCGAGGAGGTTGCAAATTGAGTAGCGGAAGCATCCGGCGCGGGAATGTACTGCAACAACCGCTGCGCGGGTACGGACCAGGCTGTCTGGGGAATGACTGCATTGGGAAATACGCATTGTGTTGAACTGGTGCATGAGGTTGGATAAGTGATGGGGGGATTCCCGGGGTTGGGCTCGGTTTCGCCTTGCGTAAAGTAATAGGGCTCTTCCGGAGTGACTGTTTGGTGGAAATTGTTCGAGAGCGTGGTGGCCCAAGCGAGACCATTTACAGTCGTGGGCACCACAAACGTTTGCTCATTCACGATTTGGGTGGTGGAGAAGGAACTGGCCAGATCAGAAAAATCACCCGTCCGGTCCTGCGCGGAAGGCACGGTGATCAGGCCGGTATCGACTCCCTGACGCTGGCGCGTTCCCTGATAGTCGGAGAAGAAGAAGATCTTGTTTCGACGGATGGGGCCGCCGAAGGTTCCGCCGAACTGGTTTTGAATGAAGGCGCCGCGGGTGGGGGAGAAGTAATTGCGCGCGTCCAGGTCAGTGTTTCTGAGGAACTCGAAAACGTCTCCGTGAAATGCGTTGCCGCCTGACTTGGTGATGACCGTGATCTGGCCTCCGCTGAACTCGCCGTACTCCGCGTCAAAATTGCTGGTGAGGATGCGAAACTCGGCGATGGAGTCGAGGTCGGGAATGATGGCGGTGCCCATGTTGACATCTTCTTCGGAGTCGCTGCCGTTCACGATGAAGGCGTTGGCGAATTCGCGTTGGCCGTGGATGGAAATGGTGCCGGGATTGAGATCGCCGGAGGGTGAGAGCGCGCTGGCGCCTACGTCCTGCACAGTGCTAGAGGTGATGGAGGTGGCAGGAGCAACTCCGGCCTGAATCGAGAGAAGATCGGTATAGCTGCGGCCATCCAAGGGCACAGCACTCATCTGGTCGCTGTTAATGACTTCGCCCATCTGACTGCTGGAGGTCTCAAGATGAGCGGCGGCGTCGCTGACCGTGATGACGTCAATCCATGCGCCGACTTGCAGGACAACATCCAGCAGAAGGGCGCTGCTGGTGTCAAGGACGATGCCGCTCTTGCGGTAGGGTTTGAAACCGGACTGGTTCACTTCGAGAACATAGTTGCCGACGGGAAGAACGGGGAACGCATAGGTGCCGCTGCCGTCGGTGGTGGAAGATTGCCGGATGCCCGTGCTGGTGTTGATCAAGGTGACGGATGCCCTGGCTATTGCCGCACCGGAGGGATCTTTGACGGTGCCGGAGACGCTGCCGCCGACTCCCGCCCAAGCCACCGCGAGCAGAGAAAGAAAGAGGCACAGGCAGCGCAAGGCGCGAGTGGCAAGGCTTTGCATGGTGGCAACGAATGGGGCCCGGGATCGGGAGGTGCGGGCGGCCTCGGGTTGCGAGGCATGCAGTTGCGAATGATGCAGTTGCGAACCGGTCGCATCTAGGAGTAACATCGATTCCCGGTTGTGAGCCTTCTGGGTCATAAAGGGATGAATTCGAAGCTAGCTGAGTTAAGCTAGTTGCAATCGAGTCGCATCTGAACTACAGTTTTGAGTCTGACGGATACGCCCGCATTCCGTCAAGCGCGGGCGAAAGAATTCGTCGCAGCGCGGTTGCGACCAGTTGCGACGGCATCAGGAGGGTCCAATGCCATTACCACAGACTGAAATTCCGGGGCGGCTGCAGTCCCATCTAGCCGACCGCGGAATCCGCATGACTGGACAGCGCCGGGCCATTCTGCAGGTGATGGAAACTGCGACTAAGCACCTGGACGCGGCGCAACTTTTGCGTAAGGCGCAGAAGCTGGATGCTAGCGTGGACCGCAGCACGGTTTACCGTACGCTGAAACTACTGAAGCGGCAGGGCCTGATCGACGAGCTCGACCTGATGCACATCCACGGTGAGGGACATTACTACGAGCGCAAGCTGAACCGGGACCACATCCACATGGCCTGCCTGCGTTGCGGCAAGATCATGGAGTTTGTCAGCGATATTTTCGAGAAGCTGAAGGGGCAGGTGGAGAAAGACTGCCGGTTCCGGATTGTGGTGTCGCGGCTGGAGATTGGCGGGTATTGCGCGGGGTGTTCGAAGTAAGCCTTGAGGTCAGGTTCCGAGGCGGCCGCGCTTCGCTCTGGCGGGACAGCCGAGGCAGATGCCCCACCTTAAGCCCTATGAGTGCCTGAAAACGATAAAAAAGCGCCCCGAACTTTTCAGTTCAGGACGCCTCGGCAGCCCTCCCCCAGAACTGCCAAACCACGAAATGGATACTAGTGAACTACCAATTCAGTGTAAACGTCACTTTGGTAACGGGATTTTGCCGGATTTGGGAGGGTGCTGAATCGGCGCGCACGGGGGATTTACAACCAACAGGCAGAAAGACGGAGGCCGGGGCGTGGTGGAAACTCCATGCGAGGCCGATGGCAATGCATGCCAGCATGGGATCCTTCGGCTGCGGTTGCGCCTCGCGTGCGCGAAGCACAACTTCCGCTCAGGATGACACAGGGCGTGGGTGACTGGAAATTATGGTTGCTTCTGCCAGGTTTGGCCGTCATCCGGGGTGGTCCAGACTTCGGCGGTTGAGGTGGTTACGGTTCCGTTCCGCGGGTCAGAGAACTGAATGCCGAGAATGTCGCCGGTAAGAACGAGGCCGGCGGCAGCAGACGGGAGCACGCGGGCCCAGCTGTTGCCGGCATCGACGGTGTGATAGAGCGCTCCACCGGAACCTCCGGCCCAGACTTCGGCGGCATTGGAGGACACGGACAGGGCGTGAAAGATCGGGGACACGACCGGGGCTGACTGCTTAGCCTCAAACTGAGCTTGCTTCTTTGCTTCGGGCTGGGCTTCGGCGGTTGAATCGGCCTGCGCTTCTGCTGTCGTAACTTGAGGATTCGGGCGAGCATCGGATGCTGAGCCCCTGTTTGCGACATCGACGTCCAGCCAGGTCTTGCCGCCGTCTAGAGAACGCTGCAGCGTGCCGCTCACGGTGACGGCCCAGCTTGGCGCCGCCCCGCGCTTTAGGAAATGGGGATCGGTGTGCAGCGCCGGCGCCGGCGCCATGGCAAGGGAGCCTTGGGGCGGTGCGGGTTTAGCCTTGTCGACGCGGTTCGCATAGGCCGGCGACTGCTCCGCCGCTTTACTCCGAATGAGCTGGTCTTGCATCTGGCTCGATGCGGAGGATTCGGTCGCGACTTGGGCAGTCTGCGATTGCGCTTCGAGGCTTTCCGCAACTGCGGCTGTGTGCGGGGCCGGCGCTGGAGTTGGATTTTGTTTGGCGGCAGACCGGGTGCGCTTGTTCTCAGCTAACGCTTGAGAATGGGAAGCAGCTGGTTTCTCTTTCTGAGTCGGAGCCTGCTGGGTCGGAGCTTGCTGCGCCCCAGCTTGAGGAACAGGCACTGGCAAAGAAGGCTCGAGACTTCGCGCTGGGACGGCAATCGCCGGCTTCGCTTGAGGGAAGTTCGACGCCAGATCGCTGCCCTGCTGACGGCGGTAGTGTAGCGTTCCAATCGAGGCAATCAATACCACGCCCGCAGCAACTACGGCCCAGCGGAAGGCTGATCCACGAAGAAACGGCCAGCGGAGCCAGTCTCCGCTGGTGTGAGCTAGCGGGTATGACTCGAGTTGCGGAGGGAGCGCCAGGGAGATTACTTCCCGGCAACCGCTGCAGATGGCCAGATGTCCGACGACATGGTCCCGCTCGAGGCCTGCTAGAGACTGCTCGGCGAAGGCGGTGAGCAGATCGGCATCGGGATGCGAGTCTGCGGCTGGCGACTGCAACCACTTTACAACGATTTTGGGAACGCTCTCCATTTGTAGATACCGGCCTTCAACAAACGTCGAAACAGGCCTATCCCAAGCCTTCGCGGCTTCTGACCTGCACTTCCTTCTTTGAGAACGCTGCTGCTGGGGAATCTTGCGCGAGACTGCGGCGAATATCCACCTGAAGGTCGCGCACGTCTACTTCAAGCGCTTCTTCGGCCTGGCGGCGGCCCATACCTTGCCGCATCAGGCCAGCCAGGATTTTCTTGCGCAACGACCTGGCCAGCTTGTCGACCTTGCGGCTGATGGTGGACTCGTGCACGCCCAGCGTGCGGGCGATCTCGGCGAGGGTGCGTCCGTCGAGATAGTAGGCCGCCAGCACCATGCGGTCTTCGGGGTCGAGCGCAGCCAGGGCCGCATCTGTGGCGGATTCCAGGCGGGAGTCGGCGGAAGGCAGCGGCTCCGGCTGGGGCGCGGCGAACTGACTGCCGTCTTCACCCTCTTCATCGAGGCTGACCAGGCGTTTGGTGCGGCGGTAGCGATTTACGAATTCCTGCGCCAGCACGGTGCGCAGCCAGCCTTCGAGCGATCCGCGTCCCGTGAAAGAGGCGAGCTTGGAAACGCGTTCGCCGTTGCGTGTGGTGGTGCCGTAGAGCTCGGCATAGAGACTGTCGGCCAGGTCGCGAGCGGCTGAATCTTCGCGCGCAATGCGCAACGCCGACTGGTACAGCTTTTCACGATAGCGGGTGAGGAAAAGCTCCCAGGCGGAATTGTTGCCGGCGGCGCAGGCCTGGGCGAGCGCCAGTTCGTCGATGCGCAGAGTGAGCAGGAAGGTACGAGCATCCGCGTGGGTCGTGCTTGCAGGCAGATACTTCGTGGCCACTTCACCGAGAATTGCTTCGAACGATTCGCGGGTGAGTCCGATCTTCTCGCAACCGCCTTTCGCGTGCAGCTCCGCCAGAAGGCCGGAGACTGCCGACTGCACCGGAGCGGGGATCGGTTTGGCGACGCGCATGTGGAAGAGAGGAGAATCCGATGACTGAATCCGATGCTACCAATACATTAGACGCTTGCAAGGTTAATTTTTGCGGCAAGGGGTCAGTTCTTTTTCGTTCTTCTTCCGAGGTTGAGATAGGCGACGCGAGATGGGTAGTGCGCCCCGTGGAGCTGGCACTACAGCCTCCTGGGACCGGGGCGCACCTGCCCTCCAAGGTGGAGCAAGAGCAGCAGGCAGTAGTCAGTAAGAATCTTGAGGGCTCGAACCGGTCACTGATAACTGGTCACTGAGGTTTGGTACCAGCTGCGCCAGGCCGCGGAGTCGTTGGGCAGGTGTTGCCTGGTAATGTCGGCCAGAGCCTCGAACGCCCAAGCGCGAGTTTGAGTGTCGAGGGCGGGATCGGCGGAGTAGTCGATCAGTTGCGGCACAGCAGTGAGGCGCTGCTCGCGGCTCAACATGCCGGATTGGGCCAGGCTGCAGGCAGCGTGTTCACGCACCACCGGGGATGGATCGTTGCGCATGGTTTCGAGCAGGGGCGCGATGGTTGGCGTCGTCCCGACGAGAGCCAGGCCTTCGACGGCCCAGCGGCGCGTCTCTTCGTCTTTGTCTTTGTCTCTCTCTTTATTGTTATTGTCCTTAGTTCTATCTGCCGCGGAATTCTGTCCGGGATCTTTCAGGTGTGCGGCCAGCACTTGGACGACTCTCTCGGGCTCAACGCCGCGGTTGCCGAGCAAGCCCAGAGCCCAGAGGGCCCAAATCTTTTGCCGGTGATCGCGAGAGTCGGCTTGCCGCGCCATCGCGTCGACAGTAGATTCAGTTTTCGTGAGTCCATAGGCTGCGAGTTGCACTTCGATGGCGGAGGCGCGCACGCTCAGGTCGTTGGAATTGAGTGCGACCGTGGTGAGGTCGCCGAGTTGCGAATCCCATTGGAGCTGGCCGCGCCAGGCGTCGCTGCGTGATTCGATCTGGGCTTCGATTTGACTAGGGTCTCCAGCGGAGTGGCTCACGGCTCGTTCGAGAAGTAGCTCAGCTTGTCTCTGCGGTCTTTGGCGATCGAGATCGGTTGCAGAAAGCTCCGCGGAGGCGAGTTCAGAATTCGGGTGTGACGAGAACAGGCTGGTGGTTTTTCCCCAGACGGCCACGGGGCCGCCGCTCATCGAGAGCAGAAATGCGAAGGCGACTCCCACCATCATGGCGACGGCGTGAAGCGCACGCCGGGTTGCGGGTGACGGCTGGCGCTCGCGCGCCGTCTCCTCCGGCAAGTTGGGCCGAAATACGTCCATAGTCACAGTTTAGGGACGGCGCGCAATAGGGTAAAGTTACTTCTGGGTCGCGCCCTCTTTGCAGTTGGATGTCAGGTCGCGGCTAGGTGTGGTTTCGGAGGAATCATGGTTGTGAAAGTAAATTCTCTGCGCCGTTGGTTGCATGCTTCGCTAGTCCTGATAATCGCTGCTGTGGCTCTGGCTGCGGCCGGCCCGGGATATAAGGTTGTAAACACTTACAAGGTTGGGGGGGACGGAGGCTGGGACTATCTGATCGCGGATGCGGCGGCGCGCCGGCTTTATGTTTCGCGCGCAACTCACGTCATCGTGCTCGATCTCGATTCTGGCAAGACGGTGGGCGATATTGCGGATACGCCGGGAGTGCATGGCATCGCGCTGGCGCCGGAGTTGGGGCGCGGCTTCGTCAGCAACGGCCGCGAAGGCACGGTCAGCATCTTTGATCTCAAGACGCTGGCGACGATCAGCAAAGTGAAGGCGGGAGAAAATCCGGATGCGATTCTTTATGATCCCGCAACGCACCGCGTCTTCACATTCAATGGCCGCAGCCACGATTCGACTGCCATCGACGCCGCGAAGGGCACGGTATTGGGGACGATCAGATTGGATGGAAAACCGGAATTCGCTGTCAGTGATGGCAAGGGCGAGATTTTTGTAAACATCGAAGACAAGAGCGAGTTGACGGCAATTGATCCGAGCAAGCTGGTGGTGAAATCGACGTGGCCGTTGGCACCATGCGAATCGCCCACGGGGTTGTCGATAGACCGGAAGAATCGCCGGCTATTTGTGGGATGCGAAAAGATGATGGCCGTGGTGAATGCGGATACGGGCAAGGTTCTGGCTACGCCGGCGATCGGTGACGGTGTGGATGCAACCACGTTCGACGACGGAACCGGACTGGCGTTTGCTTCGTGCGGCGAAGGAGTGTTGACCGTGGTGCGGGAGGAATCGGCGGAGAAGTTCAGCGTGGCGGAAAATGTTCCGACGCAGGCGGGTGCGCGCACGATGGCGCTGGACCCGAAGACCCACCAGGCCTATCTGGTGACGGCGAAGTTTGGTCCGCCTCCGGCGGCGACGGCGGATAATCCGAATCCGCGGCGGAGCGTTTTGCCGGATAGTTTTGTGGTTCTGGTCGTGGGCAAATAAGGAGTGGTGCGGACTTACCGCATGCCCGCTGGGATTGCGCCGTTCTTGAACATTTCAAACCACATCTGCGTGGTGGCTTCGTTGTAGATCCCTAACTCGCGGATCACCTCGCGCGCGAACTCGACGCTTCCCAGTCCGCTGGCAGTTATGATCTTGTGATCGGTCACGGCTAATTCATCCACGTAGAAACGTTCATCGTTATCCTTGTACTCCGGGACCATTTTCTTCAGGTAACTTTTCGCGTTACTGGTGTGGCGAACCCCGCGCGTGAGGCCGGCGCGGGTGACCTCCAGCGTCGCTGCGCACAGGGCGCCGATCAGGATCCCGTCCGCATGCAGTTGCCGGAGAAGGTCGTCCACCTTGGGGTCCGGTGCTTCTTCCCACCGGTTTCCCCCGGGCAGGATAAAAATCGCGGTTTCGCGAGGCTCGATCTGATCAATCGTGATGTCGGGCACCACCTTCAGACCGCCCATAGTCACGACGGTTTCAGATGAATGTGCCGCTGCCAGCACCTCGTACTTGCCGGATTTGCGGATCTCGCACAAAGCCAGCGCCGGCTCCCAGTCCGCCAGCCCGTCAAAGACGAAGACATAAGTCTTCGGTTTCATAGTCGGCATTCTGCTGCCTTACCCCGTGGGACGCTTGCGCATGAAGAATACCTTTCAAAACCACTTTTGTGCGAGCCCAAGATTATTTCCGGCTGACTTGAGTGTAGAACGACCGTTCGGTTGTCATCTTGGTGGCTCGCGTGTATTATCTCTCCACTTTAGCCGCCCGCATTCTTCGTTTCATCGTGGCATCTTAATTGGTTGGCACATTGTGAGGTTTTGAATTAATGGTGACTCCGGACGATAAGTTTTTTCAGGCGCGGGTTACCAGACGCGTCGACTTTGCGCCGGATCTGTGGATGTTTCGCATCCAACCGGGCGGGGAGTTCAAGTTTTCGCCCGGACAGTACGCCACGCTGGGAGTGGAACACGACGGGAAGCGGACGGAGCGTCCGTATTCGATTGTCTCAGCGCCCTTCGAAGATGAAATCGAGTTTTTCTTTGAGCTAGTGCCCGAAGGCGCGCTCACCCCGCGGCTTTACAAGCTGCATCCCGGTGACCGGTTGCTGATGCGCAAGGTGCCGAAGGGAAAATTTACGCTCGACACGGAGAGCGGACGCAAGCATCATTTGCTGGTTTCCACTGTGACGGGAGTGGCTCCGTTCGTCAGCTTCGTGCGAGCGCTGTCGAAAGACTGGAAGGAACGGCGTTTCGACGGCAGTCACAAACTTTATCTGCTGAACGGCGCCAGCCGGCCGTGGGAGTTCGGCTACAAAGAAGAGTTGACCCGCTTTGATGCGGAACTGCCGTGGTTCAAGTATGTGCCCACGGTGAGCCGGCCGTGGGATCACGCGGACTGGCCGGGTGAGATCGGGCGCGCCGACGACATTCTGCGCAAGTATGCCGACCAGTGGGAACTCGACGCTACGAATACGACTGCTTACTTGTGCGGGCATCCCGACATGATTGCGAACAGTAAAGCGATTCTGAAGCGGCGTGGATTCCTGGATAAGACCGGGGTTAAGGAAGAGATTTACTGGGTGCCAGCTAAGTAGTACCCGGTACCTAGTTGCTAGTAAACAAGCTCTCGCCTAGATGCCTGCTGCCGTGCTTCGTCGCTCCAGCAGGAGCACATCCCTCCACGTCTCGCCCAGTTTACCGATGCGTTGCCTTGTCCCGACTTCGTGGAATCCGAAGAACTTGTGGACAGCAATGCTGGCAGCGTTTTCGGGAAAGATTCCGGCTTGCAGCGTCCACACTCCACGACTCTCGGATTCTTCGATCAACGCTTTCAGAAGCGCTGTGCCGACGCCACGGCCCTGCGAGGCAGGGGCCACGTAGACGGAAACTTCTGCAACTCCAGAGTAGACGCGCCGAGCAGAGACCGGGCTGAGCGCGGCCCAGCCCACGACTCGATCCCCTTGGCGCGCGATTAGTCGGCAGTCCGGGCGATGGCTGCTGTCCCATTTCTCCCAGTCGGGAAGCTGGGTTTCAAATGTTGCCTGTCCGGTGGCGATGCCTTCAGCGTAGATTTCGCGAACGGCGGGCCAGTCTGCGGGGTGCATGGGTGTGATCTGGTAATCCATCAGGTGCACCGGCCTAGGTTTCGGCGGGGGCGAAGAAGACCAGGACTTCGAGTTCTTCCGTGATGTCGTAGAAGCGGTGGCCGATTTCGGCTGCTACGAAAATTACGCTGCCGCCGGAGACTTCCCGGTCTTCGAAGCCGGCTTTGAAGCGGGCGCGGCCACGGACCACGTAGTAAATCTCGTCTTCGCGATGCGGCTTCTGGTGGTCGGTACCTCCGGCGGGCAGGACGTAGAAGCCGGCGCTCATGGCCGGCACGCGCAGGAATTCGCGGTAGGGCCTGCCGCTCACAGCACGCTGCTCGGCGATCTCGGGTAGCGTGGCGAAAAAGGTTTTCATACTCTTTGACCCCTCGAGCTCTTTAACCCCTCATACTCTTCAACCCCTCTAGCTCTTTGACCCCTCAAGCGAAGATGCCTCCGAAAATCAGGTCGGTAAATTGCGGAATCAGGTTTTGGGCCTGCAGTTCGCCTTCGGGCTTATACCACTGATAGATCCAGTTGATCATGCCGAGCAGCGCGAATGCGGCGGCGCGCGGGCTGACCTTGCCTTTCGCCTGATGCTTAGCTTTGTCCTGAACTTCTGTCATCAGGCTTTCGAGGAAGTGGATGTAGTCCTTCTTGCGGGTGTTGATGCGCTTGCGCAGGGCTGGCGGCAAGGGATGGTTTTCGTGCAGCATGACTGTGATTTCGCGATCACGCGGACTCAGCACGACCTCGATATGCAGGCGGATGAGGGCGCGCAGACGCTCCTCAGGGTCGGCGATACCGCGCACCGGATTGAGCACACGCTCCTGGGTGATCTCCATGGCGTGGTTCATGATTTCGTAGAGGATTTCGTCTTTGCTTTGAAAGTGGTGGTAGAGGCCGCCTTTGCTTAACTTGAGCGCCGCCGCCACGTCGTTCATGGAAGTGGCGTCATAGCCCCTCTGCTGGAACAGGCGGGCAGCGGTGCGAAGTATTTCCTGGCGGGAGTCGACCACGGTCTCGCGGGTCATCGGGTGACATGGTAAATAGTCGGACGCCGGATTGCCAGCACACGGGACAACCGAGGGGGCATATCAGACGAAAAATCTGCTACCATGGCCGTTCTGTGAGGTGGTTATGCCCCAATTTGTGATCGAGCGGGAAGTCCCGGGCGCCGGTAAGTTATCGGACGCAGAAATACAGGAAGTCGCTCGAACGTCAGTAGGAGTGCTGAAGGAAATGGGACCGGAAATCAAGTGGCTCCACAGCTACGTGACGGGCGACAAAATCTATTGCGTTTACCTGGCACCAGACGAGGAAACCGTTCGCGAACACGCACGCCGCGGAGGCTTTCCGGCGAATCGCGTGTCGGCGGTACGGCGGTTGATCGATCCCTCCACGGCAGGTTGACTTAGGCAGAGTTTCGAGTCTGAACCTTTGGCTCCGCAGTGCGGTTCAGTGCCTCGTCTACGGCCTGCTCGACCGGCATCGCCCAACCTTCCATCCACGCGGTCAGACCTGCAGCATCGCCGAGAGTTCGGCGCGCGAATTCCAGAGCCTTCTCCAGCCTCGGCCGTTCGGCGGGAGTGAGCGGCGCACCTAATCGCTCGCGAAGTGCGGCTGCGGCTCCCGCCAGGTGCAGCGACTGCCCGGCGTTCGATTGCGCGGCGGCACTTGCCGCGAGGCATTCGAGCACGCGCGCGATGCCGCGTTTGTGACCCAATTCCTGGAACATCTTGATGCTTTCGCCGTACAGACGCCGCGCCTCGACATTGTTCCCCTGATCGGAGTACAGACTTGCGAGATCGGAGAGAGCGCTGGCCACTCCCCAACCATCGCGCAATTGGCGAAACGCCGTCAGGCTCTGTTCGCAGAATGAGTGAGCAGCAGCGAACTCCGACTTCTCCCGCGCAACGTTGCCCTGATAGTTCAGCGTCCAGGCGATCCCAGCACCGTCCCCAACCTTACGAAACATAGTCAGGCACTCGTCGTAAAGTGAAGAGGCGCGCGCATAGTCGCCCTGCAACTTCATCACGCCGGCGAGATTGCTGAGGACGCGGGCAACGTCAGCGGCATCGCCGATGTCCTTCCAGATCACTGCACATCGCTCGAACAGCATGCAGGCAGCGGAAAGGTCTCCGCGCTCGCTGGCATTGACCGCCAAGGCGTTCAATGCGACGGCAACACCGCGGTTATCGCTGAGGTCGAGACAGATCTCGAGACTGCTTTCAAACAATTGCCGCGCCGAGGCGTAATCGCCCTGATCGCCCGCGAGAACCGCCCCGGCAAACAGGAGACGGGCGCGGAGCTTGGGACGCGCCGCGGTTCCTTCCAACGCCAGGAGCCTCGCGATGGCGTCGCGGCCTTCTTTAAGATGTTCGCGCGTTTCCCAGAAATGAAACAAGGCGGCTCCGAGGCGAAGGCCCCACTCGGCATCACCAGTCTTGACCAGATAGTCGAGCGCTGTGCGGAGGTTGTCGTGCTCGAGCTCAAGACGGTCGAGCCACTCCGGGTGAGTGACCGCGTCCTCGGCGCCTTCTTCGGCAAGCACGAGGTAATAAGCGGCGTGGGCTCTGCGAGTCTTTGACTCATCGTCGCTCTCGGCCAGGCGTTCCAGAGCATACTCCCGTATGGTGGAGAGCATGACGAAGCGGGTTTCTGTGTCGACCTGCTCCACATGCTGGACCAGGCTTTTGTCCACCACGGAAGCCATGCCGTCGAGCACATCGAGCCCCAGATTGCCCTGGGTATCGCATACAGCCTCGACACCTTCCAGTGTGCAGCCGCCGGTAAACACGGAAAGCCTCCGGAGGAGAGTTTGTTCAGAGGGATTGAGGAGGCCGTAGCTCCAGTCCACGGTGCTGCGAAGAGTTTGCTGCCGGGTGGGCAGATCCAGGGCGCCTCCAGTCAACAGGTTCAGCCGGCGTTCGAGACGTGCCAGCATGGCGGAGGGCGAAAGCAGCTTGATGCGCGCCGCCGCAAGTTCGATGGCGAGAGGCAGTCCATCCAGGCGAGCGCAGATGGCGGCGACGGCGTGTGCGCTTTCCCTGGTCAGCGCGAAGTCGTGCTTCACTGCCCGCGCGCGTTCCACAAACAACGCGACCGCTGGAAGACGCGAAAGCACTTCCAGAGGGGGAATGGAGTTGAGGTCGGGCAGCGCCAGGGGCGGCACGGGAAATTCATGTTCCCCGTACACGTGCAGCGGCGCCTGGCTGGTGACCATGGCCTTGAGTTTCGGGCCTATCGTCAGCAGGTCCGCTACGACCGACGCGGCGGAAACCAGGTGCTCAAAGTTGTCGAGCAATAGAAGCATGGGTTGGGTTAGTCCGCTAAGGTGCTCTTTTAAGCTTTCCTGCGGCACCTGATTACCGGACTCGCTCACCCCCACCGCCGTGGCGATAGCGGAAGCGACCAAAGCAGGTTCGCGAACCGCCGCAAGAGCGACGAAGGAAACGCTCCCGGGAAACTCACCGGCGATCTCGCCCGCCACCTGGAGGGCGAGCCGGGTTTTCCCGATGCCGCCCGGACCGGTGAGGGTCACCAGCCGCACGTCCTCGCGGCTCAAGAGTTGACGGAGCGCCGCCGCCTCGGGTTCGCGTCCAATGAGCGCAGTGCGCTGCACCGGCAGGTTGCTGGGGCGAGGCTCCGAATGCCGGGTGGGCGCATCGGCGAGGCGCTCGCGGACGGCGGCGAGGTCGCGAGCTAAATCGCGGGTAGAGGCATAACGCTGTGCGGGATCCTTGGCCAGGCAGCGCTCCACAATCCAGATGAATGGCGACGGCGCTTGCAGCATTCTGGAACCAGCGCGGTCCGGCTCATCGCGAAGGATTGCCGCCGTAGTTTCCGCGTGGGTCTTTTTCTGGAACGCAGGCGACCCGGTAACCATCTCGAACAGCACCGACCCGAAAGAAAACTGGTCGGAATGAAAATCGACTTCCGCGCCGTTAGCCTGCTCCGGCGACATATAGCCGACGGTGCCCATGACGGTTCCATACTCGGTGATCGAGGTGATGGTGGAGTTGGACGCAGCATCCGAAACGCGGGCTGTGGCTCCAGCACGCAGCTTGGCCAGTCCGAAATCCAGAACCTTGGGCGTGCCCTCGCCAGAAACCATCAGGTTCTCCGGCTTCAAATCCCGATGAACGATGCCAATTTCGTGCGCTTTGGCGAGAGCGTCCGCAATCTGGGCCGCGATGACGACCACTTTGCGAAATGGAATTGGGCCCGAGGCGAGCAGTTCTCGCACGGTCTCCCCAAGCACCAGCTCCATGGCGATGTAGTGCGTACCGTTCACCTGCCCAAGTTCATAAATGGTGACGATGTTGGGGTGATTGAGCGCGCACGCGGCACGCGCTTCCTGCTCAAATCGCGATAAGGCTTCTGGTTCAGAACAGCGGTCGAGCGAGAGGGTTTTGATTGCGACCTCACGGTCGAGGCGCGTGTCCAGGGCACGATAGACTTCGCCCATTCCACCGCGGCCCAGTTTCTGCAAGATGCGATAGTGTGAGAATATCTGGCCGCACATCGAATCGACTGCATCGGCGGTGTCGGCCTGAGCCAGGGTTTTCGCCGCAACCCTGATTGCGGGACGTTCGAGAAAACCGTCGGCATTGTGGTGCGAGTCGAGGAGGGACCTGACTTCCGCTTCCAGTGCGGCATCGCCAGCACACTCCCGGCACAGAAACTCGTCGCGCCGCTCGGGCGAGACCTCCAGCGCGGATTGCAGCAGCTGATCAACTCGTCCCCAGCGCTCAGCATCCATCGCTAGATCCACCGCCCATTTCGCGGTAAAGCCACGCGCGGGCGGAACTCCAATCACGCATCACGGTGACCGGCGATATCCGCAGAACTTCCGCCGTTTCTTCCACGCTCAGGCCTCCAAAAAAACGCAACTCAATCACGCGCGCCTTTCTCGCATCCATGCGAGCCAGAGATTGCAGGGCATCGTCGAGTGCGACGAGGTTTTCGGCCCGGCGTCCGCCAACCACCGCTATGTCTTCCAGTTCAATGTGCTGCACCCCGCCGCCGCGTTTTATGTTGTGACGCCGCGCATGGTCAACCAGAATCCGTCTCATGAGCTGCGCCGAAACGGCAAAGAAGTGGGCGCGGTTTCCCCATCGCATCCGTTTATAGTCGACGAGCCTGAGGTAAGCTTCGTTGACGAGCGCCGTCGCCTGTAAGCTGTGGCCGGGGCGTTCCCGGTGCAGGTAGTATCGCGCGAGCCGGCGCAATTCGTCATAAACGATCGGCGCCAGTTTATCGAGGGCGTTCTGATCCCCATCGCTCCAGGCTCGGAGCAATATGCTCACGTCACCCTCGCGTGACATTGCTACTGGATCGCCCACCCCGTGCCCCCAAGCGCCCGAATCCCGCCAATTATAGCGGCATTGGCTGCCGTCCCCTCAAAGAAAAGTACCCACGGATGATAGTTTCGTCGCGCTGCTTACGCCTATTCAGGTGTAAGGGCAGCATGACAGCTGTCCAATGCTTTTGGCGTACGTTGTGGAAACTACATTCCGGCCGAGGAGAAAGCTATGACAGCAAGAATCACGAGTCTTATCCACACATCAACAGCAAGCCTGCTGCATTTGGCGTTGCTAAGCAGTCTAGTCACGGCGGCACCGCTGTTCGCAGCTGACAGTGCCGCGACCAAACATTCCGCTCACGAACAATCCGCTCCGGCCACACTCGTTCAACAGGTTCGCGAGGGCACGAGGAAGTATATTGACGTGAACAATGCCACTGCAGCCGGTTACGGACCGTTTCTAGGGTGCGTTGCTGGTACCGACCACGGTGCGATGGGCGTGCACTACGTGAACGGCACCCTGCTCGGCGATCTCACCCTCGATCCCGCGCAACCGCAGGCCCTCATCTACGAGCCCTCCAATGGCAAGATGACACTGGTGGGCGTCGAGTTCATCCTAGACTCGGCGAGCTGGCTCGCGGCCAATAACAACGCTCCTCCGGTACTCGACGGTCAGGTCTTCAATTTGGTCGACTTCCCGAATCGCTTTGCCATCAAGTCGTTCTTCGAACTGCACGTCTGGGCCTGGCGGGACAACCCCCAAGGCGCCTTCGTGGACTGGAACAACTGGGTGACTTGCGACGGTCAGTAGATGACGGTGGGCGCTTCGGTGGACATTCGTCCGCAGCGGCTGTGGAGACGTGGGAAGCGCCGAACGCTTCTCATGTCTCGCCAACCGGCCCAGCAGGGCGGTTGTGAGCGTGTGAGATTGAGATCACGAATCAGCTTTTTGTGGTTAAAGACTACAGAGAGAGGTATCACCATGCCAAAGTTCGTCATCGAGAGAGATATTCCCAAAGCCGGTAGTCTTTCGCCGCAGCAATTACAGGAGATATCGCAAAAGTCGTGTAAAGTTCTGCGAGGGATGAGCACTGAGACGCAGTGGGTTCACAGTTACGTCACGGACGACAAAATCTATTGCATCTACGTCGCCCCCAATGAAGATGCGGTGCGTGAACATGCGCAGCAGGGTGATTTTCCGGCCAACCGAATCTCGCGAATTCGTTCGGTGATCGATCCGACGACTGCTGAGTAGCCGCAAAGGCCATCGCCGCAACCCATTTCATGTAATCTTAAGGATCGCCGCTGTCACGATCGCGGCAGCAGCCCTGGCCCGTTCACATTGCTTGAGATTCCGAGGGATTCATGGATATTCGATCGTTGCAGCGGCCTTTGAAAGATCAGTACAGGCAAGACCCCACGAGTTCCCGAATCACGCTGACGGCGCGGGGCACGCAAGCCGACGCCCCGATTGCCTGCTCGGTGGACCTGGGGCGAGCCATCTACAATGCGCAAGCCCACAAGGGCGTTGGTGGAGCAGGTACCGGTGCCTGCTCCGGAGACCTGCTGTTGGGCGCTCTAGCCGCCTGCGCCCAGATCACCTGCCAGATGGTGGCCGCAGCCATGGGAATCGCAACCGAAGCCATCGATGTCATGGTCGAGGGCGATCTGGACCTGCAAGGCACGCTGGGAATCTCGAAAGAGGCGCCGGTCGGATTTGAGAGTATCCGAGTCAGCTTCGACGTCCGCGCACCGGGGGCCACCCCGGAACAGCTAAGCGCGCTGCAGGCGAAAACGGAACAGTATTGCGTGGTGATGCAAACCTTGCAGCATCCGCCGAAGATCGAGAACCGATGGAAGCCGCAGTGAAGGAAAGCTTCTGCACGCCGCATCAAGGTTTTCGGTAGCGTCCAGGACCGACCAATTCATAGACTCGGGCCTCTGCTCGGAGGAACCTGACTTCCTGCTTGACATCGAGGGCAGGCAAAGGTAGCATTTCTTTAGTAACCGACCGACCGGTCGGTTTGCAGCGGAATCCAAGAGGACGGGCTTCAGGGTTCGTCCCACTGTCGCCGGCGGGACGCCGGCGCTACAAGGAGCTTTCCAGTGGCTACTATTTTTTATGAACACGACGCGAACCCCGAGGCCCTGAAAGGCAAAACCATCGCCATCCTGGGCTACGGCAGCCAGGGACACGCGCAAGCGCAGAACCTGCGTGATAGCGGCTACAAGGTGCTGGTGGGCCTTGAGCCCAACCGCCCCAGCGCGCAGCAGGCTCGCGCCGATGGCATGGTGGTGGTGGCGCCGGATGAGGCCGCCAAGCGGGCTGACTGGATCCACGTGCTCACGCCGGATGAGACGCAGGCGGCGGTGTACGAGCAATACATCCAGCCGTATCTGCATCCCGGAAAGATTCTGGGGTTCTCGCATGGCTTTAGCATTCATTTCAAGACGATCGTCCCGCCCAGCGATGTGGATGTGGTGATGATCGCGCCCAAGAGCCCTGGTCATTTGCTGCGGCGCGTCTATGCCGAAGGGCGCGGAGTGCCCTCGCTGATCGCTATTCAACAGGATTCGAGCAAACGGGCTCATGAGTTTGCTCTGGCCTACGCGCATGGCATTGGGTCGACTCGCGCGGGCGTGCTGCAGACTACCTTCCGGGAAGAAACTGAGAGTGATCTGTTCGGCGAGCAGGCGGTGCTGTGCGGCGGATTGACTTCGCTGATCAAGAAGGGATTCGAGACGCTGGTCGAAGCCGGCTACGCTCCCGAGATTGCCTATTTCGAGTGCCTCCACGAGATGAAGCTGATCGTCGACCTGATCTACGAAGGCGGGTTGGGACGGATGCGCTACTCGATTTCGAACACGGCTGAGTATGGCGACCTGACGCGCGGCGAAAAAGTTGTGGGCGATGCGACACGGGCAGCGATGAAGAAGACTCTGGCCGACATTCAGGACGGAACCTTCGCTCGCGAGTGGATCAAGGAGAACAAAGACGGCGGCTACAACTTTGCTGAGTTGCGGGAGAAAGAGCAGAAGCATCCCATCGAGATCGTGGGCGCGCAGTTGCGCGGCATGATGAGCTGGCTGCCCGGCCGCGAAGCGAAGAAGCCGGCGGAGGCTCCGAAGCCTGCGCCGAAACAGGTCGTGAATGCTTAAGGGAGCCGAAATCGTTCTGCGGTGCGTGCGCGCTGAGGGGGTCGACCTGGTGTTCGGCTACCCCGGCGGCGCGATCATGCCGTTGTACGACGCCCTCGACGGAAGTGGAGTGCGGCACGTCCTCACCCGGCACGAGCAGGGCGCGGTGTTTGCAGCGGAAGGCTACGCGCGGGTCACGGGAAAAGTTGGCGTGGCTATGGCCACCAGCGGGCCGGGCGCGACCAACCTGGTCACCGGCATTGCCGACGCGAAGATGGATTCGGTTCCTCTGGTTTGCATCACGGGGCAGGTGCGAACGGCGATGATCGGCACCGACGCGTTTCAGGAGACTGACGTTTTCGGGGTGACGCTTTCGCTGACCAAGTGGAGCCGGCTGGTGCGGACGATTGATGAAATCCCGGACGCGATTGCGGAGGGATTCTACTGGGCGCGCAGCGGGCGTCCAGGGCCGGTCGTGATCGACATCCCTACCGACATACTGAAGGCCAAGAAAGAATTCTCAGGTCCCGCGAAGTTCAAGCCGCACGCACGCCCCGCCGATGCGAAAACAGATGGCGCCTTCAGCGGTACGATTGTCGCCCTGCTGCAACGGTCGACCCGGCCGGTGGCGCTGGTGGGCGCGGGAGCAAAGCTTTCGGAAGCGATCCCGGAATTGCGGCGGCTGCTTGACGATTTGAATGTCCCGACATTTGCCACGGTGCACGGGCTCGGTGCGGTTCCTCCGCAATCGCCGTATTACCTGGGCATGGTGGGCATGCACGGAACGCGGGCTGCCAACACGGCTCTGCACGAGACTGATCTGCTGATGGTGTTTGGAGCGCGCCTCGATGACCGCGTGACCGGCGATCCCACGCGCTTTGCGCCCAATGCGAAGATCGTCCACTTTGAGATTGATCCGGCCCAGCTGGACCGGGTCCGCGCGTGCGAGTTGCCGGTCATTGGAAATCTCGCAGACACGATTCCGACATTCCACGAGGAAGTTCGCAAGGCTTCCCTGCCCGATTGGAGCGGCTGGTGTGCCGTGGCTTGCGGAGCGGAGCGCGCGGAGCTTGATCCGCGAGGTCTGGCGCAGCCGACGATTCGCTTTCTCGATGAACTTTTCAGCCGCCTGCCGCAAGATAACGTGATCATCGCCGACGTGGGCCAGCACCAGATGTGGGCGGCGCAGCGTTACCGTTCTTCCTCACCGCGCGGCTTTATTACTTCAGGCGGATTGGGAGCGATGGGCTTTGCTCTGCCCGCGGCCGTCGGCGTGCAACTGGCCAAGCCGGATACTTGCGTGCTCTGCGTTTCCGGCGATGGCGGCTTCCAGATGAACATACAGGAACTGGCAACGGTGCACCGGCTGGGGCTGCCCATAAAGATGGTGATCGTCGATAACAAATATCTGGGCATGGTGCGGCAGTGGCAGCAGCTATTCTACGAGCGCAACTATGCCGAGACCGATTTGAGCGACAATCCGGATTTCGTCGAGATCGCGAAGGCTTACAAGATTCACGGATGGCGTCTGAACGAGGCTGCCATGGTGGAGTTTCCGGTAGCGGCCGAGACGGGAGATCTGATCGACAATTTTCTGCGATCGCCGGGACCCGAGTTGCTGGTGTTTGATTGCGCCCCTGAAGCGAATGTTTATCCCATGGTTCCGGCGGGAGCGGCGCTTTCGGAGATGGTGTTTGGGGACGAGTAAGGAATTGAGCGACTGAGTGATCGGGTCATTGAGTGATTGAAGATCTGTTCGAGGACATTAAGTAATTGTTCGATCGGGTGTTTTTGTGATTGAAAAACAAGCTCGATGGTTTTTCAATGACCCGACGACTCAATCGCTCAATGACTCAATTTAGTTCTGGGGAGCAAGAGACATGCAAGTCTTTCACATCCGCTATCGCAACGCGCAAGGCACGCTGATGCGCATCCTCAACGCGGTTTCGCGCCGGGCGCTCGAGCTTACGTCGGTGCACGCCGAGGGCGCCGGGCAGAATTACGCCGTCACCATGCTGCTGGATGTGAACTCCAAGCAGATCGGGCAGCTCTACCGCGAGTGGTATGCGATCGTCGATGTCATCGAAGTGCGATCCCGGGCAGTTTTGCATGAGCAAGAAGTGCCGGCCTGGGGACCGCATCCGCCGGCCTCGGATAACATCGCCGACCGGTCGGCGCGGGCCGCGCTCGCTTAACCCTCAACTTGTCATCCCAGCAGAGCGAGGGATCTTGGTTCTTGCCAGCGCCACCAGTGTCGCCGCTGCGGGCAGAGGCCAAGATCCCTCGCTTCGTTCGGGATGACAGCTCATGTTCTAATCTTTCCTCGTGGATCTTGCTAATCATGGATCTTAAACATCGCAGCCGCGGAATTACCGATGGACGCGACCGGGCTCCGGCGCGCTCCATGTTCAAAGCCATTGGCTTCACCGATGCCGACTTGCGCAAACCGCTGATCGGAGTGGCCAACACCTGGATCGAAACCATGCCCTGCAACTTTCACCTGCGGCGGCTTTCGGCCAAAGTGAAAGAAGGCATTCGCGCTGCCGGCGGCACTCCCATGGAGTTCAACACCATCGCCATCTCCGACGGCGAAACCATGGGGACGGAAGGCATGCGGGCTTCGCTGGTCAGCCGCGAGTTGATCGCCGATTCGATTGAACTGGTCTGCCGCGGCCAATTGTTCGACGCACTAGTGTGCGTGGTCGGTTGCGACAAGACGATTCCGGCCGCGGCCATGGCGCTCGCTCGCATGGATATTCCTGGACTCGTGCTCTTCGGCGGCACCATCGCGCCGGGCAGCTATCGCGGGAAGGACGTCACAATTCAGGATGTGTTTGAAGCGGTAGGCGCAAATGCTGCGGGAAAAATTACTGACCAGGAATTGCACGACCTGGAAGACGTGGCTTGCCCCGGCGCCGGAGCCTGTGGCGGCCAATACACCGCGAATACGATGTCGACGGTGATGGAGACGATCGGGCTGTCTCCCATGGGCTTCAACAGCGTGCCCGCGATGGACGCGCAGAAAGATGAAGTCGCCTTCCGCTGTGGCGAAGTGGTTCTGAATCTTCTCAGGACCGGCATTCTGCCGCGCCGCATTCTCACTCGCGCGGCTTTTGAAAACGCGATTGCGTCCGTGGCGGCAACCGGGGGCTCGACTAACGCCGTGCTGCATCTGCTGGCAATCGCGCGCGAAGCTGACGTTGCGCTCGAGATCGACGACTTCCAGCGAGTCAGCGAGCGCACTCCCCTGCTCGCAGATCTTAAGCCTTCGGGAAAATACGTGGCCGCCGACGTCTACAAAGCCGGCGGCATCCCGGTCATCGCCAAACGCCTGCTGGATGCCAAGTGCGCCGACGGATCCACGCTTACGGTGACGGGCAGGACGTTCGCGGAGGAAGCCAATGATGCGAAAGAAACTCCAGGTCAGCCCGTCATCGCGCCGCTTGATCATCCGCTGAAGAAAACTGGAGGTCTCGTCATCCTGAAAGGAAATCTCGCGCCGGAAGGCTGCGTGGCTAAGATCAGCGGGCACGAACGGCTGGAACAGCGTGGTCCGGCGCGGGTTTTTGAATCAGAAGAAGACGCCATGGCCGCCGTCACTGGCAAGAAAATCAAGGCCGGGGATGTCGTCGTCATCCGCAACGAGGGCCCCAAGGGCGGACCCGGCATGCGCGAAATGCTGAGCGTGACCGGAGCGATTGTGGGTGAGGGATTGGGAGCATCGGTTGCTCTGTTGACCGACGGCCGGTTCAGCGGCGCCACCCACGGACTCATGGCCGGCCACGTCTCGCCGGAAGCCGCGCTGGGCGGCCCCATTGCGGCGGTGCGCGACGGAGACATGATCCACTTCGATGTCAGCAAACGCGTGTTAGAGGTTGAGATCAGCGACGAGGTTCTGCGTCAGCGCATGAAGGAGTGGAGACCGCCGCAGCCGCGCTATCCCGCCGGCGTATTCGCGAAGTATGCAGCGTTGGTTTCGTCGGCCTCGCAGGGAGCGATCACCCGGCCGCCGACCTAGCCGTTCCTGCCGAGCAATTGCTCCAGCGCCTGTTTCAATTCAGCCGGTTTGAAGCCGAAAGGACCGGGCTTGCTTTTGTAGACCACGCGATTCCCCCGGTCGATCAAGTAGATTCGATCGGGCCAGCCCGTGTAGGCCTTCTCAGTCGTGTTATCGAACCCATCAAGAACTGCGGGAAATTTGATTCCCAGCTTGCGGACACAGGTGCCCGCGACCTGGCCGCGTTCCCCGGCGTCGCGGGGACTGGCAAACACAATCTTGTCCTTCAGATTGCTCTCGGTCTGCCAGACATCACTGGGATGCGCTTCCAGGATGTACACGATGAGGAATGCAACCTCCTGGTTGTACTGATCGTAAAGCTGGTTGAGAGCGGGAACCTCCCGCCGGAAGGGAGGTCAAGTGTAACTGCCGAATACGAGCACAACCGGTTGACGTGCCGTCAGCGAAGACAGCTGGACGCTGGCGCTTTTGTCCAGCTTGGTCAAGGAAAAGTCCGGCGCCGCATCGCCGCGCAGCAACCGTCCTGCGCGCGCATGAATCCACATGGTCTCAAAGGGAACGACCGCATAACCTACCCCGGGCATTCGAGCCATCACGCGGCCAAAGGTTTCCGGAGACTGATGCATCGTCCAAGCGATAAACCCGGCAAACAGCGCGTACACGACCAGGAGGCCTATGGCCAGGCAGGATAAGGGTCTGCGCATACCTAATGCATACACGGGAATCCTTCAGAAATCCAGAAGGCGTGAGTTTCTCCGAACTCAACCTCCAAGCCCGCGCATCTTAAACTTGCCACATTTTATTTCGCGCGCCTTACTCCCCGCGCCCTATTTTCCGCACCCAGGGCTAAACGAGGTCAGCACGTTAGCCTTCGCAGAGATGGTGCAGAAGTACGGAGCGCTGGTCGAACCCCAGGAGAAGTACTGCTGCTCGGCAGATTGGTCCGAATTGAGGAAGGTGTTGTAGTCGACCGTGTCCCCATGGTGTCCAGTGTTCGACTCGAAACTGGAGTAGATCGGCCAATTGTTCTTCCACGTGTTCACAGATGATTCATAGGTCTGAGTCGCCTTCGTGGTCAGATCCGTGTCTCCGCTTGACGCCACAAATTGGTTGAGATCGAGGACCAGGGGAAAATTGTAGGACTGGCTGGTGACCGCAGTCTCTCCACCACCCCACGTCGTGGTCGTTGACAACACTGACGAACCCAGCGAAATGTTTTCCAAATAGGTGGTAGCGGTTATGTCGTAATACTGGTTGTTGAAGAAGCTCACATTCTGCGCGACCTTGGTTGTCACCTTGCCGTGGGAAGTGTTGACGTAGCCCGAGATCGTAAAGCTGCGGTTCGATTTCAAGTTCACCGTGCCCTTGGTGAAGGTCGGCTGCACGTTCAGTTTCTCGGTGACCACGGGAGATGGCGCTGCCGTCAGCGTATCTTGAGTGACGGCGCCGGTCACCTGCGTGCTGCCCGAATCAAGATAGAGCAGCAGCGACGCGGTTGCGGAGAAATAATCATCGGCGTTGTAAACGCTGAGCGAAACCGTGTGCGGCTTCCCGTTGCTGAGGACTCCGGCGAAAGGCGTGAGGTTCACGCGATAAGGCTTGAAGTTCAGCGTCTGCACACCGGGGATCGGGAACCATAAATAAGGATCGATTCCGCCGGTAAAAATCCAGGGCGAGACCGGCGCCACGCCCGCCGGCTGCCCGTCGATCGTAATCTCAGTCTCGCGGAAGCCGGTATTGCCACAGTTCTCCAATTCCGCGGCAACGTCGTTGGCAACGCAGGTGTACCAGAATTCATCATCGTTCTGGCTTTGTGAGTAGACATCCAGATACGCGCTCTCCACATTCATAGGCAGAGTAAAGGTGCCAGAGAGCGTGCTTGAAGTCGAATTGAGCGCGACGGTTCCGCCGGAAGCGCCGCCAGAGAGAGCAAACACCTGGTCAGCCGCGACTGGCGGTTTCTCGCCCTTGGCCAAGGGATAGAACTCCAGTTCCGCCGAAGCGTAGATGGTCGAAGTGAGCCCGCAGCACAGGGTATTGCCGATATCTGCCTGGCCGGTCTGCGCGGTGTAAAAGATGGAACTGTAATCGGTAAGATCGTTTTCGATATGCCACGACGGACCAATACTCGCCGGCTCGGCCGTGGTACCAAAATAAATGTTGACCGGGCCCAGCCAGAAATTAGCGGTTCGGTCATATTGAACGCCGGCGTTCAGGCTGATATCCGCTTCCAGCACCACCTTGGCCCAGGGCCCGGGACAGTCGGCGGGCGGAGCGTAGCTAAAGTTCTCCACATTGAAATCGTAGAACTGCGCCGCGCTGAAAAGCTGCACCACGCAAGGCGTTGTCGAAGGACGCGTCACATTGGGATCGGCAGTCACAGTATTGGCCGAACCAATCACATACGGTCCGGAAGCCGAGGCGAACGGAATGAAGGCCGTTGCAACCAGCAGAAGCGGAAAAAAGTTTCGCTCCAGACGAAAACTTCGAGGCATGGAATCCTCCTGGGAGATTGCGGCAAAACCTTGCCAGCCGCGGCCTTGCAGAAGCGCAAAACAGTGCAGGGGCCAGCGACAGGTGCAGCCACGAAGTATGGCGCGTCCCGCCAGAACGTGTCAACCGCAGACGAAAGTCCCTAATGGCAGGCTGGGCACGGGTTTCCACAGACTGCTGGTGCGCTCCCTCCCTCGTTCGGGCCACGCACGGGCACGTTCGTGGCGTTCCCAGGGTCGCGGATCGAAGCTAAACTAGGCGAGCCTGACTAGCACCAGCGCTGGAAAACTTTCAGGATTGTTCAAGGCATTAAAAGCTTATGGCCGCTCATAGTGAGCCTCTCCCGGCGAAGAAGCGTTTAGATTCCTGGAAGGAAATTGCCGCCTTCTTCGATCGCGACGAGCGCACCGTTAAACGTTGGGAAAAAGAACGCGGGCTTCCGGTGTACCGCGTGCCGGGAAGTGTGCGCGGCGGCGTCTTTGCTTACGCCGATGAACTGACAGAGTGGCTGAAGGCTCCCACCCATAACTGGGAGTCCGTCGAGATCACTGCCGCCGTAGCCGCCTCCGCTGCCGGCAACCGCGGCCGCACGGTCCCAGCCGATGTACTCACCATCAAGCCTCCGTCCAATGCTCCCGCGTCCGAGCTTGACCTTGTTCCGCCACCATCGCGATGGGCCGAGGCAGGTGCTTTCCTCTGGATCCTGCCCCTGGTGCTGCTCACCGGCTCGTTTCTTGCATTTTCGTTCAGCCATCGCGAACCCCGGTACAAGAATGCGCTGGCTGCCCCGCAGCCACCCAGCGCCGAGGCGCAGGATCTCTACCTCAAGGGCCGCTATCATTTCGAGAAGCGCACCGCGGACGATCTGAACCAGGCGGTGGATTTCTTCACGCAGGCCATCGTCCATGATCCCAGCTATGCGGCGCCTTACGTAGGCCTTGCCGACAGCTACAACCTGCTGCGGGAGTTCAGCGTCATGCCTCCACAGGAAGCATTTCCGCGCGCCCGGGCGGCTGCTGCCAAAGCGGTAGAACTCGACGGCAACTCCGCCGAGGCCCACAACTCCCTGGCGTTTGCCAGCTTTTGGGGATTCTTCGACGTGGCCACAGCCGACCGCGAGTTCAGGCGAGCCCTCGAATTGAATCCGGGCTTGCCCCGCGCGCACCACTGGTACGCCACTTTCCTCATCGAGATCGGGCGAACACAGGAAGCGCTGGCGGAGATCGAGCGCGCCCGCCAACTCGATCCTTCTTCAACTCCCATCCTCGCCGACAAAGGATGCATTCTCACGGCGGCGGGGAAAACAGAAGAGGCCAGAACTCTGCTCACGCAACTCGCAGCCTCCCAGCCTGAGTTTGTTCCTCCGCACCGGTACCTGGCTGAGGACATTTATTTTCGCGAAGGAAATTATGCGGGATATTTCGCGGAAATGGGGACGGTCGCGCGTCTGCGGCGCGATGCCAAGGCGCAGAAAAACATCGACCTGGAGAAAGCGGCCTACAAAAGCGGCGGCCGCCAGGGGCTGCTTGCGCAGCGACTGAAGATCAGGCGGGAATCATTCGACCATGGCACTGGATCGGCCTTTGATGTGGCCGATGCTTACGCAGCCCTCGGTCAGGATAATGATGCTCTGAAATATCTCGAGATCGCCTACCAGCGCCACGACCTTCGACTCACCACGCTCCTCACCAACAGCGAATTTCAACACCTGCATCAGGATCAGGTGTTTCACGAACTGATGGCCAAGGTCGGCCTTCCACCCCTGCAGTGATGCGGCGCCCCGGAGACGTTTGGTGCCGGTAGCAGCCGCGCAGGTTTTATGCGGACGTGGAAGCGGCCGCTTTCGATCGCGTTGCCGCGCTGTTGTTCCTCAAGAGCTGCTCGATTGCCTCGGCAGCAACGGGCTTGGAGTAAAAGTAGCCTTGAGCCAGTTCGCAGCCAATATCCTTCAGCAGGTCCACCTGCGCCTGGGTTTCAACGCCTTCCGCAACCACCTTCAGGCGCAGACCGTGAGCGAGCATGACGATGACGCGAACGATTTCGTGGGTTGCGAGATCAGTGTCTATGCGCGAGATAAAAGCGCGGTCGATCTTTAGCGTGTCCACCGGGAAACCCTGAAGCCGGCTGAGGGAGGAGTAGCCGGTGCCGAAGTCGTCGATGTCCAGACTAACGCCGAGCGCTTTCAACTCGGAGAGCACCACGGCAGACCTCTTGGCATCGGCCATGGCGATCGTTTCTGTGATCTCCAGGTTCACACAACGAGGATCGAGTTCCGTCTCCTGCAAAGTCTTGCCAATCTGCGAAGCCAGATCAGGTTGAGCAAACTGTTTGGGCGTGATGTTTACATTGAGCGTGAGCGGCGGGTCGGAAGGAAAAAGCGCCTGCCAGGCACGGAGTTGCCGGCAAGCGTCGTAAAGCAGTTGACGGTTCATGGGCAAGATGATGCCGGTCTCATCTGCAACCGCAATGAATTCCCCCGGCATGACCAGGCCTTCGGGACGCTGCCAGCGACTGAGCGCCTCGAACCCTATGATCTGTCCGTTACGCAGGGACACGATGGGCTGGTAGTAAACACGGAACTGGTTCAACTCGAGGGCTTTGCGCAGGTCGGTTTCGAGTTGCAAGCGTTTGATAGCGCCGGCATGCATGGCATGGTCGAACACTTCACAACGGCTCTTGCCGGCGCTCTTGGCGCGATACATGGCAATCTCGGCGTCGCCGAGAACGTCCTGTGCCTCTGCCCCGGCGTTGCCGCTGAAAGCCACACCGATGCTTACCGTCAGCACGATCTCCTGGCCATTCAAATCGAAAGGAACGGCCAGTTTCTGCTGAATGCGCTCGGCCACGCGAATGGTGTCGCTGGGGTCGTGAAGCTCCTCGAGGAGCACAGTGAACTCGTCGGCCCCGGGCCGGGCCAGCGTGCTCTCGCCCAACAGTGGCCCTGCGGCGCCACCCAGACGGGGACGTGAAATAGTGTCGGCGCCGCGGAGGCAGACGCTTAAGCGCTGCGCGATCTGGATGAGCAACGCATCGCCGGCAACATGCCCGAGACTATCGTTGAAGACTTTGAATTCGTCAATGTCGATGAACAGCACGGCGAATCTGAAATCCGAGTGCCGCCGCGACTGAGTAATCGCGCGTTGCAACCGGTCGAGAAAAAGCGCGCGGTTCGGAAGATTGGTCAAGCCGTCGTGGAAGGACAGGTGGTCCAGCTTTTCCTCGGCCCGCTTCCTCTCGGTAATGTCGCGATTCACGATGACGAGCCCTTCGGTCTCGCCTTCCGGGCTGCGAATAGCGTTGGCGGTGGATTCAATGAAGCGCCACGAACCATCTTTATGGCGGATCCGATATTCGAGCCGCTCACCCCGGCCCGTGTTGCGAGCTTTCTCCGCGGCCTCGAGCACGCGCGTGCGATCCTCAGGATGGATCTGATCCATGGAAGAAGTGGCTGCCAGTTCTTCGGGACCATATCCTAGAATTGTCTGGTATGCGGGACTGTTGTAGAGGCGCTGTCCGTTGGGGTCGATCACGGCAATCATGTCCGCGGCGTTTTCCGTAATCAATTGAAACAGGCGTTCGCGCTCCCCCAACTGGCGGCGGATCCGCTGCAACTCACGCTGCTGGTAGACCGTGTAAATATCGAAAAGCAGGACGAGAGCAGCCAGCCCGCGGACCCACTCTTTGAGGTTCAGCGAATAAGCGCCTTCGGTCGGTAAGTGAAAACCAGGAAAAGTTAATGCAAGGATGCCGAAGGTCAGCACCAGGGTGACGACTACGGCGGAGCCCCAAAGCCACCACTCCCGGCCCTCGACCTGCCGCATTCGCAGAACAGGAGGCTTTGCGCCCGTGGACATAGTTTGTTTGGTCACAGCGAAGCCCCTGCTCGCTTTCCTGGAGAATTGGAATTCACGGGGATAGATTGAATTCTAGACGAGCAAGAACGGAGGGAAAGTTACGAAAGTCTGAAACTTATAATTTAGAGAACAGGACTGCGATTTTGGGGTTAGAATTTCGCAAATTCCCTGCATTTTTCCCTGGATCCGCTCTTAAGCGCGTCGTCCAGGCTTATTCTTCCACCTCGGCCACAAAATTCCGGATCGACTTCTGGTTTTGCGCATTCAAATTCGTGAACTGGATCCCTTGCCGCTTCTCCCCTGCCCAGACCACCACTCCCGAGGTTTCGACCGTTATCTCTGACACAGGCAGCCGGAACGACAACCGTACCGCGTCTCCGGAGCGCAAATTATCCGCTTCCACCTGCATTCCACCCAGGCTCAGATTCCAACTTGTCGCGCGCACCTTTCTCGAGCCAACCTCGCAATTTACGTCTGTGCGCAGCGGAACCCGCGTGTAGCGGCGACGATTCTCGATCAATCCTCCCCGAATCGTTCGGAACAGAGTGCTGAGCTTAGCTCGGTCCACGGGCTTCTGCAGGAAAAAGGTTGCCCCCAGGGCAAACGCCCTTTCCATCGTCTTAGGGTCATCCCGTCCGGTCACAATAATAATCGGAGTGGATTTGTTCCATGACGACTTGCGGATCTGCTTCGCAAGGTCGAATCCGTGCAGGTGAGGCATTTCCAAATCGAGGAAAATTCCGTCAAACTTTTCTTCGTTCACCACACGTGCGGCCTGCTCGCTGTCGTTGACGGGAAGGACGTCAGCCTTGAGGGAAACGAAAACCTCGGTCATCAATTCCAGGCTGGCCAGGTCATCTTCCACAACCAGAAGTTTCAGCGGTGTCATATAAAGACGCCTCTTCTTCAGCGACCCACGTTGCCCAGACATCTGTCAGGGCCAAAATGTGCTGCAACTGCGGCCAGATTTGTGTGCGAAACCTAAACATACTACAGTCGGCCGTCCGGATTCCAATGCGGCGGGAACGTGGAGAGGACATATGTCAGTTGGTCGAGCACTTCGTAGAGGTATTCTCCAGGCGCATGGGAAAGCGCATTGAACAGATACCGGAGACAACGATGAATGCATTCACTGCACACCATTGGCCCGGTAATGTACGACAACTTCAGAATCTGATTGAACGCGCCGTCATCCGATCGGACGATGGAGTTCTTCCCAATCCCTTTTCGACAGCACAGGCGAATACGATTCCCCCGATTGCCTCACGAGGCAGATTGCGCGATCGCGAAGCGGCCCTGATTTTGCAGACATTGCGGGCCGCCGGAGGGATGATCGGGGGTCACAAGGGAGCCGCAGTCAGGCTGGGGCTTAAGCGGACGACATTACTCTCCAAGATGAAGAGGCTTGGGATCCTCCAACCACGACAGCGACCCATGAGTGAGTTCGACGAAAGATCCGAATTGACGATTTGAGGCCGAGTTAGACGGCTACCGGGTTTATCGCGTTCGCTATTACGATCTTGGGCTTCGACATTGCAGGCACGGGTGAAAGTACGATCCCACTTTCCGTCAAAGGTGACGAGCTCGTGCTCGGCATCGTGAATGAGGCGCGCAAGCTCGGCAACGGAAAGGTCGCGCATCTCGGATTTTCGTTCGGCGGCAACTTTTCGGCGATGACGGGACTTTCGAGCGCCGTCGATGCCGCAATCGTGCTCGGCGGTCCAGTCGATAAGGCTTGGGGGAAAGAGAACGCGCAGAACTTGCCCTTTGGCATGCCGGGCATCATCGGCAACGACATGGCCTTCGACAAAGAGCCGTCCATTCCGGAATTCATGGCGGCAGTGCAACAGTTCTCGCGGCGTCCACTGCTCGACCAAACAAAAAACGCTCCGATGCTCCTCATCAACGGCGTAAACGACTATTTCGTCCCACAGGCGGATACACTCGTCTTCAAAGGCCGCCCCAAAACCGAAGTCCACTTGCTACCGGACATTGGACATTGTGCCGTGTTGGGTGGCGTCTCGAAGCTGCCGGAAGTAATTGACTTAGTTACGCAGTGGCTTCCGAAGCAGATCGGTTTGGACGCTCGGCCTCAGGCCACAAATCGGTAGCGTCCCCCTCGCTATATAGCCAGGTATTGATGGATAAAGGCGATGGCCATGCTACCCTCGCCCACTCCACTCGATACTCGTTTAATGGAGTTATGGCGAACATCTCCGGGGCAGAACACGCCTGGCAGGCTTGTCTCCAGCGGGAACGGGTGGCGATCGAGTTTCCAGGTAGTGAGGTCGCGCCCTGTGCAAATATAGCCGCGTGGATCCCGCTCCAAATCGCCTGGTAGCCATGACGTGCTGGCATCGGCGCCGATCATCACAAACAAGGCATCGGCTTCGTATCCGAAAATCTTATCCGCCTCATGCGGCGCTTGCACGCGAACCTCAATTCGTTCCAGGTGATTTTCACCGTCCGCCGAAACAACCTGCGTAAAGGGAAGAACCTCGATATTGGCCTTCGATGCAACCTGATCAATCAGATACTGCGACATGCTCAGCTTCAGTCCTTCGCCCCGCACCAAAACCTTTACTTCAGCCGCATAGCTCGATAAAAACATGGCAGCTTGCCCCGCTGAATTTCCGCCTCCCACGATGAAGACTTTCTTGCCGACCACATTGGTCGTCTCCTGCCGGGCCGCTCCATAAAATATGCCGCGTCCAAGCAGGCGGTCTTCACCCTTCGCCTGGAGCCGACGCCAGTCCACACCTGTAGCCAAAACGACAGCTCTGGCCAAGACTGTCTGGCCTCCGTCAAGCTCGCACAGATAGCCTTCGCTCGAGGGAGTAAGCTTTTCGACGGAACGGGTCAGCGCAACTTCCGCTCCGAAGCGAGTCGCCTGCTTGAATCCGCGCCCGGTCAGATCGTCTCCTGAAATTCCCTCTGGGAAGCCGAGATAATTCTCGATACGCGATGACGTGCCTGCTTGCCCGCCGCACGCGCAGCGCTCGACAATCAACGCTGTAAGCCCTTCCGAAGTTCCATAAACACCTGCGGCCATCCCGGCCGGCCCGGCCCCCACAATCACCACGTCATAACTGTCGCGAGTGGGCCTGGTCTGCAGTTGCAAGGCCTCTGCAATTTCCCTTGTT
>Ga0209420_1000240_pt1 | contig 33029 bp, 36 predicted proteins | sample BlaSpr_A8_OM1_O1_FD_187972 | JGI IMG/M metagenome (GOLD analysis project Ga0209420, IMG submission 187972) | Forest soil microbial communities from Thunder Bay, Ontario, Canada - Black Spruce, Ontario site 2_A8_OM1_O1 (SPAdes) (version 2) | ecosystem: Environmental > Terrestrial > Soil > Boreal...
GTGCCCGCCCATCACCGCCACCACATCGCCGTCGCGCAAGCAGGCCCCACAAGCGCCGCCGTAGCGTCCTACACGGCTGAACCACACGTCGTGCGCGAGCAGCCCCAGCCGCTGAGCCCCGCCGCCCTCACGCCCGCCGTCGCCGGCGCGGCCCTGCACCACCGCGGCGCCCGCCACCACGGCAAGCTGGCCGTCAAGGCCAAGATCGCGCCCGCCCAGCCGGACGCTGCGGCGCTCAGCACCGCGACCGCTCCTGCCACTGTGCCCGCCGCAGCGACCACCGCGCCGGCCGCCCAGCCGGCACAGCCGACCAGCACGCAGGTCACCGAGGTCACCACCGAGACCACCCAGCTCCCCGCAGCCGCCACCAGCGCGACGCCGCCCGCTCAGGAAGTCCCGTCGACAACCACCACGACCCCCGTCAGCCCCCCACCGCCCGTCGCCACGCCACCGACCGCCGGCGAACCGTCCACGCCGGCATCCGGCGAAGCCGCGCCGCCGGCTCAGACCGGCGAATCGGGCGCCCCCGCAGCCTCGACCTCCGGTCAGGTGACCACCACGGCCGGCGCCGAAGTGCCCAGCGCGGGCAGCGAAGGATCGACTGGCGGCACCGAAGTGCCGACCGCGCGCATCATCCACACGTTCGAGCACAGCGCCGAGCCGCAGGCCCACCCGCGCGACACCCCCTGGGTGAGGATCATCCGAAGGTAAAGGTTTTCAGGGGGTCCGCCAGGACGCCCGCCGAGCCGACTTCGATCGGGGCCTGCGACCCCACGATCGCCACCGCTGGCGCCAGCATCTCGATCGCCACGCCTTCTCGCACGCCGGCCCGTTCGGGCAACAGCAGGACGTCGCGGCCCCACATCTGCCGCCCGTTCACCACCACCGTGTAGAAGACCGCATACCCGTACATGCCGTTGACCTTCGCCTTGCCCTCGCCCGCCAACACGAAGCCCGCGAACCGCTCGCGTAGGTTGGCGATGTAGCCGGCTGCGTACACCGGCAGCTCGCCCGTGAGCTCGCCCGCGTAGGCCGGCAGCTTCAGCGCAGCGACCGCAAAGGAGTACTTCAGGGCTCCATCGGGGCTGTGGCTTTGCACCTTTACGTATTCGCCGGAGCCGTGCGGCGCGCGGTACAGGCCGCGGTAGTTGAAGCTGAACGACACCCCGCCGCCTTGTGAGTAGGTGCTGTTCTCGAGCGTCAGAGCCGCCGCCACCAGCACCGCCACCAGTACGACCGCACCAGCGATCGCAGCCCAGCGTGCAAGCCGCGACGCCGCCTGCCAGCGCGGGGCGAGCAGCTGGCCGAGCGTCGGCCCATACTCGGGCTTCATCCGCACTGCGGCCATCGCCGTCAGGCGATCATTCGCCGATCGAGAACAGGGCGTCGAGATCGTGGCGCGAATACGCCGCGAACGCAACCATCGTCTGAGTGCGCGCCACTCCCGACAGGGCCCCGATCGCGCCCGTGACCACGTCTGCCAGCTGCTCGTGGTCGGGCACCCGCACGATCGCCACGAAATCCCACTCTCCCGTCACCGAGTATGCCTCCGCCACGCCCTCGATGTCCGCCAGCGCGCCTCCCAGGCTCGACAGCGCGTCGCGCTCGGCCTCGATCAGCACCACCGCGTTGGTCATCGTCATCGCCCAACCATCATAGGTCCACCGTCGCGCCCGCGAGCGCCCCGCGGGGGTTCAGGGCCCACGTCGCACAAGCTGGTCTCTGTGGACCTCAGCCCTCGGCTACGCCCACCTGGCTCAGCCCCAGGCCAACCAGCAGCCCGAGCGCCCCGCCGGTCACGCCCGCCAGCCAGCTCGCCTCAGAGGACTGAAGGGCGAATGGGATCGCCAGCAGCAGCGTCGCGATCGCGCCCGCGCCCAGCAGGTCGCCCTCGTAGTAGGAATCGCTGCGCGCGGCCTTCAGGTCGGGGGCCACCCAGGCCGCCAGCAGCGCCAGGGCAGCGCCGTTGCCACCGCCCACGATCGGCTCGGAGTAAAGCGCACTCGCGGCCAGCGCCCCAGTGGCGCCCGCACCGAAGAACAGCGCAACCAGCACAGCCGGCCCGTGGCGGCGCTCGATCAGCCAGCCGAAGATCGCGATCGCAACCAGCGCCACGAACGCATACGGGCCGCTCGCGTATGCAAGCTCGCTCGTAAACAGCTTCCACCATTCCCCGCCCAGCGGGCCGATGATCGCCATGTGCAGGTAGATGAGCGGTTCGGCGTGCGACGCGATCCACGCCCCCGCGCCAGCCGCGACCAGCGCGATCGTCGCGTACGGACGCGACGCCGCCCAGTGACCCGCACCCCAGCTCGGGCCGGCAGCAGGCGCGCGCCTGCTGCGAGTCCGGGGCGCGCGCAGCACCGACGCCAGCCGTAGCCGGCGACCCCGCGACGCCCGGGCCGGGACGTGCGCGCGCGGCAGCTTGGGCGCGCGCCTGCGCAGGCGATGCCCGCAATAGGGACACTCGGTGATGTACGGGCTGACCTCCGATCCACACTGCTTGCACACCACGAAGAGGTCAGCGCCAGAGGTCATCGCAGACCCATTCTATGGACCTCTCCAAGCCGTCTCGCGGGAGGCGCTGGGCGCCGCTGCGCGCGCCTCTGGAATACTCACCACCATGAACCTCGGATACGACCAGAAGCTCTACATCCTCGCCTTCGACCACCGTGGCTCCTTCCAGAAGAAGTTCTTTGGCATCGACGGCGAGCCCGACTCAGAGCAGACGGCGATCATCGCCGACGCCAAGCACCTCATCTTCGAGGGCCTACTGCAGGCGGTCAGCGCCGGCGCAGACGCGGCCGCCACCGGGGTGCTGGTCGACGAGCAGTTCGGCTCCACCGTGCCCGCCGAGGCGCGCGAGAAGGGCTTCAAGCTGGCGATGCCCGCCGAGCGATCTGGCCAGCCGTTGTTCGACTTCCAGTACGGCGACGACTTCGGTGCGCACATCGAGCGCTTTGATCCCGACTTCACCAAGGTGCTCGTGCGCTACAACCCCGACGGTGACCCGGCCGGCAACCGCGGCCAGCTGGACAAGCTCAAGCGCCTGAGCGACTGGCTCAAGCAGCACGATCGTAAGTTCCTGTTCGAGCTGCTCGTGCCCGCCGAGGACGCCCAGCTGCAGTCGGTCGGCGGCGACAACGACCGCTATGACGCCGAGCTGCGCCCCGAGCTGATGCGCCGGACAATCGCCGAGATCCAGGACGCGGGCATCGAGGTGGACGTGTGGAAGATCGAGGGCGTGGAAGAGCGCTCCGACTGCGAGATGCTGGTCGCGCAGGCTCGCTCGGGCGGCCGCGACGGCGTGACCTGCGTGGTCCTCGGTCGCGGCGCCGAGGATGCCAGGGTCGACCATTGGCTCATTCAGGCCGCCCCGGTCGACGGCTTCATCGGCTTTGCCATCGGCCGCTCGATCTGGTGGGACCCGCTCAAGGCATACGTCGACGGCAAGATCGAACGCGCAGCAGGCGCGCGCAAGATCGCCGAGAACTACCTGCGCTTCGTCGCCGTCTACGAGCGCGCGAAGTCAGCAGCCGCCTCCGCGTGAGCGCTATGAAAATGCGCCAGAGCCTGGCCGACTGGGAGCAGGCGTTCGTCAAGGAGATAACCCTCGACCGCCGCCGGCGCGCGTCGCTGGCGCGCACCACCGAGCAGCGGGCCGCCAAGCGAGAGGCACAGAAGCGTCAAAAGCGCGGCTCGGTCCGCTTCGCGCTGCTCGTCCTCACGCTGATCATGACGGCGGTCATCGTCACCGTGGTCATGTTCCGCACGCTGTACCTGCTGCTTGGCTAGCTGCCCTCGCCGAGCTTGTGCAGCGAGCTGTCGACCTCTGCGGCGTGCGCGCCCGGCTTGGCCTGGGCCGCGGCGTCTGACGCGGTCTCGGGACTTCCCTCGTCCTCGGGTTTGGCCACGCCGGCTTCGCGATGGATCTCCAGGTAGATCTCCTTGCGAAAAACCGGAACCTTCTGAGGCGCCTGAATGCCGATGCGCACCTTCTCGCCCATAACCGAGAGCACCGACACCTCGATATCGTCTCCGATCATGATGCTCTGGTTGGACTTGCGCGTCAGGACCAGCATTTGGGTGCTCCTCTTCCCGTTGGCCGACTAGCGACCCGGCGCGACCCCCTGGACGCCGGTCTGGCAAGGATAGTCACAGGACCGGGGGAACGCGATCCCGGTGCGTGCCGCCCTGCGGCCGGGACGCGCGGCCGGCCCTTTGCGCTAGTGTCCCGGACCGTCCATGCCCCGCAGATCATTGCGCCCGCACCTCAATCAAATCCGCGCCTGGGTGAGACAGGGACGCACCGATGCCTGGATCGCCCACCAGCTCGAGGTGACTGTGCGCGACATCGAGCAGTTCAAGCGCCAGAACGAGCTGGTCGGCGACGAGGAGCCCCAGAACGGCACGGGCCTTGCCGACTATCCCGAGGAGATCGACCTGCGAGCCGAGGACGACGCCCTGATCGCCGCCGAGCTGGAGGCGGCCGAAGCGGAGGCCGAACGCGCCAAGGCCGAGGCGGAGGACGGCGACGAGGAGGCCGATGAGGAGCCCAGCGCCCCCCGTGCCCGCAGGCGCAGTCGTCGCGGCGGCCGCGGCAGATCGGCGAGCAGCGTCGGCCCAGCGGCCCGGTCGCGCACGTCGGGCCGCGGCGCGCCGCTGGAAGGCACCTTCGACCATGGCGAGGAGGGATACGGGCTGTGGCTGGACCCCGCCGTCCAGGAGGACCCGATCTACGCTGAGCACTGGGCCGGTCACAGACCCGTGGAGGTCACCGTAGAACCCGACCGCATCGTCATTCGCCGCGCAGGCGATGACGACTAGGCACTGGACTAGGCGCTGACCTCCCTGCGGCCTCCCGCATAGTCGGCCGCCTCGCGCAGGTATCTGGCAAAGGCCGCGTCCACCACCACGCCGGCCTCCCACGCCCACGGCTCCTCTGGGGCCAGTCGCATGGCCACCTGCAGGCACCAGCCGGTGCCCTGCTCGTAGAGCACCACGAGCTCGTCCGCTGAGAAGCGTCCGCCCAGCCGCCTGCGCAGCTCTGCCACCAGCGCGTCGATCACCCGCTCCAGCAGCGGCCTGCGCTCGGGCGCGGCCGCGTCCACGCGGCGCTCTCCCTGCTGCCACTGATAGATCGCGTTGTCGAACGGCATCGGCCGAGGCTAGCAGCGCCACATTCAGTCCTTGTCTCAGTTGTCGGGTAGACCACTTACAACGTATGGCTGCTCGTTCTTGCGCATCATGCCAAGGCGACGAGCCTCCGTTTCGAGCGTTCCCTGCGTGCCCAGCGCTTCGTGCTGGCGGGCAAGCTGACGATGTTCGCGTTCCATCTCCCCAACCACCGCCGCGTCGCGGCGTGACTGACGCCAGGTCGACAGCATGTGGACGCCCGCACTCGCATACAGGTACACCAGCGCAGTCAGCACGCACATCATCGCCACACGTCCCACTCGATCCCAACGCACGTGCATGGAGCGCCATTCGCCCCCGCACGCAAAGCTCCTGCCGGCGAGCGGCCTCCGGTACCTCTATCGGCCGGCGAACGCGCTCACGCCGGGGAACTGCGCGTCGTCGCCCAACTGCTCCTCGATACGCAGCAGCTGGTTGTACTTGGCCACCCTGTCCGATCGCGACGGTGCGCCCGTCTTGATCTGCCCGCAACCGGTGGCCACGGCGAGGTCGGCGATGGTCACGTCCTCGGTCTCGCCGGAGCGATGGCTGATGACCGCCGTGTAGCCGGCATCGCGCGCCATCGCGATCGCCGCCAGCGTCTCTGTCAGCGTGCCGATCTGGTTGACCTTGATCAGGATCGAGTTGGCCACGCCCATCTCGATCCCCCGCGCCAGCCGCTGCGTGTTGGTCACGAACAGGTCGTCGCCTACCAGCTGCACAGCCGCCCCCAAACGCTCGGTCAGCGTCTTCCACCCATCCCAGTCCTGCTCGTCCATGCCGTCCTCGATCGACACGATCGGATAGCGGGCCACCAGGTCGGCCCAGTAGTCGGTCAGCTCGGCCGCGCTGAGCGTGCGGCCCTCGTGCTCGAGCGTGTAGGCGTCCGCGCCGTACAGCTCGCTGGTGGCGGGATCCAGCGCTATCGCCACGTCCTCTCCGGGCCGATATCCGGCCGCCTCGATGCCCGCAACGAGCATCTGCAGGGCCTGCTCGTTGGACTGAAGGTCGGGCGCGAAGCCGCCCTCGTCGCCCACCGCTGTGCCCAAGGCACGCTCGTGCAGAGTGCCTTTGAGCGCGTGGAACACCTCTGCCCCCATCTGCAGGCACTGCGAGAAGCTCTGCGCGCCGCACGGGACCACCATGAACTCCTGGAAGTCGACTTTGTTGTCCGCATGCGCGCCACCATTGAGCACGTTCATCATCGGCACCGGCAGCACCCGCGCGGCCTCGCCGCCGAGGTAGCGCCACAGCGCCAGGCCCTCGTCGGCGGCCTGCGCATGGGCTGTCGCCAGCGACACTCCCAGGATCGCGTTGGCGCCAAGGCGCGACTTGTTGGCGGTGCCGTCGCACTCGATCAGCACACCGTCCAGCGCCTCCTGGTCAACGGCATCCAGGCCGGCCACCGCCTGTGCGATCTCGCCGTTGACGTTGGCCACCGCGCGGGTGACGCCCTTGCCCTGCCAGTCCTTGCCGCCATCGCGCAGCTCGACCGCCTCGAACTCTCCCGTCGACGCACCCGAGGGGACCGCCGCGCGCCCGCTGGCGCCGGAGCGCAGCTGCACGTCCACCTCCACCGTCGGGTTGCCACGGCTGTCGAGGATCTGGCGCGCGTGGACTCGCTCGATCTGGCTCACTTCGCCAGCGCGCCCGCTACTACGGCGTTTCGCCCGTGCCCGTGGCGCCAGCCGCGCCAGTGCTGGTCTTGGGCGCTTTGTAGCCCTTGCAGTCGGCCACCATGAAGCCTGAGCGACATTCCGTTTTGTCCTGCCAGCGTTTTTTGAATTCCTTGACGAACTTGCTCAGCGCCGTCTGCTGCCCCTGAGAGGCCAGCTGCGTTTTGATCGAGGACTTCACCTTGGACAAGGGCTGCTGGCTACCTGCCGTGATGCTTTTCACCTCGAACACGTAGTAGCCGAAAGGCGTCTTGACTGGCCCGCTGAGCACGTTGGTCGCGGTCGAGAAGATGGCCGTGTCGAGCGCCTTCTCCTCCTCGCCTTTGACCACTTCGGGCAGCAGACCACCGTTGGCCTTGCTGGTGGGGTCGATCGACTTGGCCTTGGCCACGCTGGCAAAGCTCTTGCCCGATTGCACTTCCTGCTTGGCGCTCTTGGCGGCCGCTTCGGTCTTGGTGAGGATGATCTCCACGCTGCGCTTTTCCGGGGTGCCGAAGCGAGACTTGTTTTCGTTGTAGTACTTGGTCACCTGAGCTTCGGTGACCTTGCTTTTCTGTTTGGTGATCTTTGACTCGATCCGCTGCGACAGCAGGTTCAGCTTCACGCGCAGCAGCAGGTCGGAAACCGTCTGACCCGACGTGGCCAGGAATTTTTCGAATTCCGCCGCTTTGGGGAACTGCGCCGACTTGATCTTTTCAAACTGCTTGTGGACTTCTTTGTCGTTGAGCTTCACACCCAGCGCGGAGCCTTCTTCGAGCACCCACGACGAGGAGATCAGAAATCCCAGCACCTCGGTCTGGAGCGATTTGTACTGAGTCTCGCACTCGGTCTTCAGCTGCGCCGTGGTGGGGGCCTTCTGGCCTTTTTCCGGTTTTGGCGCGGTTGCCGCCAGATGCGCGATGCACGCGGTGTAATTGGGCGGTTCGGGGATCACGGGCTTGGCTCCCGTCGCGACCGTGCTCGAGGACGCGGCCACCGCCATCCAGTGGTTGAACGTGGATTTGGTGATCGAGTTGCCGTTGACCTGCACGACCGCGTCGCCGGGTATGCCACCGCAGGCCGACAGTCCAACCAGGGCAAACAAAACGGCGCCTAGCGCCGGGAGCGATCGAGTGGCCTTCTTAGACACGACGCGGGCACTCTAGCGGAAAGCCCCCGCGAGTGCGCTTAATTGTTTCTAAGCGGCCTGCAGGGGGCCACATCGCGATGGATATGGGGTACGGGATGTCCGCTTTCAAGCCGCCTCGCGCATGACCGCCAGCAGCGCGTCGGCCGCCTTGACCACGCTGGAGAAGCGCTCGCCCCCGTCCTTTGGGACCCGCAGGGAGACCTGCGAACGGCCGGACTCGTACAGCGCTTCGGGCAGCTCCTGGCGCAGGCGCCTGGCCCGCGCCGAGTCCAGCTCGATCGGCACCACCGCCAGCCGATCTCCGCGAAAGCTCACCGTCTGGGCGCCCGCCTGGCCGAACTTGATCCGCGCCCGCTGCAGCGACAGCAGGTTGCGCAGCGGCTCGGGCGCAGGCCCGAAGCGGTCCTCGAGCTCCTCTGCCAAGCGCTCCACGTCAGCCACCTCCCGCGCGGACGCCACGCGGCGGTGCACCTCGATCTTGGCCTGCTCGTAGGGGATGTAGTCGGCGGGCACGTATGCGTCGACGTTCACGTCCAGGCGCACCGGCTCGGGTGGCGTCTCGTCCTCGGCCAGGTCCCCGGCCGCCCTGACCGCCTCGTCGAGCATCTGCATGTACAGCTCGAAGCCGAGCGCCGCCACGTGCCCGGACTGCTCGTCGCCCAGCAGATTGCCAGCGCCGCGGATCTCCAGGTCGCGCATCGCGATCTTGAACCCGGCGCCCAGCTCGGTGTGGTCTGACAGCGCCGACAGCCGCTGCGCTGCCTCCGGCGTGAGCGCCGCGGCGGAGTCGTACAGCAGGTACGCGAACGCGCGCTCGCGGCTGCGCCCTACGCGCCCGCGTATCTGGTAGAGCTGGGCCAACCCGAAGGTATCTGCGTGCTCGACGATCAGCGTGTTGGCCTGCGGGATGTCGATGCCCGACTCGATGATCGAGGTGCACACCAGCACGTCTGCGCCTCCGCGCAGGTAGTCCATCATCACGCTCTCCAACTCGCCCTCGCCCATCTGGCCGTGGGCCACCGCAAAGCGCACGCCGGGACACAGCGCACGCAGCCGCTCGGCGGTCTCCTCGATCGACTCCACGCGGTTGTGCAGGAAGAACGCCTGCCCGCCGCGGGCGTGCTCGCGCTCGATCGCCCGCCTGACCAGCTCCTCCTCGTACTCGCCCACGTAGGTCCTCACCGGCCGGCGACCCTCGGGGGGCGTCTCGATCACCGAGATGTCGCGCAGACCCGCCAGCGACATCTGCAGCGTGCGCGGAATCGGCGTGGCCGACATCGCGATCACGTCCACCTTCAGCTTGAGCTGGCGCAGCAGCTCCTTCTGCTTGACGCCGAAGCGCTGCTCCTCGTCTACGATCAGCAGGCCCAGGTCCTTGGCGCGCACGTCGCGCGAGAGCACGCGATGGGTGCCGATCAGGATGTCCACGCGTCCTTCCGCGAACCCCTTGATCGCCGCTTTCTGCTCGGCCGCGCTGCGAAAGCGCGACACGTGCTCGAGCGTGAACGGGTAGTCGGCCAGCCGCTCCGCGAACGTGCCGTAGTGCTGCTGGGCGAGGATCGTGGTGGGCACCAGCATCAGCACCTGCTTGCCCTCGCCGGCCGCCTTGAAGGCCGCCCGCAGCGCCACCTCGGTCTTGCCATAGCCCACGTCGCCGCAGATCAGCCGGTCCATCGGGCGCGGCGATTCCATGTCGGCCTTGACCAGCTCGATCGCCTCGCTCTGGTCGGGCGTCTCTGTGAACGGGAAGCGCGCCTCGAACTCGCGCTGCCACTCGGAGTCGGGCTCGAAGGCATGCCCTGAGCGCCGCCTGCGCTCGGCGTACAGGGTCAGCAGCTCGCCGGCCAGCTCCTGCGCGGCGCGGCGCGCACGCGCCTTCATCGTCTCCCAGCGGGTGCCGCCCAGTTTGCTCAGCGGTGGATGCTCGCCGCCGGCGCCCACGTAGCGCGAGATCTTGGCCAGCTGGTCGGTGGGGACGAAGACCTTGTCGTCGCCCTGATATTCGAGATAGAGGTAGTCGCGCGTGACGTTGGCCACGGTGCGCGTCTCAAAGCCCGCGAAGCGGGCCACGCCGTGGTCCTCGTGCACCACGATGTCGCCGGTGCGCAGGTCGGTGAACGAGCGCAGGGCGCCACGCCGCGAGAACGAGCCGCCGACCGCGCCCTCGCCGGGGCGCTCGGCCCGGCGACGACGCAGGAGGCGGTGCTCGGGGAAGACGGCGAGCTTAAGCTGTGGCGCCACGAACCCCTCGCGCAGCGACGCCGCTGCAAAGCGCAAGGAGGGCTCCAAAGCCTGGCTGCCGGCGTCCACATCCTCGGCCAGCCAGGTCGCTTTCAGGCGACCCAGGTTGTACGCCGCCCGCTCGCCCTCGCCGCGCCGGGGAAACGCCACAACCGTGCGATAGCCCGAGCGCACGAGCTTCTCCAGCTCCGGCTCGGCTTCTGCCAGCGAGCGTGCGGCCGTGTCGGCCGACTGGGCGCGCAACTCGATCTCCTGGCCGCTCGACAGCGCCGACAGCCACGTCCTGGTTCGCTGCTCGAGCGTCTCGCTGATGCGCTCGGGGCTCACGTACAGGTGATGGGCGTCCGCATCGCCGAACGCCGCGCACACGTCGCTCCAGTGGTCTTTGAGCGCCGGGCCGAGCTCCTCCTCGGCGGCAACCAGCAGCTCGGTCTCCTCGCCCACCAGGTCCAGCAGCGCGCCGAAGCGCTCGACCGGCAGCAGCTCTGCGATGTCCGGGCGCTCCTCGCCCGCGCGCTCGCCCCCGGTGAAGGTGCCGGTTGCGGCCGCGATCTCAGCGAGCTCGCGATGCTCGAGGGCCAGCTCGGCCGCCGGCGCGATCTCGACCTCGTCCACGGCCCCGAGCGAGCGCTGCGTGAAGGTCGAAAACCAGCGCAACGATTCGATCTCCACGTCGAACATGTCCACGCGCACCGCCCGTTCCTCGGTCGCCGGGAAGATATCCAGCAGGCCGCCGCGAAGCGCGAACTGGCCGCGCTCCTCCACCTGGTCGGCGCGCTCGTAGCCGGCGCTGACGAGCTCTGCCGCGCACTCGTCCAGGTCCAGCAGCTCGCCCACGCGCAGCGTGAACGAGTGGGGTCGCAACGCAGGATCGGGCACCTTCTCAGACAGCGCTACCGCGCTTACGACCACCACCGGCTGATCGCCCTGCGCGTCCGCAGCGGGCGAACCGGCCGCCAGCAGGGCGTCGAGCGCGGCCACGCGCAGGCCCACGAGATGCGCCGGCGGGGCGAGGTGCGACTCGTAGGCAACACCTCTGGATGGGTAGTAGCGCACGCGCCGCGGCGCAAGCCACGCGCGCAGGTCGCCCGCCAGGTCGCGCGCGGCGCGATCGTCGCCCACCACGACCATCGACGCCCGCGCGCGCGCCGCGTCGTCCGCGTCGAGGAGCGCGGCGATCAGGTAAGGGCGCAGCGAGCTCGACACGAACGCATGGCCGCCCTCGCGCGCGAGCCTCAGCGCGGGCTCGTCCTCGCCGATGAAGCCCAGCAGGGTGCGCAGCGCGCCGCCGTCGCCCGCCATCTAGGCCTCCAGCCCCGGCCGGCCCGGCGCCGAGCCGTCGTCTTCCTCACCCAGCACCGCGCGCTCGACGTGGTCGCAGGCCCGCTCGATCAGATCGCGCACCTGCGCCTCGCCCTCGCGAAAGCGCCCCAGCACATACGCGGACACGATCTCCGGGTCGGTCGAGTCGGGACGCCCAACACCCACCCGCACGCGCATGAAATCCGCGCTGCCGAGCTCGCGCTTGATCGACTTCAGGCCGTTGTGGCCCGCCAGACCGCCGCCGAGGCGAGTACGCACGTCGCCGAACGGCAGGTCGATCTCGTCGTGCACAACCAACACACGCTCAAGGGGGAGCTTGTACGCACCCCGCGCGGGGCCGACCGAGCGGCCTGCATCGTTCATGTAGGTCTGCGGGCACAGGATCGCCACCGATCGAAGATCGGCCAGCGGGGCGCTTGCGGACGACGATGCCGCGCTGGCGCCAACTCCCGCTACACCCACGCGACCCTCCGCTATGCGCCCGCGAAATCGGTCCTTGGCGCGTCCCAGCTGCCAGCGCGCCACGAGCGCCTCAGCCACCATGAACCCCACGTTGTGTCGCGTGCCCACGTGCTCGCGGCCGGGGTTGCCCAGCCCTACGATCAACCAGTCGACGGCTCCGCCACCGCCGCCGCTTCGTCCCCGGAGGGGGAAGGGGCGTCGCAGAGGCAGCTACTCCCCGCCCGCGGAACCCTCGGAAGCGTCGCCACCGCCGTCGGCCTCGCCTGCGCCCTCCTCGCCCACGAGCTCGGTCTCCGCTTCGATCTCGTCCGCCTCGGCCTGCAGCCGCGGCGGAGACAGCGTCGCCACGACCGTCTCCTCGGGGTCGTCGAGCAACGTGACGCCGTCAGGCGGCTTCAGCGCGCCGAGCACGATCGTCTCGCCGATCTGCATCTCGCCGACCGAGTGGACGATCGACTCGGGGATCGCGGTCGGCAGCGCCTGCACGTTGAGCTCGCGCGTGATCTGCTCGAGCACGCCGCCTTCCTTTACGCCCGGAGCATCGTCCACGCCAACGAGCTCGAGTGGCACGACCGCGTTGATCTCCTCGTCGAGCCTCACGCGCAGCAGATCGACATGAACCGTCTCGCCGCGAACCGGGTGGCGCTGGGCTTCCTTGAGCACGACCGGAGTGGCTTTGGCGCCGTCCACGCTGAGGTCGAGCACAGCCCCGGAGCTGGCCAGCGCCAGGCGCAGCTCGCGTGCGTCAGCGTCAAAGCCCACCGACTCGGCGCCGCCGCCGTAGAGCACGCCCGGGACGCGCCCGCTGCGGCGCAGGCGCCGCGCCGCGCGCGAGCCGGCGCTGGCGCGGCTGGAGACGTTCAGCTTGGTGGTGGTATTGGCCATCGGCGAGTCCAGACTCTAGCAATCGCCCAGCAGCCGCCGTTCATCGCTCTTCCACCTCTGTCGCTTCTTCTTCTTCGGTTTCGATCGTCGAGGGTTTCGTGCAGTTGGCTTCGTTGGCGATCGGCGCGCTCAACGACAACAGGGTGACCGACATGCCGCTGAAGAAGTTGCCGCTGCGATGCACCTCGATGCACTGCACGACCGGCAGCTTGCCGAGCACCGTCCATGCCAGCCGGGTCTTGCCGCTGGAGCTGCTCAACGCGTTTTCGGTGGGGGAGATCACCGACAGGATCTTGACCGCGCCCACTCGGCGCAGGCGCGGGTCGGCTGCGTTGCGCCTGACCCCCTCTACGCACGAGGAGCTGCGACGGCAGCCGTCCAGCCGAACGAGCATGCCGGTCACATCGCCCCGAGCCTCCGCCTGGATCAGCGCCAGCTCGTCGTCGCGTTCGACGTTCTGGGTCTGCAGCCAGCGCGCCAGCAGGGCGCCTATCAGCAGGATGAGCAGGGCAACGACCGCGAGCAGCACGCGCAGCTGGATGCGTCGGCGGCGCGGCAGGCCCTGCCACCAGGCGCGTGGGCCACGCGCGACAGCGGCGGATGCGGGATGGGGAGCAGCCGAGCCGGGGCTGGCCATGGCGGGCACTCAGAACAGCTGGTTCTCACCGCCGAAGACCTCGCTGACGGAGTCATCGACGAAGATGCGCCGGATCGAATCGGTGAGCAGGTCCGCGCACGGCAGCACGCGCACGTTGGCCGGCCGGGTGGGGGCCACGGGGATCGTGTCGGTGACCACGATCTCCTCCAGCCCCGACGTGCGCAGGTTCTCGAACGCATCGCCAGAGAACACCGCGTGGGTGGCCGCCGCATACACGCGCGCGGCGCCCTCCTCCTTGACCGTCTTGGCCGCCGCCTTGAGCGTGCCTGCGGTGTCGATCATGTCATCCACGATCACCGCCGTCTTGCCCTTGACGTCGCCGATCACATAACCGATCTCGGCCACCTGCTGGGCGGGGCGCTCCTTGTCGAGGATCGCCAGCTCGGCGCCGACCTTGGACGCGAACTTCTTGTTGAGCTTCACGCGCCCGGCGTCCGGCGCGACCACCACGAGATCCTCCAAGCCCAGATCGGCGAAGTACTGCGTGAGCATGAACAGCGCGGTCATGTGGTCGACCGGCTTTTGAAAGAAGCCCTGGATCTGGCCGGCGTGCAGGTCCATCGTCAGCACCCTGTCCGCGCCCGCCGCCTCGAGCATGCGCGCCACCAGACGCGCGGAGATCGGCTCGCGCGGCGCCGACTTCTTGTCCTGGCGCGAGTAGCCAAACCAGGGCGTTACCGCGATCACCCTGTGCGCCGACGCGCCCACGGCGGCGTCGATCATGAACAGCAGCTCCATCAACGAGTCGTTGGCCGTGACCCCCGTCTGCGGGTTGCCGCAGGTGGACTGCACGATGAACACGTCCGCGCCGCGGATCGACTCGTCGTAGCGGCAGTACACCTCTCCGTTGGAGAACGTCCTCAGCTCGACCGGTCCCAGCTCCACCCCGAGCTTGTCCGCGATGTCGACCGCCAACTGCGGGTTGGCGCGCCCGCTGAAGAGCATCAGGCGCTTGTTGTAGTCAATCGGCAGGCTCGCCCGGGAGGTTTGCGTGCGAGTGTCCATCGCGCTCATCGCGCTCATCTCCTCATGCAGTGTAAACGTCGTTGCGCTCGCCGGTCATCAGGGCTCCTCACCACGCCGGGCATAGCCGTCGATGTTCGTCTGACGCTCGCGCGCGATGCCGAGCGCGCCATCGGGCACGTCGTCGGTAATCACCGAGCCAGCGCCCGTGTAGGCCTCGTCTCCAAGCGTCACCGGCGCGACGAGCGTCGTGTCGACACCTGTCCGCACCCGTCGCCCGACGGTCGTGCGGTGCTTGGAGCGGCCGTCGTAGTTGGCCGTGATGGTCGCCGCCCCCAGGTTGCTCCCCTCGCCCACGTCCGCGTCGCCTATATAGGAGAGATGGGGGATTTTTGCGCCCGCCGCGATGTTCGAGCCCTTGATCTCCACGAACGTTCCCGCCTTGGCCCCCCTGCCCAGCACGGTCCCCGGCCGCAGGTACGCGAACGGCCCCACTGTCGCGCCGTCCTCGAGCACGCAGTCCACCAGATAGGAGTGCCTGACGATGCACTCGGCGCCGATCCGCGTGCTGCCCCTGATCGTGGTGAACGGCTCTATCACGGTGTCCTGTCCGATCGCCACGTCGAGGTCGATCACCGTGGCGAGCGGGTCTACGATGCTCACGCCCGCCCGCATGTGGCGCTCGTGAATCGCCTGCTGGGCGAGCCGTCTCACGCGCGCCAGCGCAGCGCGGTCGTTGACGCCGAGCACCAGCCGTTCGTCCTCCACCACGTGTGCCGCCACGCTGGCGCCGTCGGACCTGAGGATGTCGAGCACCTGAGGCAGGTACAGCTCGCCCTGGGCGTTGTCCGCGGTCAGCCGCCCCAGCGCGCCGCGCAACGCGGAGGAATCGAACGCGAAGATGCCCGTGTTGACCTCGCGTATCTCGCGCTCGGCCTGCGTGGCGTCGCCCTCGCGCTTGGTCTCGACGACGCGCTCCACCGCTCCGGCGGAGTCGCGCACGACGCGGCCGTATCCCGTGGGGTCCTCGAGGATCGTGCTCGCCATCGTCGCCGCCGCGCCGCTGTGGCGGTGCGCGTCGATCAGCCCCGCTATCGCGTCGGCTCCCACGAGCGGCACGTCGCCGCTGAGGATCACCACCGGGGCCGCCGGGTCAAGCACCGAGCCAGCATCCAGTCGCTCCATCGCCGCAGCCACCGCCCCGCCGGTTCCGTTCGCACGCGCCTGCACAGCCAGTTGCACGCCCTCCGGCAGCACGTCGCGCAGCGCCTCATCGGGCGAGTCCACGACCACCACTCTGTCCGCCCCGAGCTCCAGCGCCGCCCGCACCGGCCACAGCACCATCGGCACTCCGCATAGGTCGTGCAAGACCTTCGGCGTCTTGGAGCGCATGCGCGTGCCCTGTCCCGCCGCGAGGATCACAACGATCGGGCCGGTCATTGGGGGGATGGTATTCGCTGCACGAGCGTCCGCCGAAGGCGCTGGACGCACGTCAACGCCGCACGAGCTGGGGGGCAGGGACTCGAACCCCGATTCTCAGGACCAAAACCTGATGTCCTGCCATTGGACGACCCCCCAAAGGGACTGTCACAGGATAGATCGTGCATCGCGCGCAGGCCCGCCCGGTTCGCACGCCAGACCCGCGCCGGCGTCAACCGGCCCCGCGCAACGACCGCATCGCTACGACGCAACATCCCGATGTCCTCCTTTGCAAGTATGCGTGCACTCTGCGGGGGAGAATCAGCAGAATCGCGACGTGCATCAGCGCCATCCTCGTGGCGGCGCTCGGCTGCTGCGTGGGCGCGCTCGCAGCCGGACGCTCGCCGGGCGGCGCCGTTGGCGCTCGTTTGGGCACCAGTGCACCGTGTCCGGGGGCCGACCTGCATCCGACGGCGTCCAACACGCCGGCCGTGGACGCCGCGACACTGTGCCTCGTCGATCGGGTCCGCGCCGCGCATCATCTACCGGCGCTGCGACCGAACCGGGAACTCGGCGGGGTCGCGACCAGCCAGGTGGCGACGATGGTGCAATGGGACTACTTCGCAGACGTCCGCCCGTCCGGCCAGACGCCGCTTTCGCTGGTGGTCGTGACCCGCTACCCCGCGCACGGGGCCAGCATCTCGGTTGCCCAGAACATCGCCTGGGGCACCGGCGCCGACACCACGCCGGTGCACATCGTGGCCGCGTGGATGGCATCGCGTCCTCACCGGGAAATCATCCTCACCGGCGAATACCGCGACGCGGGCGTCGCGGTGCAGGCCGCGCTGCCCAGCGTTGTGGGAGCGGGACGGCACGGCGCCACGTACGTCATGGAGTTCGGCGCACGTCACATGTGGGCAGGACCACGCTAAGCTCCAGAGCTGCCCTCTGCGGGCGTAGCCTGGTGAGCCAAAGGGAATGGAGACCAAATGGGGCGGGTGCTGGATGGGGGGGTCAAACGAGCGCTGAGCGCTGCCGTCGCTGTGGCGGCGCTGTCACTGATGCAGTGCAGCTTGGCGGCGGCTAAGACGAAAGCCTCGTCGGCAACCCAGCCGGCGGCGATCTCCAGCTTGAGCTATGGGCCGCTGGAAGAAGAGCAGCTGACCGTCTTTCCCGCCCACAGCGCGGGCGCTCCGTCGGTGCTGCTCGTGCACGGCGGAGGCTGGAGCAAGCAGGCGAACGAAACGGAAGTCCCGTGGGTCGCCGAAGACCTCCAGAGCGCCGGCTTCGCGGTGTTCGACGCGAACTACCCGCAGGACTCCAACACACAACCCGCGTTTCCGCTCGAGCCCGAAGCGATCACAGCGGCGGCCGAATGGGTGCGCGCGAACGCGACCTCCTACCACGGCAGCGCGACCAACATCGTGCTCGTCGGCGGATCGGCCGGGGGACAGCTCGCCGAGATGACCGCCACACGCTTCCCGGTGGCGGCAGTGGTGTCGCTCAGCGGACCCACCAACCTGGTCACGCTGATGGAAATGGCCAACAAAAAAGAACTCAAGGACGGGCTGGGCGGCGACGTGCGCACCGCGCCGGGATGCTCAGCGAAAGCCAAGAGCTGCCCGGAATCGATCGAGAGCGAATGGTCGCCGATCGACAACATCCCCACGACCTGCCCTCCCTATCTGCTGTTCAGCTCCGAAAAGGATGAGGTGCCAGAGTCCCAGCAGGTTGAATTCCAGGCCGCACTGGAAGGCGCTGGCTGCCCGGTCAAGCTCCAAGCGCTCGCCGGCAACCAGCACTCCTTCCAGTACTGGCCCAAGGTGAGGGCGACGGTCGACGCTTTCATCGCTGCGCACTGACGTCGCGAGCGCCGCGCACTCGGCGTCGGAGTCCCTGTCCCGCACAGCTCGCTGACGGCCGCTGGCGCGCGCTCGGGACCAGCGCTCAGGCTCCGCGTCCCGGGCGGCGCGGCACGCGTCCGCCTTCGGCGCCCGCCTCCGAGGCGGGGCCATCAGCTGAGCTGATCCCCAACACGCGCATCGCCTTCAGGCCGAGGCTGAGCTTCTCGCGGCCGTCGCTGGAGCTGACGTCCAACCCGGACAGCTCGCGCACCCGCTCCAGGCGGTAATAGATCGTGTGGCGATGGGTGAACAGCCGCTGTGCGGTGCCCGCTACATTGCCGTCGGCCTCCAGGAAGGTCTCCAGCGTGCGCACCAGATCGGTCTCGTACTGTTCGTCATAGGCCACCAGCGGCTCGACCGTCTCGGCATAGAAGCGCTGCAGCTCGCTGGGGTTCTCGCTCATCGCCGACAGCAGCAGGCGGTATGCGCCGGTCTGCTCGAAGGCCAGCGGCGCGGCGCCCGCGTCTCCTTGGGCCACGTTGGCCGCCAACAGCGCCTCGCTGGCCGCGCGCGGCAGATCGGCCGGATCCTCGGCGATCCGGCTGCGCCCGATCGCGAACGTGTAGCCTGCCAGGCCGGCCTGCATCTCGTGCAGGACCGCCTCGGCGGCGCGCGCCGCCGTGGCCTCCTCGCCGCCCGGCACGAGCAGCAGCACCTCCGCGCCGACCCAGCGCGAGCCCGAGCCGGACGGTTGCCCGGCGCCGCCGGGCGCCACGTCGCGCTCTGACAGCGCGGCGATCGAGCGGCTGACAACCGCCCGCGCGCCCCGCTCGGCGACCGCGCGCACGCGTCCGCGCCAGCCCTCGTCGGTGGGCGTCTGGGGATGGGCTCGCGCGACGATCATGCTCGCCCCGCCCTCCAGCTCCAGCGCGAGCTCCCTGGCCCGCGCGACGATCTCCTCGCGGCCGCTCAGCTCGCGAGCAAGCACCGCCCGCAGGAAATCAGCCGATGCCGTTTCCGAAACCCGCTCGGGCGCACGCACACGCTCGACCTCCGAGGCGATCATCGTCACCAACAGCCTGCGCATGGATACGCCCGGCTCGGCCTTTGCGCGCATGTGCAGAGTCCCCACCACCGTGTCAGCCACGCGCAGCGGGCTGCTGGTCACGCCCTTGCCGCGCGACAGCAGCGAGCGCTCCTCGGCCGGCGAGCGGGCCGCCACCGCCAGCGTGGCCCCCCAGGCGTCTGTGACCGCCAGGCTCGCATCGAGTGCCTTGGCCGCCGCGCGCACCACCTCCGGCAGGCCGGCCCCGGACTCGACCGCTTCGGTGATCGCGTCCAGCGCCGCGAGATCTGGCACGCCGGTCAGCCCCAGAAGTAGACGACGGCGAGCGCGCCGACCACCCCCACGCCCACCAGCACGGTCAGCACATACAGCGACAGCACCGTCGCAGCCAGGCGCTCCCACAGGCGCGAGTACGACGTCCACGCGGGAACCAGGATCAGCCCGGCATAGAGGGCCGTGCCGAATGTTCCCGCGCACACCGCAACGATGACGTTGATGGTTGACCTGCTCATAGCGCTCAGCCGGAGATTGTGACGCACTGCGACGACGAGGCGTCGACCGGCGTTGCGCAGATCGGCGCAGGCACGCGCCCGTGCAGTCCAGCCGCCGCGCGCTGAGCCCGTCCCAGACCGTTGGCATGAGGGAACAACCCCACGACCGTCGGACCCGAGCCGCTCACCAGCGCGAGGTCCGCTCCAGCCTCGCGCACCTCTTTGAGCGTCCTTGCGATCTGCGGGCACAGCGAGATGGCCGCGCGCTGCAGGTCGTTCTCCAGCAGCTCGTGCACCGCCGGCACCGCTGCGCTCAGCTCGAGCGCCGCCTGCAGCGCTCGGCGTCGATCCTCCAGGTCCGCGCCAGAGCGGCCGAGACCCAGCCGGTCGGCCTCCGCGTACACCGCCGCCGTGGAGAGACCCGCGGCGCTCGGCACGATCAGCAGCCCAAACGACTCCGGGTTGGGGTCCGGCAGCTGTTGCAGACACTCGCCCGCGCCACTGGCCAGCCAGCGACCGGGGGAGATCTGCGCCGGAACATCCGCGCCCAGCTGCGCCCCCAGCGTGCGCAGCAGCTGCTGATCGCCCAAGCCGGATGCGTGCCCAGCCAGACGCAGGGCGCCGGCGGCGTCTGCCGAGCCGCCCGCGAGACCCGCCGCCACGGGAATCTGCTTGTGGATGCGCAAGCGCAGCGGCGGGGCCTCCCAACCACTGCTCGCACGAAACGCCGCCAGCGCGCGTGCCGCGAGATTCTCGCCGGGCGGACCCTGCACGCCCGGACACACGACCTCGTCGCGCTCCAGGCCCGCCACATCCTGCTCGAGCTCAAGCTCGTCTGCGAGTGAGATCGACTGCATCACCGTCACCAGCTCATGGCGGCCGTCAGCAGCGCGCGTCGGCCCCACGAACAACCCCAGGTTGACCTTCGCGGGCGCCAGGGTCCGCAGGATGCTCACAACGCCAGCAGACGCGCGAGCGCCCGGAAGTCCTCGGGGGCGAGGCGCTCGGCGCGCACATCGGCTGGATGGCCGAGCTGCTCCAACGCTCCACGCACCTGCTCGCGGGAGCGGTCCGAAGCCCCGCCCGACAGCGCCAGCGACCCCGCGATCGTCTTGCGACGATGGGCGAACGCGCCGCGCACGAGCGCGCGCAAGGCGGGCGAGACGCTCGAGCGATCGTCGCGAGCTGGCGACACAGCGCCACTGGCGCCCACAGCGAGGGGCTCGCGCCGGCGCATACCCACGAGCACCGAGTCGACGTTCGGCACCGGATGGAACACCGTGCGCGGGATCGACCGCAGCACGTCCACCTCGCACGCCAGCTGCGCGATCACCGACGGTGTGCCGTAGGAGCCGCTGCCCGGAGCGGCGGCCAGCCGCTCGCCGACCTCCCGCTGCACCATCGCCACCCAACTGTGCACGCTCGCCAGCTCCTCGATCGTCCGCAGAAGCGCGCTCGCGGCGATCCCGTAAGGCAGGTTCGCGACCACCTTGTCCGGCCGTGGCAACAGGCCCGCCAGGTCGATGGTCATCGCGTCGGCCCAGTGCACGGTCACGTTCGTGTACGGGTCGGTGGCCTCGCACAGCGCATTGCGCAGGCGCTCGTCGACCTCGACCACGTGCACGTGCGCGACCCGCTCGGCGAGGTGCTCGGACAGGACTCCCAGGCCGCCGCCGATCTCCAACACGACATCCTCGCCCGACAGCTGCGCCGCGCGATCGATCACGCCGAGGATGTTCGAGTCGATCAGGAAGTTCTGGCCGAGCTCGCGGTCGGGGCGCACCGCAAACTGGCGCATGCGCCGCAGGCTCGGCTGCACCGGCACATCCGCCACGGCGCTCACTTGCCTGCCCGGCCGCAGGGGGGGTGCCCAGTCATGGGTATGCCCAACCGAACACGCGCGCCGCGTTGCGCGTCACCGTCTCGCCCAGTAGATCCGTGCTCACGCCGCGCAGTTGTGCCAGGAAGGCTGCAGTGTGCGCGACGAACGCCGGCTGGTTGCGCTGCTTGCGCACCGGCTGGGGAGAAAGGTATGGGGCATCTGTCTCCACCAGCAGCAGCTCGTCGGGAACGCGCGTGGCCGCCTCGGCCAGGTCGGCGGCGCTCTTGTACGTGACGTTGCCAGCGAAGGAGATCGCATAGCCGCGTTGCACGCACTGCGTCAGCTGCTCGGGCATCGAGAAGCAGTGCATCACCACGCTCACGCCCTGCGCTTCGCGGGCCAGCTGAGCGAGGGTCTGCGATTCGGCCGCTCGGGAATGGATGACCAGCGGCTTGTCCGTTTCGCGGGCGAGCGCAATCTGCGCGGCGAACGCGCGCTCCTGGTCAGCGGGCGGCGCTGTGTCGCGGTAGAAGTCCAGCCCCGTCTCGCCGATTGCCACGCAGCGCTCGTGTGCGGCCAGCGCGCGCAGCTCGGCCAGGTCTGCGTCGTCGAAGCCCTTGGCCGAGCTCGGATGACGGCCGATCGCGGCGTACACCTGGGGAAAGTCCTGCGCGGCGGCCAGCGCCGCGCGGCACGAGGCACCGTCGATCCCCACCGTGAGCATGCGCGTGACGCCCGCCGCATCCGCGGCGGCGACCAGCTCCGTATTGGGCGGCTCGCACAGGTCCAGGTGAGTGTGGGAGTCGATCACCTCGGCTGACCCTCCGGCGCCTTGGGAAACAGCGACGCTACCCTCTCGATCTCCCTTCCAAGCCCAACTGCAATGTCGCCTCCGGGCTGCTCACTCGCATCCCAGCGCGCGATCGACAGTGAGCGGTCCTCGCAGCCGAGCGCATTCAAGAGCGTGTCCGTGCTCGCCGGCATGTACGGGTGCAGCAACACCGCCACCACGCGCAGCCCCACCACCAGCGATGAGAGCACCTGGTCGAGCTGCTGGGCTGCAGCCTCGTCCTTGGCCAGCTGCCACGGCGCACGCTCCTCCACGTAGCGGTTCAGCCGGCGCACCCGCTGCCAGATCACGTCGAGGGCCTGCGTCAGCTCGGCCCGTTCGATCAATCCTTCGACGTCCTGCGCCAGCCCGTCGAAGTCTCTGGCCAGCTCCCCGTCGAGCGCCACCGCTGCCGGCACGCCATCGCGGTAGCGGTGGACCATCGCTATCACCCGGCTGGCCAGGTTGCCGAGCTCGTTGGCCAGCTCGCTCTCGTAGCGCAGCTCAAACGACGCCGTCGACACCGAGCCGTCCTGGCCGAAGGGCACGTCGCGCAGCAGGTAGAAGCGCAGGGCGTCCGCACCGAAGCGCTCGATCACCGCGAACGGGTCGAGCACGTTGCCCAGCGACTTGCTCATCTTCTCGCCTTCCATCAGCAGGTAGCCGTGCACGAACACATGCTCGGGCAGCTCGATCTCGGCGGCCATTAGCAGCGCTGGCCAGTAGACGGTGTGAAAGCGCAGGATGTCCTTGGCGATCACGTGGTAGCTGGCCGGCCAGAACGTGTCCGTCAGGTCATCGTCATCGGCATACGACAGCGCCGAGTAGTAGTTCAGCAGCGCATCGAACCACACATAGAAAACGTGCTCTGAGTCCCACGGCACGGGCACGCCCCAAGTCAGCTTGTGGCGCGTCAGTGGCACGTCGCGCAAGCCCGAGCGGATGAACGACAGCGCCTCGTTGTAGCGGGTGCGCGGAGCAACGAAGTCCTCGCGCTGCGCGTACAGCGCCTCCAGTCGCTCCTGGAAGGCGGACAGCTTGAAGAAGTAGTTGTCCTCCTGCTCGCGCGTCAGCTCGATGTGGTGGATCGGGCAGCGGTTGCCCTCGTCCACTTCGTTGTCCGCCTTGAAGTCCGCGCAGCGCGGGCAATACCAGCCCTCGTAGGTGCCCTTGTACACATAGCCGTTGTCGCGCACGCGCGAGAGCACCTCCTGCACCTTTGCTTCGTGCTGGGGATCGGTCGTGCGGATGAAGAAGTCGTTGCTCGCGCCCAACTGCGGCGCCAGCGCCTTGAAGCGCTGCGCGTTGCGATCGGCCAACTGCTGGGGCTCGATGCCCAGCGCATGTGCAGCGTCCGCCACCGGCTCGCCGTGCTCGTCGGTGCCCGTCAAGAAGAACACCCGCTCGCCACGCTGGCGGTGATGGCGCGCCATCACGTCCGCCGCGATCGTCGTGTACGCGTGCCCCAGGTGCGGGGCCGCGTTTACGTAGTAGATGGGGGTGGTGACGTAGTAGGACACGGTTGCTTCCACGCTACCGGGGGGCGATCAGACTCGTCACCGACGCGGATGCGCGCGCGTCCTGGATGGTGAGCACCTGCACGACGTCCCGCTGCTCGTCGTGCACATACACGAGCAAGAGCCAACGCCAGGGTCCGAGGATGAAGCGAAGCGGCCCCCATGTTCCTTCGAGCTGACGCCCAACCGAGGGGAACTGTTCCAGCAGGCGCAGCGAACGTTTGATGCGCGCCCGCGTGTCGGATGGCAGACTGTGAGTCACAACCATGCGATCGATGTCCTCCACGGCGGCGGGGGTCAGCTCGATGCGCGCCAACTCGTAGCCCGCTGGAAGACCTAGAGCTCGTCGAGAGGAATCGTCTTGCCTTCCGCGGCCTGCCTCAAACCCAGCTGCGCGCGCTCCCACGCTCCCGGGATCCCATCGAGCAGAGCGGTGATCATGCGGGGGTCCGGATCGGCCTCGTCGAGCGCACTCGAAAGCAGCGACCGTGCCAGGGTTCCCTCTTGGACGTGTGTCCTCTCGGCCAGCATGGAGAGCTTGGCCGCATGCTCTGAGTCCAGCGTGACATTCAATCTCGTGGTCGCCTGTTCCATCCCAAACATCGTACACGATTTAGCACTTATCGTGTAGTAGCCTGTTGCGCGAGTCACGTTCGAGATGCTGTCAGCTCCCGGTACAGCTCGTTCGCACCCACGCCCGTCAGCTTGCCAACCACCGCCGCGGCCGTCCGCACACGCACGCCGGCATCGACGAGCTCGCGCGCCGCGGACAGCGCCTCGGGCCGCCTGCCTTCGCCCGGCGCAGCCGCGCCGACGACGAGCACCACCTCGCCGCGCGCGGCGCGCTCGCGATAGTAGTCCGCAAGCTGAGCGGCACTTCCGCGGCGGACCTCCTCGTGGACCTTGGTGAGCTCCCTGCAAACGGCGAGCGGACGCTCTGGATCGAGCGCGGCGAGCTGCGCGAGCGTGGCGGCAAGGCGTCGCGGCGACTCGAACGCGACGAGCGTCTCCTCGGCGCATTCGAGAAGTTGCTCGCGCTCGCCGGCCTTGCGCGGCAGGAACCCGACGAAGCACCAGCGCTCTGCCGGCAGACCGGAGGCGATGAGCGCAGTGAGCACGGCGCTCGGCCCTGGCAGCACCTCGATGTGCAGATCCTCCGCCAGACACTCCTGCACGAGCGCAAAGCCGGGATCGGACACCAACGGCGTGCCCGCGTCGGATACCAGCGCGACCACGCTTCCCGCCCGTATCCGCTGCGCAAGCTCCCGAGCGCGCGCGCGTTCGTTGTGCTCGTGGAAGCTCACCAGGCGCGCAGCGATCCCGTGATGGTCGAGCAGTACCCTGGTGTGGCGCGTGTCCTCGCAGGCGATCAGGTCGGCGTTGGCGAGCGCCGCGAGCACACGCAACGTCACATCCTCGAGGTTGCCGATCGGGGTGGGACAGACCACCAGCCGTCCGACCGACGCCTGCGAGGGAGTCATCTCGCAACTATAGGGTCCTCGCAGGGTCCTCTTGACTGTGCCCGTCGACCGCGAAAAGCCACCGCAGTACACGCGCTACCGCGCCCGCCGGAAACTGATCGGCGACCGCGAGGAGGGCCTTGGCCTGGCCGACCGCTCGCGCAGTGCGATCGGCATGGCGCGCTCTGCGCGCGGTGGCGGATCGCACCGAGGCGGCCTCGCGTCGCGGCTGGGCGGCGGCTGGCGCCGCTGGGCCACGCCCAAGCGCGCGCTGCTGGCCCTGCTCGCGCTGGTGTTCGGCTGGCTGTTGCTGGCGCTGGTCCTGTTCTTGATCAGCTCGCACTTCGAGCGCACGTCGCTGCCGGGCAACGTCGCCGGGGTACTCGATCCAGCCAGCTATCCGCTGACGTCGACCAACAACATCCTCGTGTTGGGCTCAGATCGGCGCCAGAAGAACAGCAAGGAACCGGGCGCGGAAACCACCGGCTTTGGCCGCTCGGACACGATCATGCTGATCCGCACCGGCGGCGGGCACGCGGCGCGACTGTCGATCCCGCGCGACACCGTCATCGAAATCCCCGGTCACGGCCTGCAGAAGATCAACGCTGCGCACGAGTTCGGCGGGCCGGCCGAGTCGGTGTCGGTGATCGAGCATTGGCTCGAAATCCCGATCAACCACGTGGTGGAAGTCAACTTCGAAAACTTCCCCCAGCTGATCGAAGCTATGGGCGGCGTGACATACACGGGCGGCTGCATCATCTCCAAGCTCGACGGCGGATTCGCCGACGGCGGCTTCACCCTGCGGCTGAGCGCCGGCACCCATCACCTCGACGGCAAGCAGGCGCTCGCGCTGGCGCGCACGCGCGAGAACCTGTGCGAGACCAACGAGACCGACATCCAGCGCGAGGAACACCAGCAGGCGCTGTTCACCGATATGAAGAACCAGCTGCTGTCCCCGGGCAGCTTCTTTCGCCTGCCGTGGATCGCCTGGCACGCGCCGCCGGCGATCATCTCTGACATGAGCGGCACCGAACTGCTGGGGATGTTCGCCGCGTTGGCCGTCACCGGCACGCCGCCCACGCGCGTGCTGCTACCCACCGGGCAGACCACGCTGCCCAGTGGCGAAGAAGGCTTGACGATCTCGCAAGCGGCGCGGCGCGCCGACGTGGCGCGGTTCATGAGCGGGTGACCAGCGGGTCAGCCCTTGGCGGCGACCGGTTTGGAGGCGCCTGCCTTGCTCGATCCCTTGCCGCCCGTGTCCGACGACGACGAGGACCCGCCGTCGGAGGACTTCTGCTTCTGCGGTGAGGACTTCTCCGAGGACTTCTCCGAGGAGGACTTCTCCGAGCTGGACTTCTCCGAGCTGGACTTCTCCGAGCTGGACTTCTCCGAGCTGGACTTCTCGGCGGCAGCAGCAGCGGCAGTCTCGCGTTGGCGGTTGCGCGTGCCGTAGTCGGTGTTGTAGAAGCCTTTGCCCTTGAAGTGGACCGCGGGAGCATGCAGGACGCGCTCGACCGGCACGCCCGAGTCGGGGTCGACGGTCAGCGGATCGTCGCTGAAGGACTGCTGCATTTCGAAAGTGCTGCCGTCCGGGCGCCTGTACTCGTATATCGGCATTGACAAACGATTATAAGTGCGAACAAACAGCGGCCCCGATCCTGCCCAGCCGGCGTCGGCAGGCGGCTCAGGACCCACGGGCCCTCAGTCGGTCAGCAGCGTCCGCACGGAGGCGATACCGGCGCGGATCGTCGGTGTGAAGTTACGATCGGGCTCGCTGAGCATTCGCAGGGCGAGTCCGTCGCCGAGCGAGAAGAGGATCTCTGCGACCGCCTCGGGCTCTGCGTGCAGGTGCAGGATGCCCCCCTCCTGCGCCACCGCAAGCATGCCCGCCACGCGCTCGCGCGTGCGTCGCATCAGGCCTGCGTACTCGTCGGCGATCTCCTCATTGCGACGTGAGAGCGTGAAGAGCTCGAACACGAGCGTGACGAAGTCGGGGTCCTCGCGCAAGGTCTCCTGCAGGTTCTGAGCCATCAGATCGATGAAGTCATCCGCAGACCGCGCCCTGGAGAGTCTGCGCTCGAGCAGCTCCAGGCGCAGCTCGCAGTCGCGCCGCACGGCCTCTACGAGCAGTTGCTCCTTGGTGCCGAAGTAGTAATGCAACAGCCCCCTCGACACGCCGGCCTCGCGCGAGACGCGGTCGAAGGTCGAGCCGGCGGTGCCGCGGCGGGCGACGCTGCGCCGCATCGCGTCGATGATCCGCCGGGCCTTCTCGCCGGACAGCGACTTGGCGCTCACGGACGCCGACGACGAGAGCCCGCGGTCGGCGTCCAAGGTCTGAGTGGTCACAGCCTCCACGGCAGTGGCGTCCGTTGCGGTCATCGCAAGCGACGAAGCGACTGGCTCAGCTGCCGGCTACGCCGGCGGGCGCCGGCTCGGCCGGCGTGGTGGTCGAGCTGTAGTCGAACTCCTCCTCGGCGCCGAACATGATGTCCAGGATCTTCGATCGCAGGCCCTCGCTCAAACCCAGCGCCAGCACGCCGGCCACCGCCAGCAGCAACAGCGCGCGGCCGCGCCCACCCCGGCGACGACTCGCCTTGGGGGGCTCGCGCAGCGAGTTGGAGGCTTCGCGCAGGGCGTCGGCGGCCTGCTTGAGCTCGCGCTGGAGCTTGCGATCCTCCAGCAGTGCCCGCGCAGGCGGCTTACCGTTGCTCATGCGCCCATACACACTGCGTGCCGCGCCATAGGCCGTAAGCAGACTCGAGCGCAGTTCGTCGTCTTCGACGATGCGCTGGATGTATCTGTTGCCCTGCGCCGCTCGCGCGGCCTGGCCGGCCTTGCCGATTCTGTCCTTAGCTGCCATCTCTGCCACCGCCTCTGCCGAAAGCTTTCTGGTCACCGCCAAATATACCCCCCCGCGAGCCGCGCGTATGCGCAAAGGGGGCGTCGGCCGGACGCGCCACGGACCTCAGGCGTGCAGAGCGGCCTGCTCCTGTGCCGAGGGGAACGACCACGCGGCACGCGAGCGGCGCTCCTGGCGAAACACCAACCGCAGTTGCTGTGGCGGTCGCAACTGGGCGTCGTGGGGTCGGAAGGTCGCGCACGGCTCAGATACAACGAGCGCGCACAGCCGGTTGACCTTGAAGAAGCATTCGTCACAGCTCACCTTGCGCACTGCACGCTTGGGCGCTCGCCTGGTCTGCTTGCTCTGCACTCGCATCTGCCCCCAGAGGGTGATCGACTTGAATGGACGGGGGCCGATCAAAGCACCATCGCAGCGACGACTCAAGGGCAGCTTGTGCGCCTACCTCGCAAATCGCACGATAAATGCCGTGCTAACCGGAAACACCCGACAACGCGTCACTTTGCTGTGACAATCTGGCCATGGACGCCCCAGTTTGCGGCAATTCCCACACCCTCGGCCGTGCGGAACAATCGATCGCTCGGATCCTGTCGAGCGCGGCCTGTCTGCTCTGATGCGCATCCTGGTCACCGGCGGAAGCGGTTTCGTGGGCTCGCTGCTGGTCAGACGGCTGCACGCCGACGGCCATGCAGTGCTGGCGCTCGGACGTGACCGCGAGCGGGTGCGCCTGGCACTCACCCAGGAGCGAGGTCGGGCCAACGGGGCAATCCGGTCGGCCGCGACGGACGTGCAGGTGATGCGCGGCGACGCCCTGACGGGCGAGGGGTTGGCGGACGCCCTCGAGGGCGTGCAGGTCGCCTACTACCTGATCCACTCGATGGAGCGTGCGCGCCCGGAGTGCGTAGGGTTCGAGCAGCGCGACCGCGTGGCCGCGGAAACCTTCGCGTCGGCTGCAGGGCGCGCGGGCGTCGCTCGCATCGTGTACCTCGGCGGCATCGCGCCGCACTGGGATGGACCCGGTGGGGCCGGCGCTCGAGGATCGCGCCACCTGGCCAGTCGCGAGACCGTCGAGGAGATCCTGCTGGCAGCCGTCCCGGACGCGCTCGCGCTGCGCGCATCGATCGTGATCGGCGCGCGCTCGCGTTCGTTTCGCCTGCTCGTCCATCTGGTCGAGCGCATGCCCGTTCTCACACTCCCCGCCTGGCATCGCTTCGCCACCGCGCCGATCGACGAGCGCGACATGATCGAGATGCTCGTCGCAGCCGCCACCGCGCAACTGCCAAGACGGTCCCTGGACGTGGGCGGTCCACAAGCGCTGACATACGGGGACATGCTGACGCGTATCGCCGAGCTGATGCTCGTCAACCGCCCGGCGGTCGGGCTGAAGGTGAATCTGGCAGGGCTCACCGCTCGCGTTGCAGCCGCCATCGCGGGGGAGGACCCTGAGCTGGTCGTGGCGCTGATGGAAGGCCTGCAGGGCGACATCCTGCCCGCGGACGACCGTGCAGCAGAGTTGCTCGGCGTTGGGTTGCACTCGTTTGACAGTGCTGTGGAGCACGCCCTGCGCGAATGGGAGGAATCCGAGCCGCTGGCCGCGCGCTGACCGGTCAGAGCCGGCTGGGCTGCACCCGTTAGGGTTGGGCGGGTGCTGCGATCCGCGGCGCCCGCCCCCCATGAGCCTCGTCACAGCATCGATCCAGATCGCAGCTCCGCCCGATGATGTGTGGAAGATAGTCATGGACCCGGCCTCACTCGGCCAATGGGTCACAATTCACCGCAAGCTCCTTCACGCCGACGACGGCCCGCCCCGCGTTGGGTTCACGATGGACCAGCGGATCCAGATGCGGGGGGTCAGCCTGGAGGTTCACTGGCAGCTCGTCGAGTGCCGCTCATGCGAGCTTGCGGTGTGGGAGGGACGTGGCCCTGCACGGTCACATGCGCGCAGCGAATATGTCCTGAAAGCCGACCGCGGCGGGACCCGCTTTGACTACCGCAACGAATTCCGCCCTCCACTGGGGCCCATCGGCACGCTGGTCAGCCGTGCGCTTGTCGGGGGAATGCCCGAGCGAGAGGCACGACGCACACTCGATCGCCTGCGCGCTCAACTGGAGCAGGTAAGCAAAGACAATTAGTGTAAGGTGCTGCGAAACAGCGATGTGACTAGGAACACATCCGCATGAGTGAACAGGACGCAATCGTGACCGACTTCCTTGACGAGAAGCGCCGAGAGATCACCGATCGACTAAAAGAGCTCAAGCCACTGGTAGACGAGTACAGCCGCCTCGAGGCTGCCGCGTCCGCCCTCGCTGGCGTGGGCGGATCGAGCGCTGCATCGTCCAGCGCGACCGCCACAGTTCCCCGTCGCCGTGGCCCGGGACGCCCGCGCGGCAGCGGACGCAAACCCCGTGCAAGCGCCAAACCGGCAGCACCGGCCGCACCGGCCGCACGCAAACCAGGTCGCCCTCCGGGTCGCCCTGCAGGACGCCCCGCTGCCCGCCGCGCAGGCCGACGCAAAGGAAGTGGAACGCGCGCAGCCGAGGCGCTGTCGTTCGTGCAGGGACAGCCCGGCATCACCATTCCCGAGCTTGCTGCCAAGATGGGCATCAAGCAGAACTACCTCTACCGCGTGCTCCCCGGACTGGAGCAGGAAAAGAAGGTAGAGAAGCAGGGTAGAGGTTGGCACCCGAAATCCTAGCCTCTCGCTGAAAGATTCGTTGCAGGATTCAAGGGGCGTGGTCGCGATGACCACGCCCCTTTTTTCATCTGTCATCTGGTCGAAGCAGCCGCTCTCACCGGCGGGGCCGATCGCTTGATCGGCGCTGGCCTCGCACTGCCTCTCAGATCATGCCCTGGCTTGACACGGTGTCGCGCTCGGCGACGAGCTCGGCGACTGACGCGTCGATCTTGGCGCGAGAGAACTCGTCTATGTCCAACCCCTCGACGATCGAGTAGCGACCGTTCTCGCATGTGCATGGAAAGCCGCTGATGAGGCCCTCCGGGATGCCGTAGGAGCCGTCAGAAGGGACACCCATGGACACCCACCGCCCCTCGGTGCCCGCGACCCAGTCGTGCACGTGATCGATCGCAGCGCTCGCTGCTGACGCTGCGCTGGAGGCGCCGCGCGCCTCGATGATCGCGGCACCGCGTTTGCCCACGTCGGGAAGGAACTGGTTTTCGATCCATTCCTGGTCGTCGACCGCGCCTGCGGCGATGCGCCCGCCGACCTTGGCGTGGAACAGGTCGGGATACATGGTGGGCGAGTGGTTGCCCCAGACCCCCATTTCAGAGACATCGGTGACCGGCACCTCCAGCTTGGCGGCCAGCTGGGCGATCGCGCGGTTGTGATCGAGGCGCATCATCGACGTGAAGCGCTCGTTGGGGATGTCCGGCGCGTTGTTCATCGCGATCAGGCAGTTGGTGTTGGCAGGGTTCCCCACCACGAGCACCCTCACATCGGCCGCAGCCACCTCGTTGAGCGCCTTGCCCTGCACTGTGAAGATCTCGCCGTTCGCGCTCAACAGCTCGGCGCGCTCCATGCCCTTGGTGCGTGGCCGCGAGCCCACCAGCAGCGCCACGTTGGTCTGATCGAACGCGTCTGCCGGTCGGTCGTGCAGGTCGAGTCCCGCCAGCAGCGGGAAGGCGCAGTCGATGAGCTCCATCGCAACCCCCTCCAGGGCGCCCATCGCCTGGGGGATCTCCAGCAGGCGCAGGTCCACGGGCTGATCGGGGCCGAGCAGCTGACCGCTGGCGATGCGAAACACGATGCTGTAGCCGATCTGCCCGGCGGCGCCTGTGACGGTAACTCGTACGGGGTTGCTCACGAACTCATCTCCTCATCTCTTTATAAATATTTAAATCGTTGTCGGCGTTCGGGTGGCTCTGACTCAGGCGGTGGCCGCCCGCAGGCTCTCGTCGATCGACGCGAGGAACTCCTGCGTGGTCTGCCACGGCTGGTCGGGACCGATCAGCAGCGCGAGGTCCTTGGTCATCTTGCCGCTTTGCACCGTCTCCACGCACACGCGCTCGAGCGTCTGCGCGAAACTCGTGACCTCGGGCGTGTCGTCCATGCGACCCCGCGCCACCAGGCCGCGCGTCCACGCGAAGATCGACGCGATCGGGTTGGTCGAAGTGGGCTTGCCCTGCTGGTGGGCACGATAGTGGCGGGTGACCGTGCCGTGCGCCGCCTCCGCCTCCACCGTCTTGCCGTCGGCGGTCATCAGCACGCTCGTCATCAGCCCCAGCGAGCCAAAGCCCTGCGCCACGGTGTCCGACTGCACGTCGCCGTCGTAGTTCTTGCACGCCCACACATAGCCGCCTTCCCACTTCAGCGCCGACGCCACCATGTCGTCAATCAGGCGGTGTTCATAGGTGATGCCAGCGGCCTCGAAGTCGCTCTTGAACTCGCCCTCGTACACCTCTTCAAAGATGTCTTTGAAGCGCCCGTCGTAGCGTTTGAGGATGGTGTTCTTGGTCGACAAGTACACCGGGTAGCCGCGCTCCAGGCCATAGCGCAGCGACGCTCGCGCGAAGTCGCGGATCGAATCGTCGAGGTTGTACATCGCCATCGCCACGCCAGGGCCCGGGAAGTCATACACGTCCAGCTCGATCGGCTCGCTGCCGTCCGCCGGCGTGAACGTGAGCGCCAGTTTGCCCTCGCCCGGAACAACCATGTCAGTGGCGCGGTACTGGTCGCCGAAGGCGTGACGGCCGATCACGATCGGCTTGGTCCAGCCGGGCACCAGCCGGGGCACATTGGAGATCACGATCGGCTCGCGGAAGATCACCCCGCCGAGGATGTTGCGGATCGTGCCGTTGGGCGAGCGGTACATCTCCTTCAGGCCGAACTCCTTCACGCGCGCCTCGTCGGGGGTGATGGTCGCGCACTTGACGCCCACGCCGTGGCGCTTAATAGCTTCCGCCGCCTCCACCGTCACCCGATCGCCGGTCGCGTCGCGATGCTCGATGCCAAGGTCGTAGTACTCCAGCTGCACGTCCAGGTAGGGGACGATCAGCTGCTCCTTGATGAACGACCAGATGATCCGTGTCATCTCATCGCCGTCGAGCTCCACGAGGGGGTTCTTCACCTTGATCTTGGCCATGGGCGGGTCCTTGTTGTGTCTGGGCCGGAGGGAGGGAGCCTCCGTGGGGATGGGGCGGCCGATGCTATCGCGGGTGGGTGGGCATCGAGGGTGGGTGCGGCATCGAGGGT
>Ga0209420_1000241_pt1 | contig 32976 bp, 29 predicted proteins | sample BlaSpr_A8_OM1_O1_FD_187972 | JGI IMG/M metagenome (GOLD analysis project Ga0209420, IMG submission 187972) | Forest soil microbial communities from Thunder Bay, Ontario, Canada - Black Spruce, Ontario site 2_A8_OM1_O1 (SPAdes) (version 2) | ecosystem: Environmental > Terrestrial > Soil > Boreal...
GCAGCGATGCGAGCGTTGTATTCCGCCGTGATCTCGGTGTAGCGCTGCTTTTCCCGCGGATTCGCTGCCAAAGCACTGGGATTGCGCCAGTCGGGCACGGATTTGTCGAACTCACGAATTTCTTCCTGGCGGATGATGTCGCTTCCTTTCTCCGCGTCTATCAGCAACTTCGTTTCAGGATTCATTACTTCGCCAAACTTCTGGGATACGGTTATTAGCTCATGCCATTGCGCCGATAGGGCAGGATCTTTGGGCTCGCTGGACGGAAGGCGCCCGCCGTTTGCAGCGCAAAGGTTTTTTGCCAGCTCGACGTAGCGCGCGAACACATCCTCGTATTCAGGGCCCATGTCGACGGCAAGCGCCGCGCAACCTTGTTCGGCGTCGGGGTCTTTGCGTTGGCGCAATTCGTCGCAATAGGCTTGCTTGTCTGGCGAAAGTTTCGCGCTGCCACCGGCACCGCCTTTGGATTTGGGCATATTGTCGTCGTCCAGCGCGATCGCGGACTTTGGTGCGGACGATTTTGCGGCACGCGCTTGACGAGCCACGTCGCCAAGCGATTGCGTTTGCGATTGAGACTGTGCTTCCGATTGATTGTCCTGAGCGAGCGCGGCGCTCGCGAACGACGCAAAAGACAAGATCAGGACAACATTCCGAAAGGTCGCTTGTTTTATTCGTCTCACTCGTTCGCTCCCAAGATGGCCTATCGTGTTTCGTAGTGCCGGGCTTGCTGGTTTGATTGTGACAGTAACACCGGCTGGCTGCCGGAGAAAAGTTGATGCGGCAATTTGTCAAGGAATTGGTGAAATCGTCTTATGGAATTTTGAGAACTCGCCATATGGGCCGGTAATGCAAGTGATGATTTTGTCCGAAGTGAAGGGTACCGTTTCCCGGGTAGTGCACGAACGTAAATGCAAGAGACGAATAAATCAAACCCAACTGCTTCTGTTTAGGAAAAAACTAAACCCATCCCTCACGACCTTCAAACCGGTCGTTCGAATACATTCTCGGCTGTTTGTCTTCCTTGCACCCTTGAGTGTTGCAGCTTTCTTTCACTCTCACTTGCATCCTTATCTTATAGATAACAATTGAATGGTGGGTAAGGATGCAAGGGTGCAAGGATGCAAGGCACGCAACCCGCATCATCCATTTGCATCCTTGGCTTTCTCCCAGACCCATTTTCCAGCGCGCTTGCAACAACAATTGGGCACGTTTTTACCTACTCTTTTTTGCGCGGCAGGGTTCCGGAAACCGGGCGTTCGTCCATAACACTGATTTTGAAAATAACGCATTTGCCGGGGCGGATAATGTCACAGGATACGTGGACATTACAGATTCCTCCGCGCAATTGAATCAATATGGGTTCTATGCAGACGGAGGCAGAGTAAGACTCTATAACGACCGGGCCATGTTTAATACCAACGGCTTGGCGGTGACCGGCACTAGCAGCGCCAATGGCGCCGGGAACATGTACTTTGCAGCCTGCCTCCTGTCCGACAACACCAACTCGTATAACATCGGGTCGGGCGGTGTACTTTCCGGGTCTTCACCCGGAACCACCATGATCCCACCGGGACAGGGTACCGTCGGAACGCTTTCGGCAGCGCAAACCCTCCAGTAAGCCGTCGGCTCGTGGCAGAAGTGGTTTATTCACTCTGCCACGAGCCATCACTCTTTTTTAGGCTTGCGTAAAATACACTTGTGCGGCCTGCCAGCGAAAATTGCCGTCCCGCATTTGCTGCAATAACTGGAAACGTTGGCTTGCCAGGACGTTTTGAAAGACTCATTGAAAAACTATCTAGTTCATTTTCCGATGGTTAGGAATTACCGGCTGTGGAACTCATAATCCCTGAATCCACTACGAACCACAAGCTGACTTCTCAATACCTGTCGATTGCACACGAGGTCCGCGCAGTTGCAGAGGCTTACTGATCCGGTGTTGACCATCCGAGCATCAGCCAAGTTTCTCTGATACTCCATTGACGAGCGATCTTAGCAGCGTTGTTACGTCTGCACATTGGGCAATCCCAGCACTTTGGCCGGCCCATAAGGCTAGAAATTCGCTACGTCCGGCCTGCTGCGCTGGCACGGCGAGGTTCCGCATTAGTGCCCGTTGCAGCGGGTACGGGAGAATCGCGACGCCGGGCCGGTTCATCTCTTCCAGAAGTTGATTGTGGATCCCGCGTGCCAGGCGTCCGGTGAACCCACGTGTAAGCGAGGTTCGACTCGCCTTTCCGCCGAGGATCGCCTCGCGGTGTAACGAGCTGGCTCCAGACTGTTCGCAAGCAAGAAAGACCGTCCCCATCTGCACACCTTCGGCGCCGAGCGCGAAAGCTGCCGCAATGCCGCGGGCATCCGCGATTCCTCCAGCTGCTACGACGGGGATCCCCACGGCATCCACGACCTGCGGTACCAGAGAGATCGTCCCTGTGAGGGAATCTTCCGAAGAGCGGAGGAACGATCCGCGGTGCCCGCCGGCCTCGAATCCGGAGGCTACAATGACATCGACACCGGCTCGCTCCAGGGCGACGGCCTCGTCCCGTGTCGTCGCGGTGCCGATCGTGAGGATGCCCTGGCGATGAAACTCTTCGAGAATCTCTTTCGGCGGAATGCCGTAGATGAACGAGAAGACAGGCACCTTAGCATCGAGCAGAACGCGCACCTGATCTTCGAAGTGAATCGGCTTGTACTGTGAGAACTGCGGCTTGCTGGCTCCGACCGCCTCAAGATACGGAGCTAGATAAGAGAGCGCGCGTTCGAAGGCTTCGGCATTGGACGTAACTGCACCCTCATCCTCCATCGAAACCCAGAGGTTCATGGCGAAAGGTTTATTGGTCAAAGAGCGGATCTCGGCGACGACCTCTTGAATCGCCGACGGAGCGAGGCCATGCGCGCCGAAAGAACCCAGACCCCCAAAGTTTGATACAGCAGCGGCAAGACGCTGCGAGGAAAATCCTCCAAGCGGGCCTTGGATGATCGGGTACTCAATTCCGAGTTTGTTTGAAACGCGCGTCCTGTTCCATGCTGAGTTTCGTTTCGCCATAGTCAAACGCAAGGGCGGGTCTACCCCGCCTTCTCATACCTCGACTTCCATGATGACTTCAACAGCCACGGGCATGCCCAGAGGAAGGCTTGCCACGCCCAGCACCATACGGACGGAGGTTTTGTCTTCTCCAAAAACATCGCGAAACAGCTCGGAGGAAGCGTCGGCAACTTTTGGTTGATCGAAGAAGTCTCCTTCAGTTGCGATATAGACGCATAGTCGAACAACGCGAGTTACTTTATGGAGCGAGCCTAGCTTGTGCCTTGCCAGCGCGGAATCGGAAATACCGAGCTGCAGATGCTGCACGTTCATGAGGCCGACCCACTCTCCCTCATGACGATGGCACAGTGCTAAATCGCACGGGGCGTAGTTGAACCTTTTCAGCGCGGAACGCTTTTCGCCCCACTCAATTGAGCCTGGGCGCAACATCATTGCGAAAGCCTGATCATGCCGCACCCAATGACGCGGCGCTGTCTCAGAGTCGGGGGGGAAGAGTTCAACTCTCATTCTTTTGCTCCATGCGGTCGTGTTGTGAATGTGGCCGAGGGCTTTCCTGACGCTGTTCAAGATCATTAGGTTTGATGTATCTCTGCCGGAAGGCGATGCACGTATTTCGATGGGAAGGTAAGGCTTTCAAATAAGTTCTGGGCACTCCACCCCGTGGATAGTCGGCCTCTCGGAAAGTAATGGCCTAACTCCTTCCCTCTGCGTTAGTCAGGACTTAGGGCCACGAGCGTTCATCCTTTTGCTAGAAAGACAGCGCTGCTCCTAGGGATTAGCGGCACACAAATTGCTACTTCTTATCCGACATACCTGCCCCCCAATAAATTTTTTCGCTGCCCTGTCGTCTTTTGCCCGCCGTTTCCGATTTTATGGTTAGAGGGGAAGAGAATCACCTTGGGGTCCAAAATGGAAATCCCGGTTCATGGCCCATTGCGCGGTTGCTGTTCACTCATCACTTCAATCGAGAGGAGAAACTAAAATGAAAAGATTCAAGACACACTTGACCTTGGCGGCGGTATTCCTAGGTGTTGCGCTTGCGGGCATGATGATGAAGCCGCACTCGACTTCCGCCGAAATCTCCAGTAGCAGAGTCGAGCTCGTACCGAGCGTTCCCTTTGCAGAGACCGAAAGTGGCGGGTTTGGGCTGCCTACCGCAATCAAAGTCCCAGCCGGGCAAAGCCTGATCATCGAGACGTTGAGCCTTCAGATGGACGTGACACCATCGGGCAGCCAGCTCGAGGCCTTCATCAACTACACGAGCGCGGGCAAGAGCGTCACGCTGTTCGTCCCATTGTCGTACGTATACACCCAGGCATCCAATGGCTTCGATACTTATATCGCGACGCAGGCGGTCCGCCTATATGCCGACCCAGGCACGTCTATCAGCTTGACCGCCTATAGCCCTACTGGCTCGACGGGTACGCTGTTCCTGACCGTGTCGGGCTACCGGTCGGAAACTTGAGCAACTGTGGAACCCAGTCGTGCCCGCGATTCCACAGAGCATCGAAAACGGGCCGCACTCTGGTTTTTAGGAACAAAGGACGGAGTTCGTAGGGCTCGACCGTTACACCTTTTGTACTTAGTACGCTAGGAAGGGCAAACGAATGCTTGAAAGGGCAGATTTTACTTTGGTACATCAGGGCGGAGAAGTGTACGAGAAAAGAAAGCGACGTAGCTACCAGGTCGCCAGTCCTGAGGGCACCTTGCCTTACCTTGCGCCTTGCTGAAAACGCGCTCCGATAAAGCACTGACGTTTACCAGCACTTTGATGATTAGTCCCGGGTGGACAAGGAACCGGGAGTTAGCAACTCGCGAACGTGCTGCCTTTCTGAACCTGAAATTCCGAGGCAGACGGGCCGGTGGGAAAACTTGACATACGTTTCACCAGCAATATGGTGACATCGTCCTCATTGTATTTCGGGTCTATTAATGATTTGAGATTTGCCATCGTACTTCCGGTGCTGTCAGCGAAAGCATCGCCTAAACGATTTTCGGGATGTTCCCCCTGAATCGAGTCAGTCAGGCCATCGCTGAATATCAGGAGAGTTCCACCTCGACCAAGCACTGCCGTGCGGGTTTCGTACTCCGCATCGGCATACAGTCCGAGGGGCATCCCAGTGGATTCCAGAAATGTCATTGATCCGGAGGAAGATACAATCGGGGCGTTGTGCCCAGCATTCACATACGTCAATTCTCCTGAATCGCGGCTGAGTACAAGAAACACGGCGGTGGCAAAGCGGTCACTTGGGCTGTATCGACTCAGGTGCTTATTAATCTGTTTGGCGAGTGCCAGCGGGTTCGATTCCGTACTGGCGATACTCCTCACCAGAGCCTGTATATTTGCCGCGAGCAGCGCCGCTGGAATCCCCTTGCCGGACACATCCGCCAGCGCGAAGAGGGTTCGTTTGGCAGGAAGTTCGATAACGTCGAAGTAATCGCCACTCACCTCGCGAAAGGGCTTGTAAAGCGCCTGCAACTCGTAGCCCGGCAAGTCATCGAGTTTTCCAGGTTGGAGCGTCTGCTGGATCTGGCGTGCAGCTATCTGGTCGGCCTCGAGTTGTGTCTTGCGAATAAATTCTGAAGTTAGCAATCCATTCTGGAGCCAGCGGCCGACAAAATAAAACAGAATCATCAAAGCTAGAGAAACAGGCCGTCTCGGCAGTATCAGAAAATAGGGCGACAACGACGTGGGCAAACCCCACATCACCGCAAAATAGAAGGGATATCCCTGAAGAACAAAGGCGACATACATGAGGATGCGTTTGGACCGAGGCATTTCGCGGGCCCAGTCATAAAAAGCGTATCGCAGTGCCCGGCGAAATGAGCCCACTGAATTGTCGAGCTTCATTCTCTTGGGACGAACTGGCATTGCGGGAAGTCTAACAAGAAGCAATCGTGCTGGCGACTGCTAGCGGAGCGGTAGAAGTGGTCCGCCTTGTTCCCTTGGAGATTGTGCCAGGGTGAACTCGGAAGTGATTCCACTTGCCTGATTAGTTCGTTTACTCGTCATTCTTGCGAAGCGGGTAACGGATTTGGAGGCTCTATTTCACCGGAGCATTTAGAGCCGCCATCAGCTCCAAAAAGTTCCCAGCGTTTAGTACCTGATCGATGGCTTCCTTGCGGCTGAACATTTCTCCCGCGTCGCCGAGCAAATCGTGCTGCGATTGGTTATCGCCGGTAAGAATCAAAATGATCAGTCGCGAAAGCTTCCCGTCACGCGCGTCAAAATCGATCCCTTGCTCGGATTTGCCGATCACCACGATGGGATGAGGAAGCCCGCCCACACGCGCATGCGGAACCGCCAGTCCGTTCTCCCAGCCGCTCGGGACAATCCTCTCTCGTTCTAGTACCAGTCTCAGAAATCTTTCCGGCGCGTTATTCACGCTATCTGCTGCGACTTCGCACATATGCTTCAGAACTTCTTGCTTGGTCCGCTCTGTCATCCTGGGGAGGAAAAGCTTGCTGGTCGCGATGTCTTTCAACGTTAACGACCGGCGCCTCCGAAGCAAGAAGTGTATAGCGGGCGCTGAAACCATGGATGTAAATAGAGCCATCACCACCAGCGCCACGAACATGGTTTCGCGAATCAATCCAGCTTGCAGCGCCAGTAGCCCCAGGATCATCTCCATCGCTCCCCGCGCATTCATGGCCAGTCCCACACCCCACGAAGTTCGGCGATCCATTCCTCCAAGTCGCGCTCCCCAACCGGCTCCCAGCAACTTCCCCAGACAAGCCACGCCAATCAACGCTAGCGTGAGCCTCCAGTCAAACTTGGTAACGAAATTTGTTCGCAAGCCGATGCTTGCGAAAAAGAACGGCGCGAACACATTGGTCACGATCGAATGGATTTGCTCGGAAGTCCGCTTTCTTAAGTGTGTCGATTCCCCAACCGAAATCCCGATAATAAACGCGCCAAACACGGCATGAATTCCTGCGAATTCAGCAAAAGCTGCTCCCGCCAGCGTCAGCGTAAAAATAAACCCCAATACTCCGCCCGGCCAGCTCGTATGCGCTTGAATCACCGGAAGTATTTTGTCGATGACCCAACGCAAAACCGTCAATGCTAGCCCGGCGAAAATGAACACCAGCAAGACCGTTCGTTTAACGCTATTCATGGAATGTTCCGGCCCGGCATTCATCATTCCCAGAACCATGGAAAACAAAATCCAGCCCACCAGGTCGTCAAACATAGCCGAGGACATCACTACCGTCCCCATCTCAGTTCGCAGGAGGTTCAGATCCATCAGGATTTTTGCAATCACCGGAAGAGCTGAAATCGAAAGCGCGGTGCCCACAAATAAGGCGAAGACCAGTCTGCTGGCCCCCGTTCCCGCGCCCAGAAACTGCGGGAATGCAAACGCGGAGGCGAAACCCAACGCGAAAGGAATTACCACACCGAAGAAACTCACCAGCAGCGCGCTCTTACCTTGACGGAAAATACTGCGCAGATCGATCTCAAGCCCCGCAGTCAGAAGAAAAAATACCACTCCGATGGTGGTAACCGTTTCCAGCACAATCGGCATAGTCCCCGTGCTGGGGAACAAAAACGCATAGATCTGCGGCTTGAAATGACCCAACATCGTCGGCCCCAGCAAGATTCCCGCAAAAATTTCGCCCAGCACCGACGGCTGGCCCAGCTTGTGCATCAATTCGCCCGCGAGTTTAGCCGTCCCCAACAGGACCGCTAGCGCAAGAAACATCGTCATCACATCGTGTTGAGTAAGGTGAGGCACGGAAACCTTGGTAGCCTTCTAAGATGAACATTTACCGCGAGTCCGTGTGTAACACGACGGCAAACCTATCGCAATCGCAAGTAAGCGTGGGCCTCGAAAAAACCCGCCCGACGCGCCATGCAGCTCGATCCTATGATCGCGTTCGCTACGAATAATTCGCATTGGAACGTTTCGATTTGCTGCGTCCCTTGCCGACTCGTCGCAACGTCTGGCAGGTCGCGCCACACGGCTTTCCCCATCCCGCATTCCCCAATTGGCCTATGTGCTGCTATCTGATTGAGCGCACCACGTTTAGGTAGACTGGAATTCACTCCTCAGAAAATGCTACAAACCAGAAAGCGTCCTACAGGTGTGTGTTTGTGGCCGAGATTTGCAGCGCGAAAGGATGTAAGGTCGGCGTGCCGTCCGGGCTCGCCGGAGAGCATTTGTGCGTCCTTCATTTCACCCTGTTCATCGAAAGCGAATGCGCGGAAATGCGCCGGGAAACCGCCTTAGGAAATACCAAGCATGAACGCCAAGTGGAATTTATGCAGAAAATCTCTGCGCGCGGCGAGATTCTAGTCAACACCGCCACCAGTGGATTTCCTATGTCCGATGAACTAAAGGCCCGCGTTCTAAGCACGCTACTGACCCTGATGAATACCCGGGAAAATATGGATCGCGCCGCGATGCGCCAGTCAGCTATCCGCCGATTCTCAGGTTAGAACTTCTCCGCGTGTAGCTACTTGAATTTCGTTCCGACGAACTTCCTATCTAGAAACCAGCCACCTCCACTACGCTCCCACAAATCGCGCATAGAGCGACCGCGCAACCGCAGGATCTTTTGTCCCTTTCACTATGGCCCGTCCGTCGGCAAAAATGGTCATCTCATACGGCGCTACTTGAAAGCGGAGCAAGAATTTGTTGTTGCGCACTTCCGATACAGGGCCACTCTTCAGCCGCTGTCCAAGCGCTCCCAAGTCCAATCTGCGACCGCGTTCGTGTATCTGTACTGAATCGCGGCCACACATGGTGATATGCGGCTGAGCGTCTCCTTCCAGGTAAGAAAACTCGCGTCGGCCACACGCGCGACAATCAGGATTGCTCGATGCGCGAAGGGATTGGAATTTCCCGCTCCAAACGTCGCAGGACAGCAACTTCCCGTGCAGCGCCTCCGGCTTCCCAGCTAGAATTTTTATCGCTTCAGCGGCTTCGATCGAACCTACTACTCCCGCTGCCGCATTCAGAATCCCGGCTATGTCGCAAGTAGCTTCTGCCGACGCGTCGCTCGGTTTTTCCTGACCTTCCAACAAGCACGCCAGGCAAGCTGTGCGCCCCGGCTGAATCGTAAATGTCACACCGTAGCTTCCGATCGCAGCTCCGTAAATCCAAGGAATGTTCAACGACAACGCCACATCGTTCAGCAAAAGCCGCGTTTCGAAATTGTCCGTGCCATCGATAATCACCGTGAACCCCGCCAGAAGTTCCTCCGCATTTTCCGGGATCAGATCGGCGACCATGCCTTCGATTCGTACATCAGAGTTGATTGCGCGCAGCCGCCTTTCCGCAGCGACCGCTTTGGGCAAAAGCTCGCGCGCATCGGTTTCTTCGAAAAGAGTTTGCCTTTGCAAATTTGATAGTTCCACGAAATCTCGATCTATGATTCGCAGCCACCCCAGCCCCGCACGTACCAGTAGACTCGCGGTTACCGTTCCCAAGGCGCCGCAACCCACCAGCACCGCGCTTCCCGCCAGAATTTTTTCCTGGCCGTCCGCGCCGATGCCCGGAAATAGAATCTGCCGCGAATATTTTTCGGATTGTTCGCTGTTCATCGCCTGTTTCCTAGTATGAACTTCATCATAACGCCTTTTCGCGTCTGCCAGGCAACGCGGCATGCTAACCTTTCCTCTTAATTCTTTGGGCGAATGAGACTTTCTTGGAACACGTCGAAGACACTGCGCCGGTGCGCGGGCCTCGCTGCCATAGAGGTCGCAGTCCTTGCCCTCATTCTCGCCGGCTGCCTCCCTGTACGAGCTCAAGAAGCTAAGCTGGAAGGCCAGCCGGTGGTCGAAATCCGCATCCTAGATGAGTCTGGAAAACAGATAGCACCGCGTCCAGCATCGCTTCCTTTGCACCTAGGAGAGCCATTTGACATTGCCAAGGAACGCGATACTTTGCGCGAACTGTACCGCACCGGCGATTTTGCCGATATACAAGTAAAAACCGTACCCGCTCTGAAAGGCATCCGCCTTGATTTTCTCGTCCAGCGCAATTACTTCAATAACTCAATCCGTATAGAAGGCTTAAAAGATCCACCCAGCGAGCCTGCCGCTTTGGCCGCTCTGCGTTTAGGCTTGGGGGAGCCTTTCCGCCAAAGCGCTCTGCTGGAAGCCATCGACCGTTTAAAAGATACGCTTCACAATGAAGGCCTCTATCAAGCAAAACTAACTTGGAAGCTCACTCCTCACGAAGACACGCGCCAGATGGACCTGACCATCACGGTAGATCCCGGTCAGCGCGCCGTAATTGGAAGCTTCGTCGTTCAAAATAAAACTCCCTATCCCGACGACGAGCTCATTCATCGATCCAAGATCAAAGTGAAGAAGCAACTCACCACTGCGCGGGTTACCAAGGCCAGCGACCGCCTCAAGAAGTATTTGGTGAACCAGGGATATTTGGGCGCCGGAGTACTGATTACTCCCGGCTCTTATGATACAAAATTTAATACTGTGGCTCTGAAATATGAGGTGAACGCGGGTCCGCGCGTAAGCATCGAAATCGTCGGAGGACACCTGAGCAAAGGCAAACTTCACACAATTTTACCGATTTATGCGGAAGGATCCGTAGATGAAGATTTGTTGCAGGAAGGCCGGCGAAATCTCCGCGATTATTTTCAACGCCAAGGCTATTTCAATGCCAACGTTGATGTGAGTTCGGGTGGTGACTCCACTGACAAGGGCCGGCTAATCAGTTACAAGGTTACGCTTGGAGATAAATATCGCTTTGCTGGCGTAGGTTTCACCGGCAACAAGTATTTTGGCAAGAAGTTGCTGGAAAGCAGATTGCAACTTCAGCCCGCTTCCTTCGGTTCGAATGGCCGCTTTAGCCAACAATTGGTCAATGACGATGCCGATTCCGTTCGCGGCGTGTATCTTTCCAACGGTTTCCTGGATGTAAAAGTCACCCCTTCGGTCGACGACAACTATCAGGGCCGGAAAGGAAACCTCTTCGTCTCCTTCGCCATCGTCGAAGGCCCGCAAACCTTGGTGGACAATCTCCACATCGAAGGCAACAAGGTCATTAGTAATGAGGCTCTCCTCGGCGTCATCGGCTCCTCGCCGGGTCAGCCCTATTCCGCCGCAAGCGTGGCCAGTGACCGCAACAATGTTCTCGCTATGTATTACAACGAAGGCTTCCCCGAAGCTCATTTTCAGGAGGAGGTAACGCCGGGGGCTTCGGCCACCGAGGTGCGGCTCACCTACCACATCGTTGAGGGCGTGCGCATCGAAGTTGCTAAAGTTTTGATCACCGGCTACCAATTCACCCGACCCGGCGTGATTTCGCGCCAGGTAAAAATCAAACCGGACGGTCCGTTACGCGAGAGCGATGTGGTCGAGACTCAACGCCGCCTTTACAACCTCGGCGTATTTAATCGCGTGCAGATCGAGCCGCAGAATCCGGCGGGGACCGATCCCGAGAAAACTGTCGTCGTGGATTTACAGGAAGGCAAGCGCTATACCATCGGGTACGGAGCAGGATTCGAAGTCCAACAAATTGGCGCTAGCTGCAGCGCTTTGAGCAAAAATTCATCCAGTTGTAATCCCAATGCCACCGTCATTGCCAGCAGCCCGCGCTTGATCTTCGAAGCTTCGCGCTCGAATATGTTCGGCTTGGCGCAGACGCTTACCTTCCGAGCGCGCGTGAGCACCCTGGAATATCGATCCCTTTTGAGTTATACCGCTGACAACTTTGGCGGACATCCCTCGCTTAGCGTCCAGATCATCGGTTTCGCCGATAAGATGCAAGATGTCCAAACATTTACGTCCGTTCGCTACGAGGGCGCTTTTCAAGTTGCCGAGAAGTTTTCCCGCTCAAGTTCCATACTCTACCGGTACTTTTTCCGCCGAGTCACCGCTTCCGATCTGCACATTACTCCCGACGAAATCCCATTGTTCAGCCAGCCTACCTTGGTATCCGGGTTCGGCATCACGTATGCGCGCGAGCGCCGCGACAATCCCGCGGATGCCACGCGCGGCAATTTTAACACCGTTGATTTGAGCGTCGCTTCAACTTCACTAGGCTCCAGCGCCAGCTTCTTTCGCGGATTCTTTCAAAACTCCTCGTTTTACCCGTTCGGACGCGCTTTTGTTTTTGCGCGCGCCACGCGTTTTGGTTTTGAACAGCCGCTCGGTCAGACGGTCGAAGGCGGGTCATCGGAAGGGGGCTCGACGAATTGCAGCTCCACCGCTCCCCCCATCACCGAGCAGGTCATTCCGCTGCCCGAACGTTTCTTTTCCGGTGGCGCAACCTCGCTACGCGGTTTCGGCCTGAATGAAGCGGGTCCTCGCGATCCTTGCACCGGATTTCCTATTGGCGGTCTGGCCGTTCTCGTTTTCAACCAGGAATTGCGCTTTCCGATGAAGCTTCCTTACATCGGCAATAAGTTAGGTGGCACACTCTTTTACGATGGCGGCAACGTGTATAGCGATATAACGCATATAAACCTTTCCTGGAAGCCGTCTTCCACTACCAATCTGAACTATTTTTCGCACACGGTAGGCTTTGGCTTGCGATATCCGACACCAATCGGCCCCGTTCGAGTGGACTTCGGCTTCCAACTCAACCCGGCTCAATATCAGGCTACTATTGCGCCGTCCACCGTGCCGCAGCTTTTCCGTCTGCCGCGTTTCGAATTTTCGTTCAACATTGGCCCGGTCTTTTGACGACTCGCTTATGAGACGCTCATTATCACGCAGCATACGGATCCTTGGATTCCTGGCCTGGCTCGGGGGAACCCTAGCTATGCCGGCCCACGCGCAATCCGGTTCTCAGCCCGAACCGGCGGCGCCTGCAAACGACTCCTCCGCGATCCCCATCGATGGAATCGCGGCGCGTATCGAAGATGACATCATCTTGGAGAGCGAAGTCCACGAATTGGGCGCTTTCCAGATTCTTTCCGACGGCAAAGCCAAGCCTCGAGACGAGCTCATCCGCGAACTGGCGGACCAATGGATCGTGCGCGGCGAAGCCAATACCGCAAAATATCCGTTTCCGTCCGCCGACGAAATCGAAAACGCCTATCAACAGTTTGTGAAACAATTCCCTTCTTCGGAAGAATTTCAGAAACGTCTGGCCGCAGTGGACTTGACCGAAGCGGCGGTCAAACGAATCTTGACCCAGCAACTCTATCTCGCGCATTTCCTCGATTACCGTTTCCGTGCCGCCGCTCAGGTGGACGACAAAGAAGTGGAAAAGTATTACAACGAAGAATTCGCGCCCCAACTTAAAGCTCGTAATGAGCCGGTTCCCCCGCTCGAGGATGTGGAAGAGACCATTCGCGAAGTTATCGTTCAACGCGCCATTAGCGACCGCGCGGAAAAGTGGCTGGATGATACGCGTCAGCGATTGAAGATCGATATCGTCAACGCCCGGAGCCCCTCGTGAGCCGCCGTCGTTTCGTGCGCTGGAGCTTATATTTTCTGGTTTTCTTAATTTTCGTCGGCCTGGCCATGTTCGGGTTGTACCAGAGTGGTCTTGTCGAACGCTGGGCTCGCGATCAAATCGTGCAGCAGCTCCGGCTTCGAACTGGCGCGCGCGTGGAACTCGGCGCGTTGCATCTAAAGTTTTTACGCTTGACCGCTCGCGGCGACAATTTAACGCTCCATGGCCTGGAAGGTGCCGGCCAGCCGCCTTTATTCCATGCAGACCGTATCGACGTCGGAGTAACGGTTCTCTCGCTTTTCCACCGGAAATTTGCCTTGAGCGAATTGGTAATTGATCGGCCGCAGCTTGTAGTTCAATTCGATAAAGACGGCCACAGCAACCTGCCTACCCCAAAAATTGCCGCCACCGAATCCTGGCGCCAGAATCTTTTCGATTTGCAAATCCGATGGCTGGAACTGCGAGACGGCAGCGCCCTGATCAATGACCGTCGAGTGCCGCTAACGGCAAAAGGACAGAACTTCGAATTCAAATTGAACTATGAAGCCGCCGCGCGAGGCACCGACTCCTACGTCGGAAACCTGCAGTGGAAGCAAGTTGAAATTGCTGAGCGCAAGGATATGCTCTTCCGCTCCGATCTCTCCGCCAAGTTCACTCTGCACCGTAACGCCTTCGAGCTCGACGAGTTGGTCTGGAAACTACCGCACTCTGAACTCAATCTTCGCGCCGAGCTGCCCAGTTTTTCACAACCGAATTGGAACTTCCGCTATCGCGCACGTGTCTCCCTCGTTGATTTCCGTACAGTTCTTCGTCAGCCCCTTGTTCCCGATGCCATCACAGATTTTTCCGGCAAGGCCCGTTACGACGGAAGGGATTGGACGGCCAGCGGCCACTACTCCGCGCAGAAGGTCAGCTTGCCTTATGTTTGGTTCCACGAAAGCGGCATCGAAACTTGGGGCGACTACGATCTTTCGCGTGAACTTTTGGTGTTGCCAAAGTTTGGAATACGCGCTCTCGGCGGGACCGTTGATGGCCGCCTGGAGATGGATCTGAAGACGCAGGCCGTGCGCACGGAAACTCACTTGCATGGCACCAGTCTCGCTGCCGCGTACGCAGCCGTGGACAATCCGGAATTCCCCGTAAATACGCTGCATTGGGATTCTGTCATGGACGTCGTTTCCACCAACACGTGGACCGGAGCGTTTGCGCACTTCCGCTCCCAAGGCCAATCTCGCTGGACTCCTGCATCCTACACGCCAACGGGAATCACCCCAGCCGCGGCATTCATCACCTACGACTACATGGATGACGCGGGAACCGCCACCTTCACTCGAAGCGAGATTTCCACGCCCACCACAAAAATCGAATTCGATGGTTATCTCGGCGGACGTGATTCCGCTCTTGAACTGAAACTCAACACGCACGATTTAGTGCCGTGGGATGATTTCATCAACAAGCTGCGCGGAGTCGGTGCGGTCCCTGCCCGTGAAGCCGGCGACATCGCATTTCGAGGACGCATCGTGGGCCCCATCGCCGGTCCCACCTTTGTCGGACATTTCAGCGCCATCAAGGCACATTACGACACACTCTATTGGGACAGAATCGAAGGCGATCTGGAGTACTCGCTTGATTTTTTCAGTTTGGCCAACGCCGCGGTCCGGCGAGGGCAATTTAGCGCAGCGCTCAATCTCCGCTTGGATTTCGATGGCGACTGGAGTTTTGTGCCCGCCAGCCATTGGAGCCTGGACGCCAAAGTGGAACGCGGTCCCACCGCTGACCTGCAAGCGATGCTGGGCACGAACTATCCCGTTGCCGGACTTCTGAGCGGTAGCTTTCACGGCAGCGGAACCAGTGCACTCCCGGTCCTGGATGGAAATTTTGTTCTCGACGATATCGTAGCCAAGGGCTATCACTTCGACCACCTGGGAGCCCAGCTACATTACACCCGTTACGAAATTCAGCTTTCTCAGGCTGAACTTCGCCGCGACGCCGGACACGTGAATGGCGATGTGCTTTATCATCCCGCGGAGCAGACCGTCGAGTTCAATCTCCATGGTGCCGAGATCGCCCTCGAAAAAATAGCCGTATTGCAGAAATCCTCTCTGCCTATTGGAGGGCAACTTCAATTTGACGTGCGAGGGCATGGACCCATTCGCACTCCTGTTGCAAACGGGGATATTCGTCTGGTGGGACTCACCGTCGGCGCGGACAAAGAAGGGGATTTTCGCGCAGAGGTCGAATCAGACGGCCAGAATGCTCACGTCACCGTTAATTCCGAAATGTCCAAAGGAAAACTGACCGGTCAGCTCGATGTTGGACTCACAGGAGACGAGCTAATTTCCGGAAATCTTACGGTAAAAGAATTTGACCTGGACGCCCTCATCACCGCAAGCCTCCATCTTAAGGATTTAACCCGCCCGAGCGTTGTGAACGGTGTATTTACAATTTCGGGCGCGCTTCGCAAACCCGACTCCATCGAAGTGAAAGTGAATATTTCCGATATATCTTTTGACTATCAGTTTGTCCAACTTCAGAACGACGGGCCCATCCAGATTGTCTATCGCCGTAACGAAGTCCGCATCGAGCAAGCGCACATTCACGGCCCTAATACGGATATGCAGCTAAGCGGCTCAGCGCGCTTCGACCGCGATCGTCCCCTTCATTTCAATCTGTCCGGCGGCATAAATTTGCGTTTCGCCACCGGACTTTTACCGGAATTAGAAGCGCAAGGCGAAGCGGAGGTCAACGCTTCGGTCGAAGGCACGATATCGAAACCGCGCATTATCGGTCGCGCGAACATTCGTGACGCTTCCGCGCACTACTCCGATTTCCCGGTCGGACTATCCCACGTGAACGGAAATCTCGTCTTCGACCGCAGCCGTTTGCTCTTCGATCGTGTCACCGCAGAATCAGGCGGCGGACATTTGACGCTCAGCGGCAGTTTGACTTATGGCGAAGGGCCCATGCGCTACGAAATCAATGCGGAGACACCGCAGGTTCGTGTTCGCTACCCCCCCGGAATGAGTTGGTTGATCGGCGGCTCGCTGCAATTGGCAGGGACGCAGGACGCTGCGATTCTTTCTGGCCGCATTCAAGTCCAGCGCTTGCTTTTTGCGCAAGGCGTCGATTTGGCTTCCTTCTTCGCTTCCTCCGCACAAACCGGAGTAGTCGCTATTTCCACGTCCGCCTTCATGCGCAACCTCACCTTCGACGTTTCCGGGCACACCAGCGCCGGCGCGCGCATCGAATGGGGCGGAGCTCACGTCGAAATTGATGGCGATCTACACCTCCGTGGCACCTGGGATCGGCCCGTTTTGCTTGGCCACATTCACTTGCTCGGTGGCGAGATGGCATTCCGTGGCAACAATTTTACGCTCACCCGCGGCGATCTTAATTTTGCTAACCCGTTCCGCCTGGACCCTGTGCTCAACATCGAAGCCACTGCGGTCATCAGTCAATATCAGGTCACTATAAATTTCACCGGCCCTGCCAGTCGTCTGGTACTCAACTATCGCTCCGACCCGCCATTGCCGGATTCAGACATCGTTGCTCTGCTCGCCTTGGGCAACACGGGACAAGAAAGCGCTTTGCGCTCGCAATCGGCCGGCGGTCAAAACTACGGAGCCACCGCACTGTTATCCGAAGCAATCTCAACTGGATTCGGCGGGCGCATTGAAAAACTATTTGGCATCAGCCAGTTTCGCGTAGACCCGTTTCTCGCCGGCACCGCGACAGAATCCAACGCAGCCGCGCGCGTCACAATCGTCCAACAATTTTCTCGTGACCTTACCATCACTTACTCTTCGAACGCCGCATCCGATCAGGAACAGCTCATTCAAGTGGAATACCATCTCAAACGCGACGTCTCCATTATTTTCCTCCGCGATATAAACGGCAGCTACGCGCTCGACATAAAATTCGTCAAGCACTTCAATTAGCCGACGGTCTGAACTACTCGGGCATTAGGAAAAGTGATCCTGGGGAAAGCCGCACGTGCCAGGGGTCAGGGACATCGCGGAAGCGCAGCCACTTTTCCTTGAACACCTCCGCTTGTAAATCGTAGGCCCCCTCTACGCCGTGCGGCTGAAGTCGCAGATAGAGCGTCTCGCGAAAGGGTGTTTCCGAAGCGCGAACCAGCCAGCACGGAAAAACGTTCTCGGAGACGTCCGTTCCAGCCCTAGCTTCCAAAAAATCAATGTGATGCGCTCGTATACCGACGTACGCCGGTGGTTTGGAAATTGACTGGCCCACGCGCAGCCTGCAGCCCCAATCCAATGCTTCCACCGTACCATCCGCATTCATTCTCGCGCGCGAAAAATTCTTACAGCCTGTCAACTGCCCCACTTCGCGTGTCGGAGGGTGCCCAAAAATTTCTTCTTTTGGTCCGTAGGCTGCCATTCGTCCCCGCGAGAGCACCAGGAGCCGCGCGCCCAGTCGATACGCTTCTTCGATGTTGTGCGTAACCAAAAGCGCAGGCCGTTGAAAGGTGGAAAAAACTTCCTGAAGCTGTGCTTCCACTTGACTCCGCAGGTGCGTGTCCAGCGCGGAGAGCGGTTCATCCAGCAGCAGCGCTTCCGGGTCAATCGCTAGCGCCCGCGCCAGGGCCGTTCGCTGTTGCTCGCCCCCAGAAAGTGCGCGCGGATGACGATCAGCCAGTTCTTTCAAGTGTGTACGTTCGATGAGCGCCTTCAGGCGTGCCGATCTTTCCTTCCTCGAAAGCTCATGCAATCCGAACTCGATGTTTTCTGCCACTGTTCGGTGCGGAAAAAGCGCGTAATTCTGGAAAACCATCCCGATACGTCTTCGTTGCACGGGGACTCGAATATTTTGCGCCGCGTCGAATAAAACTCGATCCCTCAATGCGACGCGACCTCGATCGGCACGCTCCAATCCCGCGATGCATCGCAGCAACATCGTTTTGCCCGCGCCGGAAGCTCCCAAAATGCTAAGCGGTTCTTCGGACGCCGTAAATGCAACGTTCAGTTCAAAATCTGGAAGTTTTTTTTCGATTTGAACTTCGAGCGCCATCTCAGCGAGCCAATCTTCGCGCGCGTCCAAAACCTTGCGTGCGCGTCCAGTAATAAAGCCCGCTCAGAAGCGCGAGCGAGATAACCACATCCACCGCGCACCAATACAACGCTCGCTGTATGTCGTCCGCTTCGACCGCAAAATAAATGGCAATCGGAATCGTTTCTGTTCGGCCGGGAATATTTCCGGCGATCATTAATGTCGCGCCAAACTCGCCCAGCGCCCGCCCAAAAGAAAGCATGGTGCCGGCCAGAACGCCCGGCCACGCCAGCGGCAGGGCAATTTCACGAAAGACTCGTGATTCCGAAGCGCCCAACGTTCTCGCCGCCTCGAGCAGCCCAGGCTCTACCTGTTCCAGAGCCGCGCGCGCGGTTATGTACATCAGCGGGAACGAAACAACCGTGGCGGCGATTACAGTGGCAGGCCAAGAGAAAACAAGTGTGGCGCCAAAATGAAGCAGCAACTGACCCAGTGGCCCATGTCGTCCGAAGAGCAACAGAAGAAAAAAGCCAACGACGGTAGGCGGTAATACCAGGGGTAACAGGAAAATTCCGTCCAGTAGCGCAAGCGCCGGGCCGCTATGTCGCTCACGCCAAGCCGCCGCGGCCAGTCCAACTACCAGCGTGATTGCGGTCGCCGTTACGCTTGTCGCCAGCGATATCCAGACAGGAGACCAATCCATCCGCAGGATTGTAACCGTTTCAGATTTTTCCTTGCGGATTATTCGGATCGTTGAAGCCGTAGGTCTTGAAAATCTCCAGCGCGTGGGGCGTTTCCAAAAACGCTAGAAAGGCTTTTGCGGCGTCTGGTTCTTTGGAGTTTTTCAACACCGCTGCAGGATACACAATCGGATCGTGCGAGTTAGGAGGAGCGGTAAAAATCGTTCGAATTTTCGGCGAAGTCTGCGCGTCGGTGCGATACACCAACCCCGCATCGGCATTCCCGCTGGCCACGAAAGTCACCACCTGCCGCACATCCTTCGCATACACGGCCTTTTTCTGCACATCGGTCCACAATCCGAGATGTTCCAGAGTTTGCTGTGCGTACATTCCCGCTGGCACCGTCGCGGGCTCGCCGAGCGCGACAGTTTTCACCACGCTTTTCGCTAAATCCTGAAACGTATGGATATTGTCTGTAGCAGACGGCGCAATGAGCACCAGATCGTTTGCTACAATGTTTTTGCGCGTATCGCCAAGGATCAGCCCATCGGATTGAAGCCCGTCCATCTGTTTCTGCGCCGCGGAAAAAAATATGTCCACGGGCGCGCCCTCCTCGATTTGGTGCTGCAATGTACCGGAGCCGGCATAATTGAACGCAACTTTTGCCCCCGGATTGTCCCGTTCGTATTCGCGCCCGAGCTGGTCGAGCACATCCTTCAAGCTAATCGCTGCCGACACGGTGATAGGAGCCTGCTTGGCTGGCGGCGATTGCGGTGCAAACGCCGCCAACCCTGCCGTGGCTACCAGAAAAACAATTCCGGCCCACAGCCGGCGGGATTTTTGCTTACGGTTGTTTCGCCCAAAAATTCGCGGCATCAGCAAGCTCCTTTCCGGCACCTACAATCGATTTTTACTGCTGCGGTGGAGTCGGCTTGGCACCCGGCGCCGGAGTCGAATTTGGAGTTGAGGATCCTGGAGCTGGAGTCGGAGCAGGCCCCGCACTCGGCGCCGGAGCTGGGTGGTCTGGATCCGGCGGCAGCATCTGCTTCAGCTGCGGATATTCGTCTGACATTCCTCGCAGCACGGCGATCACAACTTTCTGGTCCATCTGCATCCCTGCGTCCTGCGAGTCGCGGACCACGTCCGGCATTTCTTTCACCATCCGCTGTCCCACGGGTGATTCGTAAAACTTGGTGATTCCCTGAATGTCCTCCAAGGAAAAGTGCTGGGCATAAATTTTTACTACGGCATCAGTCACCGCACTGGGCGGCGCGCCGGCAGTGAATCTCTGCGAAAATGTATCCATAAACTTGGGTAGCTGATCGGCGGGAAGCGCGCGGCTCATCACGTCGTGGACCCTCCCGGTCATACCGGTATTCATGTTTTCACCCTCTTTCGACTCGCCAGTAACATCCAATAAGTGCCGGATAGCCGCTTCTTTGGCCGGATCAAGTTTCTCGGCAGGCGCTTTCGGGTCCGTCCCTGCCGGTTTCGTCGCAGGTTGTCCTGGTTGAACGGGAGCCGTAGTTGCCGGTTTTTGTTGCGTGCCGCCCGCAGGCGTCTGTGCCAGCGCCGGGCCTGCCGTAAATAGCGCGGCAGCGATCAGGGCATTTCGAAGTTTCATTTCGTTCTCCTGTTTTTGGTCCGGGCAACTGCCCTGACACGTCGATCCTTAGAATCGTATCGAACACCGCGTATAGATGCAATTTATACGCAGATACATCAACGAGCCCTTTCGGTAGCAACCTCACGCGAGCCTGTGGTAGCGTTTGCCAAGCATGAGTGGTGGGACGAATCCCGGTTCGGGAGTCAAAGACAAGTTCGAGGCGGCGCGGCAAGAAATGGTTGCGCGTCAGCTGCGCGCGCGCGGTATTTCGTCACAGCGCGTACTCGACGCCATGGCCACCGTTCCGCGGCACCTGTTCGTTTCAACCGAACAATTTGCTTCCGCCTATGCGGACGAGCCTCTTTCTATAGGAAGCGGCCAAACCATCTCACAACCCTTCATGGTTGCAGCCATGTCCGAAGCTCTTTCTCTCCAAGGCAGCGAGCGGGTACTGGAAGTCGGCGCCGGTTCGGGATACCAGGCTGCCATCCTGTCGCTCTTGGCGCGCGATGTCACGGCCGTTGAAGCACAACCTTCTCTCGCTTCTCAAGCGCGCGAACGTTTGTCGCGCCTCGGCTACACGAATGTCCGCATCGAGGTAGGCGACGGCTCATTGGGCTGGCCCGCCCTAAGCTCCCTGACGGGCCCGCATGCCGCGCTCTACGACGCTATCCTCGTAGCCGCCGCCGCTCCCGCTGTTCCTCCGCCCCTTGTCGAACAATTGGCCGAAGGCGGCCGTCTGGTGATTCCTGTCGGCAAATCAGATCACCAAGAATTGCTTCGCATCGTTAAACGCGACGCCTCTACCACTCAAGAATCTCTCTATGCTTGCCGTTTTGTCCCGCTCCTGGGGCACTACGGCTGGCATCCAATGACCCCAGGATCACGGCAGGAATGACTGCGCCGCCGGACCTTTCCATCATTATTCCAGCTTATAACGAAGAGTCACGCCTGCCGCGCACACTCACGTGCATTCGCGATTATTTTGCCGGCAAGAATGTTTCTCCCGGTGCGATCGAAATTCTGGTTGTAGACGACGGCTCGCGCGACAATACCGCTCGCGTCGTCGAAAAATGGGCGAGCGAAATGCCTTCGGTCCGTCTGGTTTGCAACCCAGAAAATCGAGGAAAAGGCTTTAGCGTGCGTCACGGAATGCTGGAAGCGCGCGGCCGTATTGCACTTTTCACCGATGCCGATCTGTCTTCGCCCATTGAGGAGTGCGAAAAACTCCTGGCCGCAATCGAGGCCGGCCACGAAATCGCCATCGGTTCCCGGGCGCTCGATCGCTCCCTCATCACCACGCACCAGTCGCGCCTGCGGGAACTCGCCGGCATGATTTTCAATGGATTCGTGCGAATCGCTATGGGTTTGCCTTTCCGCGATACGCAGTGCGGATTCAAAGCCTTCCTGCGCGAGACTTCGCGGATCGTCTTCGAACAACAGCGAATCGAACGCTTCGGATTCGACCCCGAAATTCTTTTCCTCGCGAAACGTCACGGCCTGCGGACCGCGGAAGTAGCCGTCCGATGGGCCCACGACCCGGCAACCAAGGTCCATATGTTCCGAGACAGTGTGATGATGTTCTTTGATCTCCTGATCATCCGCTGGAACTCAATCGTAGGGCGTTACCCAAAACGAATTGGCAAGAACTAGCCGCTTTCCTATTTTGCTTGGGCCGTGGGCGGCAGTAAGCCATTCAGCCGCAGATAAATCGCCGCCATGCTGTAATGATCCGCAAAATCGTTGGTCAATGCGATCATCGCTGCTGCGCGAGAAAGTTTGCGGCCACCAAACACGGTCAGTTGTTCGCCCAGGTTGGAATCGTCCAGCTTCGCCAAACTCTGCGTGCAAAAATCAAACGAAGCTCTTAACGAAGTCACCAGTTTATCCTTCGGATCCGTCTCGCTAGGTTTCTCCTCCGTGGGCCCCGCGATACCCGAAATTTTCGAGCACAGCCCGTAATTGGAGCCAATCATGTGCGAGACCAGCTTTCCGAATGACATTTGAGCCGGCGTTGGATGGAAACTGTATTTATCTCCAGGCATTTCTTCCGCTGCGGCCACCATATTTTTGGAAGCTCGCTCGACACTAAAGCGCACGGCATTCGATACCGGATTTGCCTCCGGGGCGGTTGCTTGCTGTCCCGCAGCGATAAAAGGCGCAAAAACCAGCATGGTCCCACACAATAAAATTCGATTGAGTTTCATGTCCGCCCTCCCGTTTCTCCGGGCGCACCGAGAATAGTCCCGCGGCTTGAAGCACACAAGCCATTTGCGTGCAACTAACCAGGGACGCCGGCACCGGTATCGGGCTATACACTTTGCCAGATAAAGTACTTTACACTTACCGCTCCTTTAAGCTATGCTGCACCCGTGGTTAGTCCGGATCCAATCCGACCGCGCTCTTCGGTCCCTCGCGCACTAGACGATCACGCCCGCGATAATCTTCGGTTTATTCGCGAGACCATGGAGCGAGCTGGCTCCTTCACCGCAGTCCCCGGATGGGGCGGCCTGGCTATGGGCATCACCGCCCTCGGAGCGGCGGCCATCGCCTCCACCCAAGCCTCCCCGATCGCTTGGCTGCTCACCTGGATCGCAGAAGCTGCTCTGGCTATCGCCATCGCGGCCTGGACCACCTACTCAAAAGCGCGTTCTTCCGGCTCGTCCCTTTTCTCCGGACCCGGCCGGCGTTTTGTTTACAGTTTTGCGCCGCCGTTGCTGGTCGGCGTGTTGCTTACCGCGCTTCAATTGCGCACCGGAGTAGTGGGCGCCATTCCCGGTGAATGGCTTCTGTTATATGGAACCGGCGTGGTCACTGGCGGCGCATTTTCAATTCGCGTAGTTCCTTTGATGGGACTGTGTTTCATGGTGCTGGGAGCCGTCGCGCTCTTCTGCCCCTGGCATTGGGGCAATCTTTTTCTGGCCGCGGGATTCGGAGCGCTTCACATTATTTTTGGCGCGGTCATTGCGAGGAAATATGGCGGGTAAATCTGCAACCTATCGCGCAGAGCGCGAAGAATCTCCCAAGCGCGTAGTGCCTCGAGCGCGTTCCGGCGAGCCTTCCGCTTCCAATCTCGATCGCCTGATTCACGAGCGCACGCGGCTCGCGATCGTCAGCGCACTGGCCGTGAACCCTTCTCTGGCCTTCAATGAACTGAAACAACTTGTGCGCGCCACAGACGGCAACCTAAGCGTTCACGCCCGCAAGCTTGAAGAAGCGGGCTACATCACCTGCACCAAATCGTTCGCCGGACGCCTGCCCAAAACGGAATATCGCCTTTCTGCTGCCGGCCGCCGGGCCCTCGAAAAATATCTGAATCATATGGAAGCTTTAATCCAAGCCACGCGCGAAGGTTAATGCCGTAAAAAATTTTGGGCCATCACTTTATGAACAAAAGTACTTTGAAGCTGATAAATCGCGGACTTCATGTCGCTATTTTGCTCGACGGAAACGGTCGCTGGGCCGCCACACGCGGCCTGGCTCGTTCCGAAGGCCATCGCGCGGGAGTGGAAGCTGTCCGTCGCATCGTACGAGCCGCTCCCGCACTCGGTATCGGCACCCTGACGCTCTATGCTTTTTCCTCGGACAATTGGGGCCGTCCCCCTACGGAAGTATCCTCGCTGCTCGCCTTGCTCGAAGCCTTTTTTCGAAACGACGCTGGGAGATGCGCCGCGGAAGGCATACGCCTTCGCGTGATTGGCCGCCGCGACCGCATTCCTCTCTCTCTTTCCCAGGCTATCGACGTTGCCGAGCGCACCACCGCTTCAGCCCGCGCTCTCGAACTGCGCATCGCCATAGATTATTCCGCGCGCGACGCAATTCTTCGCGCCTCCTGCTGGATGATGTCCAGTCTGGAAATATCCCAGCGCGAATTCGCCAAGCGTCTGGGAGAAGTAATGCACACCTCCGGTCCCACTCTGGATGTAGATCTCTTGATCCGCACCGGGGGCGACCGCCGCTTGAGCGATTTCATGCTCTGGGAGTGCGCTTACGCCGAACTTTTTTTCACCTCGCGCATGTGGCCGGAATTCGAAGCCGCCGACTTGACCGAAGCCGTTGAAGATTTCCTGAAGCGTGAGCGCCGCTTCGGAAAACTGCCCGAAGCCGCCGCCAGCTAATTCAAACTTGTTCTTGCGCTTCCAGTCCAACCCGCGCCGTCCCCATTGAACTTTGCCGTCACGCCCGTCATCGCGATCGCGCCATCTCAAATGCCTTCTTGATCACGCGCATTGCCGTCGGGGTAAGCAAAAATCGCGCTAATTCATCTTCGCGCGCCCAAGCCACATCCACCACGTCGCTTGCCGCTTGCGCCACTCCGCTCACTACCTCACACAGGTAATCCAATATCACAAAATGGTAGCGCCACTTGCCGTCGGCGTCCGTGGTCACCCGATCAAACGCTTCGATCAAATCGTGAACCCGCACCTCCAAGCCGGTTTCTTCCGCCAACTCGCGCCTAACTCCGTCGCGCAACGATTCTCCCAATTCGAGCATGCCCCCGGGAATCGACCATTCCCCCTCAAGCGGCGGCCCACCGCGCCGGATTAACAACGCTCGATCTTCTGCTATTACCACGCCGCCCACTCCCACCAGCGGACGCTCTGGATATTCGCGGCTAGACACTTTTACGCATTCCTCCTCGCGAAAGCTTGACACCGGCGTTATATAATACGCTCGTCGGCGCAAGCCGGCCCTTGGAAGGAGAGAAATCCGTGACCCGATGTCCCGAATGCGACGCCGAAATTGATCTCGACGAAGACGAAGTGGAAGAAGGCGAAATCCTGAGCTGCCACGAGTGTGATGCTGAACTCGAAGTCACTCAGACGCACCCTGTTCATCTCATCGCCATTTCCGACGATGAAGATGAGGAAGAAGAAGACGACGAAGACGACTCCGACGAAGAAGCCGTGGTCGAGGAAGAAGAAGAGGAAGAAGAAGCAGAATGATTTTCCTCGACCCTCTTCCTACTCTTCTCTTCTGCCGATTACCTCAGATGGCGGAACTTCGCTGATGCCAACCCATTGGCTGAAATTTTGTGCTCCTCTTTCTATTCCCCAACGTATCATGGGGTGGCATGGCTCCGCTTGGTGGCCCGCTCGGCGTCCATACAGGCTCGCGCTTATGAAAACACGCCGCAGCGTTCGATACGCGCTTTCGATTCTGCTAGTTCTTCTCGCAGCTTTGCCCTCCTCTGCGCAAACCAAAGACGAAAAAAAGGCTGAGGCTCAGCTTCGCGTGGTTCACGGTCCTGTCGAAGACAAAGATGAAAATCCCCTTCCTTCCAGCGTGGTCTATCTCGTCAACGTCAAAACCAAGGCGGTGAAAACTTCTTTTGCCGACGAGAAAGGTCAGTACCGCTTCAGCGGGCTGGACCCCAACGTTGACTATGAAATTCACGCTGAGCATGGTGACCTGACATCTTCCACTCGCACTATTTCAAGTTTCGATTCTCGCCGCGATATTGAAGTGAACCTCAAAGTAACCAAAAAGAAAAAGGACTAGCGCTGGCTTTCATCCACCCTGATCCTCACGCGACCTGCGGGTCATCACGCGCACGGCTTGGGGCAGCACGGTGAGCTCCACAGGGGGTTCGCCGAGTAGCTCGCCGTCGCCATGCACCTTTGTGGGACGCTCGGTCTGCAGCAGGATCCGTTTGCATCGGTACCGCTGCACTTCCGGAAATCCTCGTAAATCTCCCGAAGTCAAAACAATCGGAATCGCTTCCATAAGCCTGGTCCATCGAATTTCCCCCACCAAGGCAATGTCGATCCATCCATCATCCATTTTTGCTTCCGGCGCGATGCGAATGCCGGACCCATACCGCGTGGAATTTGCGACCGCCACAAAAAGAGCGCGTCCATCCCACGCAAGGCCATCCATTTCGGCATGCAGCCGGATGCTCCCTCCGTGAAAAAATTCCCACAAAGCTCCCGCGAGATATCGCGTCACGCCCGGCAACCGTTTGAACTTCGTATTCGCTAAATGGGCCGCCTGGGCATCCAATCCCATCCCGCCCGCACCGATATAATGCGCTCTTGGCCTATCGCCGAATTGCGCACGAATCAAATCGATCGCTCGAGGCGCCGACTTCAAGAACGCCTCCGCCGCATCCAACGGATCGGCCGGAATCCCCAGGTCCGCTGCAATGTCATTCCCATTACCCGCCGGAAAAAATCCCGCCACCGCTTCCGTACCGTGGATCGCCTCCACCAGATGATGAAACGCCCCGTCTCCGCCTAGCGCCACCACGTAGCGATATCCTTGGTTAGCACCCCTCTCCGCCTGTTTGCGCAAATCCTCGGAGCTTTTGGAATGTGCAAAATCCGCTGCATGTCCACGCATGCGCAGCAGCTTCGCAACGCGCGCTTCAGCGCGCAAAGCGCGTCCGCCGCCTGCCGCCGGATTCACGATCACCAAAGTCTCAGTTTTCACGCGCCGATCCCGCCCGAGCCTTCGCGACTCCCGGAAGGTCTTTTTGCATCGCCTACTGCCGTTACGGAACCCGATCACGGCCAACTCTGCTGTAGACCCCGCGCCGAGTCAACTTTTCATACGCAACGATGTTGAAGATTTCATCGCACAATGGGATGCTAGGGCCCGTCTAACGCCGCTGAATTTCGAGATTCTGGAATCAGGAAGGAAGGCACACCCATGAAAATTCGCGCAACAGTTTCACTGTGGAGCTTGGCAGCACTGTCCGCCATCCTGTTTTTCGGTATCGCTCCGGCCTTCGCTCAACAACACGCGGGCGGCGCCCCGCACTGGAGTTATTCCGGTCCCGACGGCCCCGATCATTGGGGCGATCTCGATCCTAGTTTTGCAGCCTGCAAGACCGGACAGCGCCAATCGCCCATCGATATCAAAGGCGCGGAGCCAGCCGATCTAAAGCCCATTCAATTTGATTACAAGCTCTCTCCCATGAAAATCGTCAATAACGGCCATACCATCCTGGTGAAATACGAATCCGGCAGTAGCATTACCGTGGACGGCAAACAATATCCGCTTGTGCAGTTTCACTTTCATCATCCCAGCGAAGAAGAAATAAACGGCCAGAAATCCGATATGGTCCTTCACTTGGTGCACGTGAGCGCGGACGGCCACGCCATAGCGATAGCCGTCCTGCTGAAAAGCGGTGGAGAAAATCCCTTGATTCGCGATATCTGGGCGCACATTCCCAAGGAAGTGGACAAAGAAGTCGAATTCAAAAAAGTTGTGATCAACGCCGCCGATCTGCTCCCCGCCGATCAGAATTACTACACCTTCGACGGTTCGCTCACCATTCCTCCCTGTAGTGATGTGAAATGGTTCGTAATGAAAACTCCCGTCGAACTTTCTGCCGCACAAATCGCGGCATTCGCGAAGCTCTATCCTAATAACGCGCGGCCGATTCAGTCCACCAACGACCGGAAAATCCTGGAGAGTAATTTCACCAAGTAAACGGCGCGCCGTTGCAAAGTCGGGAGAATGCATGACCGTATCCAACGCAAGAAAGGTCGAAATTTTTCGCCCAGCTCTTGTCTTCTTGCTCCTCGCGGTTTTCTCCAGCGACTATACTGCTCCCACGTTCGCCCAAAACGTTCCGCCGGCCTCCCCGATCTCCGCTGATTCCGACAAGCTTCTTCATCGTCTTTTCGCTTCCACCGACTTCGAAGTCAAAAGTTTTGGCCCCGCTCGCTGGCTCAACGACGGTCAGTCCTACACCACCGTGGAAACCTCCGCCGCCAACAAAGATGCGCAAGACATCGTGCGCTACGAAACCGCAGCCGGAAAACGTGACGTCCTTGTCTCCGCCGAAAAATTAATTCCGTCTGGCGAAAAAGCTCCGCTCGCGATTGAAGATTACGCCTGGTCCAAAGATAAAACACGCTTGCTGGTCTACACCAATTCCGCACCCGTCTGGAGGCTAAACACGCGCGGGGATTATTGGGTGCTCAACCTGGTCTCCGGCACCCTGCAGAAACTAGGAGGCGATGCTCCCGCTTCTTCCCTGATGTTTGCGAAATTCTCACCCGACGGCGCTCGGGTTGCCTACGTTCGCGCCAACAATATTTATGTGGAAGACCTCGCCACTCGCAAAATCGTTCCACTCACCACCGATGGCTCCGCCAACTTGGTCAACGGCACCTCGGACTGGGTTTACGAAGAAGAACTAGACGTTCGCGACGGATTCCGATGGAGTCCCGACGGGCGTCACATTGCCTACTGGCAATTTGATACCACCGGCGTCCAAATCTTTCGTCTCATTTACAACCTCGGGGCCCCGCGCGAAATCGTAACCGGCTTCCCCTATCCCGGCCTGGGCCGCTATCCTTCGATTCTCGATATCGCCTATCCCATTCCCGGTACCGCGAACTCCTCCGTGCGTGTCGGTGTGGTGGACGTCGCAGGCGGTCCCACGCGCTGGATGCAGGTTCCCGGCGATCCGCGTAACAACTACATCGCCCGTATGGACTGGGTCGCAAATTCCAACGACCTGGCCATCGAGCATCTGAATCGTCTGCAAAATACCAATGACGTTCTTCTTGCCGACGCCGCAACCGGCGCTGTCCACGCGATATTTCAGGACCGCGATCCAGCTTGGGTTGACGTGATGCCGCAAATCACCTGGCTGCACAACGGCGCGGATTTTCTCTGGCTTAGCGAACGAGACGGCTGGCGCCATGCCTACCTTGTTTCCCGCGATGGCAAACGCGTTCAACTAATTACTCGTGGAAATTTCGACGTAATCGGTCTGGATTGGCCCGACGAAAAGTCTGGTTGGCTTTACTTCAACGCCTCTCCCGACAACGCCACGCAGCAATATCTGTATCGCGCCCATTTGGACGGCTCCGGAACTCCCGAGCGTGTAACTCCGTCCAGCTCGCCCGGCACGCATTATTACGACATCTCGCCCGATTCTCAGTGGGCCTTCCACCAGTATTCGCGAGCCGACCTTACCCCGGTCACCGACCTCGTGGAATTACCTGCACACCGCTCCGCTCGCATCCTGGAAGATAATGCCGCTCTGCACGCGAACGCCTCCGTCCTTCTCCAGACTCCCGCCGAATTCTTTAAGCTCGACATGGGCGACGGCGTCACACTCGACGCCTGGATGATGAAGCCTCCGCATTTTGATCCCGCAAAAGAATACCCACTCCTCGTTTATGTGTATGGCGAACCCGCTGCGCAAACCGTGCTCGATGAATGGGCTTCCTGGAATTATTATTTCAATCGCGCGGTGGCCGCTGCTGGCTATGTAGTGGTCAGCTTTGACAATCGCGGCACGCCCGCGCCCAAAGGCCGGGAATGGCGTAAAATTGTCTATGGCGCGATCCAACCCGTCATTGTCAAGGATCAGTCCGCCGCCCTTCAAGCCTTCTTGCGCTCGCATCCTTTCGCAGACCCATCGCGCGTGGCCATCTGGGGATGGAGCGGCGGTGCCACCAGCACTCTCAGCATGATGTTTCGTGCGCCCGATCTTTATAAAGTCGGCATGGCCGTCGCGCCTGTTCCAGATTTGCGTCTCTACGACACGATTTATCAAGAACGTTACATGGGATTGCCGCTTCAAAACGTGGACGGCTATCGCAACAGTTCAGCCATTAATTTCGCGGAGGCCCTACGAGGAAGTCTACTTCTGGTCCACGGTTCAGGGGACGACAACGTCCACTATTCCGGCTCGGAGCTCTTGCTCAATCGCCTGATCGAACTCAATAAGCCCATAGATTTTATGGAATATCCCGATCGCACGCACTCCATCAACGAAGGTTCCGGAACCACGCTACACCTCTACAGCCTCTTACTCCGCTACCTGGAGCAACACATTCCCCCCTCGCCAGTGACACCAGAGAAAACGCCATGAGCCCACAAAAAAAGAACAACGTCCCCGCCGTTCAATTAGAACTCTACGAAAAGCTCATCAAAACCAATCCAAAGATCGAACGCAAGGGCGCTGCAAATCCTTACACCTCGCTCAACGGCCACATGTTCACCTATCTGAATGCGTCAGGGTCGTTGGCCCTTTGGCTCCCGGAGGATGAACGAGAAAAATTCTTGAAGAAATACAAGACCACGCTTTTCGAGGCCTACGGCGCCGTGATGAAGGAATACGTAACGGTGCCGGACAGTCTTCTAAAAGACACAAAAACCCTGCAGCCATATTTTCAGTTGAGCTACCAATACATCCAGTCGCTAAAACCCAAGCCCACAAAGAAAACGAAGAAGAAAAATTCGTAATTTAATTTCCCTCTGCGTCACTGCTCGGAGCATGCTCGCCCGCGCGAAACTGCGTCCAGGGCCCTGCATCCATATCGATCAACGTATTCGCTTGCCAGTTATATTCCGGATGCGCCTGCAAAAATTCCCGTGCTTTAAAATCTGTTCCGCAGGGATGCCCGCTGTGCGCCACGAAAGTCATCGATTCCGCCATGTTCGTGTCCATCACTTTTCCTTCCACTGAGCCTGCCGGATTGTAAGGCTCCTTAGCGAACATGGGGTCTCCCTCCGTCGGCATATCTCCGTGCCCGCAAAGCGTTCGCCGGTTGGGTCCGGTCTTCTTGGTGTACGTATCATAGTGGTCGGCCAGAAAGGCCTCCGCGAGGGTGGTGTCGATTTTTCCTTGATTGGCCGCCATTAATTCGTCCCAACGCGCGTGCCGCGCATTTGCCGAAGCCGCCATGTTGTTCGGATCAAACGTTGTTTCGTCCTTCAACACCGCCGGATCGCTCGCAAAATTTGATCCCACGTAATACCCGTCCTTCGTCCGCCACACTCGGTTGTGCACGAGCCCCAGCTCAAAACGCGCAATCTCCCCGGTCTTGCGGTCCGCCAGCAACCAGTCGTTCGCGTACCCGCCGTTGTTTCCATCCAGCATGATTTTCACGTACTCGTCGATCGATCCGGCATACTGCATGGCCTTCCGCGCGCGCACGAATTCCGGCTTTCCATTGGGGTCCCAGCCACGAAAATCGGTGATGGTCGTCTCGGTGATCATCAATCCGTCTGAGTTCACCCCGAAATCGTCATCGCTCGCAATCACGCCGGGAAATCCGTCCATCAACATGCTGTAGCCTCGTTGCGGAACGATGTCGAAAATAATGTTCCAGCGCGCGCCGTAGTTGTAACTGGTCCAGTTATTGTGCGCCATCACGATCTGGTGGTTTTTCGTATAACTCCCCGTCGCCACAAACGCGCTGCAGTGTTCCTCCGTTGGTTTTGAAGTGGGCGCGGCGGTCGCCGTCTGCTTGTCCAACCAAGGCACGTAATAATCCGCCAGTTCCATGAATCCGTTCATGGCCACAATATCGTCTTGATCCAGCTTGGTGTATCCGCGCGCGCGCAAACCATCGACGATTCCTGCCAGTTCCGATTGGTAGTCCACATCAATCTTCGGCCACATCATGGTGTGCGCCGCGCGACGGAAGAAATCCCAGTTGCGCTTCGAGGTATAAGTCATCTCCGAGCTCACCGCCGCGAACGCGTCTGATATCTCCGGCGCCAAAAGATAACCGTGCTGATAGCCCATGTCGTGCGGCGCGCCTTCCAAATGGACGTAGATCCAGCCCCCGCGCTCGAAACGGTAGGCCTTGGCCAGCACCGGATCGTCCCCATGCCGTTGTGGCAACGCCGCAGGTTCGCTAGCACTTTCAATCGCCACCTTAGCGTTCAAGAACACGGGCGCCGCAATAAGCGCGACCCCAACTACCATCAGCATCACAAACGACAACCGATTCGTATGGCCATCCATTAGCACTCTCCCCTCACGTGCACGCATTGTAGGCGGGCGTTTACCACCGGTCAATGCATGTCCCGCCGGACTCCGTGCGATCGCGCTTCTGGCAAGCAAATTCCGATGGACCCGATTGGTGGCGGCGCACTAAAACATTTAGTGTAGCGGCACCCTTTGAGCGTAATACTTTTGTTACGTTACTAATTGAAGTGTACCGCTGCTGAAAAATAACGGGCCCAGCCTGGCTGCGAATAAAATTTCCATATGGCAGTTAGCAGGGCCTGACGTATGTCACCGGAACCCAACATACCCAGAAAATATCCCCGCGTCCGCGCGCCCAAAGGCATGTGGGTCGGCTGGAAATCCGCTAAGCAAACCTGCACATCTCTTGCTGAAGTGATGGGTCTCGGAGGACTCTTCTTACACACTGCAAATCCGCCCTCGGAAGGCTCCAGTATCGAACTGATTTTTGATTTGCCCACGGGACAAGTCCGCGCCCGCGCCATCGTGCGCAGCCTGCAACCCAATAAAGGCATGGGCATACAGTTTGTTCAAATGCG
>Ga0209420_1000242_pt1 | contig 32840 bp, 27 predicted proteins | sample BlaSpr_A8_OM1_O1_FD_187972 | JGI IMG/M metagenome (GOLD analysis project Ga0209420, IMG submission 187972) | Forest soil microbial communities from Thunder Bay, Ontario, Canada - Black Spruce, Ontario site 2_A8_OM1_O1 (SPAdes) (version 2) | ecosystem: Environmental > Terrestrial > Soil > Boreal...
GTACACCGCGAGCGGCGCGCATCGCGTGGCGCTCGCCAACATCATCCCGCCGCAGGCACCCGGGCAACTGGCACTGGATGCCGGGCTGGCCTCCGGGCATGGCTGGTGTCCGGTCAAGCCGGCCAGCTTCGAATCTGAACTCATGGATAACGTGCACGTCATCGGCGACGCCTGCATCGCTGGCGCGATGCCCAAGGCAGCCTCAGCGGCTCACAGTCAGGCCGTGCAGTGCGCCGCGGCGATTGCAGCGGCTTTCGAGGGGCGGGCAGCGCCGCTAGCCGATCTGGACAGCGTCTGTTACAGCCTGCTGGGTCGGGAAACCGCGCTGGCCATGCGCGGCCGCTACGAACTCGCGGAGGGCGAGATACGGCAGGTCAAACCCGTGGCAACCCAGACGCCCGATCAGGCCCCGTCCGCGCAGCACCTCACCGAGGCCGCCGCATGGTATGCACAGATCCGCGCCGAATGTTTCGCCAGCTAGCCTCATGATGCCAGTCTGGAGCCCTACTCGGCCGAGCACTGTACGAAAACGGTCGATTTGACTCCTGCCGCGGCCACCGCAGAAGTTGAAAGAGCGTGCTGGCGATTGCCGGCCAAGATCTTGATCCCGCGCGCGGCCAGGAAGATCTGGGCCACCTCGCCGCGAATCGCGAAGTTCACGTTCTGCGGAACGTTTCCGGCGATCGCCACGACTGCAAGCGAGGCCTGCGACACGACCACGCCGATGACCTGGCCGGATTCATCGAGAACCGGTCCGCCGCTGTTGCCCGGTTGCACCGGGGCGGAAATCTGCAGCAGCGTGTAGTCATTGTTGTAGCCCGCCACCGAATTGATCTGGCCGAAGGTGGCCTTCGGCTCGCTGGAAAGCATGCCGGTCAGCGGATAGCCGATGACCGCAATCGATTCGCCAAGTCTCGCCGGTTGCGCCTGGGCACGGAAATGTGCCGGTTCGCCGAGCGGCACATCGTAGGAAATCTTGATGATGGCAAGATCGTTCTTCGGGTCGACCGCGGCAACCGTCGCCACCAGCGGCTTTGAATTGGGCGTCTTGACGCTGATGGAGGTGCAGTGATCAACGACGTGATTGTTGGTCAGCACATCGCCGACCTCATCGACCACGATGCCCGAGCCGCTGGATGACTTGGCCTTGCGGGCGTGCGCGGTCCCGCAGACCACGGTAAAGACACGAATGACCATGGGGTTGTTGCCCGCCGGAACCAGCTTGCTGCGCCAGTCGGCGGTTTCCGGGCTGCCGCCGACTTGCTTGTCACCCAGATAGCCGGTGGTCCTGATCCCGATCGCGGTGTGGTCCGTGCAATTGAAGGCGGTTCTTTGCACGTGTCGATCGAGCGTGATGCCATGTGAGTTCACCCTTGGTGCGCCATAGACGGTCATGACGTCGGCGGTCTTGAACTCGTCGACCATCTGGATCGAGTCGACATCTACCATGACCTTGTCGGTGGTTACCCCTGCATTGCCCACCTCCACCCATTTTGAGGCAAGCGCCGGGATGCTGGTGAGGAGCAAGGCCGGCAGGACCCCGCGCACCACCTGCCGTGGCTTGAAGGAGCAGCTCAGCAAAGGGGTACTCCGGGGAACCTATCCGAGGGCCATCAGCGCGAACTCCTCGAACAGACACTGCGCCGCCAGCTGACTGGTATTGGTGGTCGGGTCGTACTCCGGGGCCACCTCGACCACGTCGGCTCCGGCGATGCTGAGGCCCTTCAGGCCGCGCAGCAGCGCCAGCCCCTCGCGCGCTTCCAGACCGCCGGCCTCAGGGGTTCCGGTGCCGGGCGCGTAGGCCGGATCAAAGCCATCGACATCGACGGAGACGTAGATCGGCTGATCGCCCACCACCTCGCGTGCCTTCTTGATCACGGCCTCAACACCCATGCTCATGAAATCCTCCATGTAGATCACCGTCATCCCGGCCGCGTGCGAGAACTCCCAGAACATGTTCGAGGAGCCGCGGATGCCGATCTGGATGGTGCGATCCGGGTCCAGCACGCCGTCCAGAACGGCGAGCCGGAACGGCCCGCCGTGGTGAAACTTCGAGCCGTCGTAGGCACCCATGGTGTCGCAGTGCGCATCGATGTGCACCAGCCCGAGCGGGGCACCCTTGCCGAGCGCCTTGAGGATCGGATAGGTAATCGAGTGATCTCCCCCGACCGACAGTGGCCGCACCCCCTGCGAGCGAAGCGAGCTGTAGTACTGCTCGATATCCTCGAGTGATTGCTCGAGGCTGTAGCGGCTGCGAAACGGTACGTCACCGACATCTGCAGCGCGCAGGCGCGCTTTGGGCACGCCCTGGAAGGTCGGGTGATACGGCCCGATACGCTCGATGGTGCGCACGGCGCGCGGCCCGAAGCGCGCACCGCTGCGATTGGAGACCCCAAGATCCATCGGCACGCCGACGACTGCGACCTCCAGGCCGACAGCACTTGCCGCGTACGGCAGACCGAGGAAGGTCGGTACGCCCGAATACGGGAAAGCGCGCCCGCCGTCGGGGGACTGCACTTCACGAGCCGCCCGGGTGAGGATCGGATCATCCCCGTCGAAAGCGTGCCGGTCGGTATAGCGCGCGCGCAGCCGCGCCAGTTTGTCCTGGTCCATAGCCTTTGCTCCGACGCGGCTGCCCTGCAGGGGGATGCGCGCGTGTTTCGGCTAGAGTATGCACCACGATAATGCCAACAGGGAGACGCGTGGCGGTCGAGCACAAATCGATCGATTACGTTTCGGAAGCCGAGCGGCACGGCCGGGTGATCGACCAGGCGCCGTTCTGGTTCCTCGGCAATTTCCACTTCTTTACGATCGCGATCGGGTTCGTCGGACCGAGCATGGGTCTTGGCTTTGCCTGGACCTCGCTAGCCGGAGCGCTCGGCATCCTGTTCGGCACCGTGTTCGTCGCCTTCCACGCCTCACAGGGGGCCGAGCTTGGGCTGCCGCAGATGATCCAGTCGCGCGCCCAGTTCGGATTCCGCGGCGTGGTGGTGGTGTTGATCGGCACCCTCTTTACGTTCATCGGCTTCAACGTCGCCGACTCGGTACTCATCGCGCGCGGACTTGATGGCATGCTCGGCTGGAACGAAGCCGCCGTCACCCTGATTGCCGCGGCGATCGCGACCGGGATCGCGATCTACGGCCACGACTGGCTGCACCGCATCTTCCGCGGCTGCTTCTGGCTGTGCCTGCCGCTGTACACGCTGCTGACCCTTGCCATCGTCACGGGCAAGGTGCCGGCCAGCCACCCGACGGCCGGCGCATTCACCTGGGTCGCCTTCATCGCACAGTTCGCCGCCAGCGCGGCCTACAACATCACCTATGCCCCCTCCGTGTCCGACTATTCGCGCTACCTGCCCCGCCAGACACGCCCGGCTCACATCATCGCCGCGGTATTTCTCGGCGCCTCTTCGGCTGCCATCTGGCTGATCTCGCTCGGCGCGTGGCTGGCGACAAGAATCGGCGCCTCCGACGGGCTCGTGGCGCTGCACGATGCCGGCAATGCCCTGTTCGGCGGCTTTGGCATCGTCATGGCACTCGCCTCGGTGACGGCGCTCGCGGCCACCATGGGCCTGAACGCCTACAGCGGCATGCTCACGGTGCTCACCGCGCTGAATTCGCTGTTTGAGCTGCCGCCGACACCGCGCCTGCGCATCGTGGCGCTGCTGGCCCTGGCGCTGGTCTGGATCGGCATCACCCTCACCATCACCGCCAACGCCATCGCCCTGCTATTCGCAACGCTGACCATCATGCTGTACCTGCTGGTGCCGTGGACCTCGATTAACCTGACCGATTACTTCTTCGTGCGCCGCGGGCACTATGCGATTACCGATCTTTTCAGGCCGCACGGCATCTATGGGGCGTGGGGCGCCCGCGGGCTGATCGCCTACGTTGTTGGCTTCATCGCCACGCTGCCCTTCTTCGTTCTGCCGGACCTCTATACGGGGCCGGCTGCACGCGCCCTGGGTGGAGTCGACGTGGGCTGGCTGGTGGGGCTGGCCGTGTCGGGCGCTGTGTACCTGATTCTCTGCCGTTCACTGGACGTGGCGGGCGAGCGCGCTGCGATCAGTGCCAGCGACCGCGCGCTGCAGCGCGCGCACTCCTCGTCCGATGCCCTAGCCGCTGAGGGCGCCGGGCGCGGGATCGCTTCCCACTGAGACGGCGGCAGGTTCCAGCAGTGGAATCCCTTTGCGAATGTCCTGCGAGAAGTTCGCGCTGTGATCGGCCGCTCGTGCGCGCTCGGTGATCCGTCCGAACGAGCGCAGCTGCTCGAGGGTGTAGCGCTGGTCAAGGCCGCCGACCGAGTAGACATACTCGGGCAGGTAGCCCGACAGCAGCACGCGAAAGCTCAGCGGCAAACCGCCGACGATGTGCTTCATCATGTGATAGACGAGCGTCGTACAGTTGACCGTGACCGTATTGTAAAAGCGCGGCGTATTCACCAGCTCATTCGCCTGATCGATGTACGCGGAGAAGAGCGAGCGGATGTCGTGGACGGGAAGCCGCACGCGGTACAGGTAGTCGTCCTCCCCGCGCATGTTGGTGCGGACCCGGATGACGTCGCGCTCGTCTGCGGCGATGACGCTCAGCTCGAACTCCTTGAAAAAACCGCCGATCGCGGAGAAATCCTCGCTTTTCTCGCGGCGGATCTCGACCGAGAACGCTACATGAGTCCCATCGTCGAACCCGAAAGAGAACAGCACATGCGCGATCGCCTTCGGCGCATCCCAGTAGGAGGTGATCATGTCCAAGGAGCGCAGCTGCCGCAGATCATAGCGGCGCGTCTCCCAGCGCTGCGTATAGTCGGTGGCGCTGCGCCAATCAAAGTTGCGTACGTTGTAGAGGATCGCCTCGTCCCCGCTGATGCGGCCCGAAGTGGTGCGTGCGACATCGTCTGCCCACGGCCGATCGTTCGAGGGCTTCAGGCTGTGCCACCAGATGAGCACCCCGCCGAAGGCGATCACAAAGCTCACCGTCGATGCGAGCGCATGGCCGCGAAACAGCCCGACCAGCACGGCAAGGGCGAACGCGAGCCAAAGCGCGATCAGGACCCACCTCAAGACCTCCCCGCCTGGGGCCTGAAACTTGAGTGCAATCGCGGTCCAGCTCGCCACACCCAACACGATGACACTCGCGATGAGGGTCGCTGCGGACTGTACGAGCTGCGCGCCGGCGCTGCTCATCGGGCGCGAGCCGCCCGGCTCACTTGCCGGCGGGCGTCTGCGGATCGCTTTTGCCGGCACGATGCCATAGGCGCAGGCCCTCGTCCTCGATCAGCGTCTTACGAACGTACAGGAAGCGGACCGTATCGTACTCGAACGCCGAGCCGGTCGAGTAATAGCGGAAGCTCGTGTTCGAGCGCACGTCGACGGCGTTAAGTGGCGTCAGCGCCCAGCCGGCGTCGCCTCGGTAGAGGTTGGCAATGTTGATCGCGTAGGAGGTGGCAAAATCGGCGAAGAACCCGCAACCGTCCCGCAGCGTCGACGGCCCGAGCAGCGGCATCACGAGGTAGGGGCCGGGATGCACGCCCCAGCGGGCGAGGGTTGCGCCAAAGCCGGTCGGCGCGCCGGGCAGCTTCAGCTTCTGCGCCACATCGAACAACCCACCGAGCCCGAGAGTGCTGTTGATCACGAAGCGTCCGAGGCTGCGCACGCCCGGACCCGCACGCAGCTGCGCCGCATAGTTGATGACGCTCACCAGCTCGGAGAGGTTCGCAAAGAAATGATGCACCCCTAAGCGCAGCGGATCGGGCAGCCTGCCGTACCCGTTCGCCACCGGAAGAAAGACCGCCTCATCGAACCTGGCATTGAACCGATACGTGAAGCGATTCATCCGCTCCCAGGGATCGTAGGTCTGCATCGACGGCACATCCGCCGCCGTGATCGGCTCACCGATCTTCGCCGCCGGCTGCACGGCTGTGACGGCAGCCGCGACTTGCGCCTGCAACTGCTGCGCGCGGGCCACGGCAGCGGCGTTGTCGGCCGCCGGCGTCTGCGGCGGTTCGCTGCGGATCGAGAAATCGCGCGTGGCGCAGCCACTTGCCGCCAGGGCTGCGCACATCATCGCGACGGCTAGGGCGAGGCGCGCAACCCTCACTGCCCGGCCCCGCTCCAGCGGCCGGCCAGCATGTCGAGCATGTCTGCAACCTGTCTGCGATCGCCGAGATTGCCGAGGTGTCCGCCATGGTCGTACACGGCAATTCTTCCTTTCATGGTTGCCTTCAGCCAGTCGAGCTCCGCGCGATCCAGGATCAGGTCATCGGCGTTGGTCTGCGCGTAGTAGTCAGGGTCCTTACGCAAGGCATCCCCGATCACGCTCAGCCGGTTTTCGGCAATCAGCGACTCGCGCGTCGCGCCCGGGCGGTGGGCGAGATAGTAGGGCGCGAACACCTTGTCGAAATATTCCGAAAACGACTTTTCGCGCAGCGCACGCTCGATGGCCTCGGTCGAGTCACCCGGCAGTGGCGGGTGGCGCGGGTCGATGACGACGCCGGTGCCGGCGTACAGGTCGCCCTCAAAGAACATATTCATCAGGGCGAGGCGGAAGCTCAAGGCAATCGCGGCGGAGAAATCCGCATCGGTCTGCAATACGGCGGCGGCCGCAGCGAGCAGGTCGGTATCGTCGATACGCACCTCGTCGGCCGCCCGGAACGAATTGGCGAGCCGCACGTACACGCGCCGATACAGGCGATCGACGTCCGACTCGCTCGGTCCGATGCTGGCGGTAAAGAGCCGGTCGAACCTGCCGATCGAGTCGAACATGCTCACCGGCGGCTCGATCATGACCGCCCGGTGGATCTTCAGCCGCTGCTCGACCGCATCAATCGACTTGACGATGCCAGCGTGGGCACCGCCCAGTGAATAACCGATGATGTCGATATCGGTGATCCTGACGCTGGAGGGCAGGCGCGCGATGATCGCCTGGGCCGCCGCGTACAGATCGCGACCGTCCTGCATCAGATCGCCCGCTACCCCGGTACTGGATGCCGCGGCAATGAAGCCCGGGAAGGTCGGTGAGGGCATGGTCAGCACGTGGTAGCCCGCGCCATACAGCACCGCCCGCAGGATCGACAATTTCGCGGTGTTGCCGTCGCTGCCGGTCCCGGCGATGACGATGGCCAGTGGCGCGGGCTTGTCCTGCAGCGATAGCCACACCCGCAGCCGCCGGTCGAACCACAAGATCTTGGGCAATGGCCGTGCCCAGGGCAGCGCGATGTTGATCTGCTTGAGCGGAACGATGGCCGGCAACGGCGCGATGTCCTGAGGTGGCGTGCCGTAGACGGTGGCGCGCAGCGCGGCCGAATCGGCGAGCCCCGTGGCCGGCTCCTCGGCGGCCTGCGCCGTGGCGAGCTGCGTCAGACTCAAAAGCGCGTACAGCGATCCGAACATCCTCATCCTTGAAGAATATAGAGTATTTGCAGCGAGAGGCACGCAAACGCCGGCCGAGCGGGGCGGATCAGCGCGGAGCGTCCTCAAAGAGCGTGAGCTCTGCCGGGATCAGGGCCCAGTCCGGATGACCGCGCGTGAAGATTGCGATTCTCGGATGGAACCGCGAGGGATCATCCAGCGAGCCGGCGTAGAGCGTGAACGAGGTGTCCACGCCGACAATGCCACCGAAGACGAGCCCGCCGCAGTCGGGGCAGAAATTGCGAACCGCTTGCCTTCCCCCGGCCACTTTCCACACGAACTGCCGCGGCTGGCCGCTGAACTCAACCGCATCGGCCGAGAAGACCATGAAAGGAACGAACCCGGAACCGGAGGCCTTGCGGCAATCCGCGCAGTAGCAGTGTCCGGCATAGCGCGGCTCACCGTGGGCTTCATAGCGCACGGCGCTGCAAAGACAGCCGCCCCGGTAGAGTTCCGCGCCCGCGCTCATGATCCGATCGTTCATGAGGTTCGGGGCGGCCGCAACGGCACCGGCGCGCAGGCGGGCTGCCATTACCCTGAATCGGACATGCCCCGCCGCGGCGGGAGTTTATCCGAACATCGTCGGGAGTTTGTCCCTTCCCCCCGGATACAGGGCTCCTCGACACTCGCCGGCGGGAAGGACTTGCTGTAGAGGGGAGACTCCTGTGACCGCATTTCGCATCGCTCGCGGTGCCTGGGCATGCTTTTTGCTCGCTGCCACCACGGCCGCCACCGCCGCCGATCCTGCTGCGGGGCCCGATCAGGGCGTGGGTCAGCCCCCCGTGCAGGGCTCAGCGCTCACGACCGTGGTGGTGCAGGCCACGGCGATCCCCGGCGCGGACATCGACATCGACAAGGTTCCCGGCAACGTGCAGACCCTGTCGTCGGTTGATCTGTCGCGCGAGGGGTCCGCAAGTCTCACGCACGCCCTGAACTCCAAGCTCGCCAGCGTCAACATCGATGACACGATGGGCGATCCCTTTCAGCCCGACATTCTCTACCGCGGCTTCGAGGGCTCCCCGGTGCTCGGCACACCCGAGGGACTGGCGGTGTATCAGAACGGCGTGCGCATCAACGAGGCGTTCGGCGACACCGTCAACTGGGATCTGTTTCCGGACTTCGCCATCGATAAGGTCGAGATCGTCAGCTCCAACCCGATGTTCGGGCTCAATGCGCTCGGTGCGGGCATGTCCGTCACCATGAAGAACGGCTTCAACTACAAGGATGCCGACGTCGAGCTGGCCGGCGGTTCGTTCGATCAGCGCTCCTACAGCCTGGAGTACGGCACCAACAACGGAACCTTCGGTTTCTATGTCGCGGGCCGCGCCTTCAACGAGCGCGGCTGGCGCATGTTTTCCGACGATCGGCTGCGTCAGCTCTACAGCTCGCTCAGTTTCCGCAGTGATCGCCTGTCGCTGGACCTGAACTACACGATGGCGGATAACTTCCTCGAGGGCCAGGGTGCAGCCCCGGTGCAGGAGCTGGCGGTGCTGCGTTCGCTCGTTTTCACCAGCCCCCAGGACAACCAGAACTCGGTCAGCTTCGTCACGCTGAACGGCTCCTTCAAGCTGAGTAATACCGCATCGGTGCAGGTCGTCGCTTATGACCGCCACTACTCGCAGAGCGTGTCGAACGGCAATACCACCGGCTACATACCCTGTACGGAAGCGCCCTACGTCGGTTCGCTGTGCCAGTCCGATGGTTCGACGCCCGTCACCAACTTTTCCGGGCAGCCGCTGCCGGACATCTCGCAGGGCGGCGCACTCATCATCGGCGAGAACGACTGGGAGACGATCAACACCTTCGGCCGCGGCGGTGCATTGCAGTTCACCGACAGCGACCCGATCCTCGGAAACAGCAACCAGTTCTCCGCCGGCACCTCGCTCGACTACGCCCGGGTCGATTTCTACTCGGGCACCCAGATCGGCCTGATCAATTCGCTGTGGGTCGTGCTGCCCTCGAGTCTGAACGTCGATACGCCGGAGAGCTCATCGTTCGGCGCAGACCCGGTCAGCCTCGAGGCTTACAACAAGTACTTCGGCGCATACTTTACCGACACCTTCGATGTGACCAAGGCGTTCTCGCTGACCGCCAGCGGCCGCTATAACCGCGCGGACGTCGATCTGGAGGATCAGCTCGGCACGAATCTCAACGGCAACAACCGCTTTACTCACTTCAACCCGGCCTTCGGCGGCACCTACAAGATTGCGCCGACGGTGACCTTGTACGCCGGCTTCGCCGAGAACAACCGCGCGCCGACCGCAAGCGAGATCGAGTGCTCGAATCCCTTAACCCCGTGCCTGCTGCCGACTAACCTGGCCGGCGACCCGCCGAACCTGCGCCAGGTGATCTCGCATAACTTCGAAATCGGCGCGCGTGGCACGCTGGCGGACAACACCAGCGCGCTCTCCTGGAACCTGAGTGCATTCCGCACCAACCTGCACGATGACATCTACGGCATCGCCACCTCGGTCAGCACCGGATTCTTTGCCAATATCGGCTCGACCCGGCGCGAGGGCATCGAGGCGGGGTTGAGCTACGAGAGCGGTCCGTGGACCGCCTACCTGAACTACAGTTACATCGCCGCAACGTTCCAGTCGGCGCTCATGCTGAATTCGCCGTCGAGTCCCTATCAGAATGCGGACGGTAACATCCAGGTCGAACCGGGCGATCGTCTGCCGGGCATCCCGCTACATCGCGGCAAAGCCGGCCTCGACTACAAGATCGTGCCGCAGTGGACACTCGGAGCTTCACTCATCGCCGTCAGCGACCAGTACTATTACGGCGATGAATCCAATCAGCTCGCGCCGATGCCCAGCTACCGCGTCGTCAACCTGCACAGCGAGTATCGGGTTTCCAGGAACTTCGAGCTGTTCGCCCTGCTCAGTAACGTGTTCAACGCCAAATACGCGACTTATGGCATTCTCAGCGACCCGACGGGTATTGGGATTCCCGGAGTTCCGCCCAACGGTGTCACGAATGGCCCGGGTGTCGACAATCGATTCCAGAGTCCGGCCGCTCCGTTTGCGGCCTACGGCGGTATCCGCATCAGGTTCTGATGCCGGGCTGGCTTCGGCGATGACGCCGGGCCGGCCGGCGCGAGGCGTGCTGCTCGCGCTCATGCTGGCGCTTCCCGCCGCCCCGCTCGCCTGGACGGCGACTCCCGCGGCGCACCCCTACGGGCTCGATAGCCGCAAGGCACCGCCGGCCTACCTGCGCATGCCGCAGACCATCGACGGGAAGCTTCCGCCACGGCTCTCCCAGACCGGCGCCTTTCGCGACACCCGCACACTGACCGCCAGCGAGGGGCTCATACCCTACGAGCTGGTCGTGGCGTTCTGGTCGGACGGTGCCCGCAAGTTGCGCTGGGTTTCCGTTCCGAATGGAAAGATCCAGTTTGCGCCGAACGGTGAATGGAGCTTTCCGAACGGGACCGTGTTCGTGAAGACCTTTGAGCTGCCCACGGATGAAACCGATCCGAGCGTGGTTCGCCGCCTGGAAACCCGTCTCTTGGTGCGCAACAGCCATGGTGCGGTCTATGGCGTGGTCTACAAGTGGCGTCCCGACGGCAGCGATGCGGACCTTCTGAGCTCGAGTCTCACCGAGCGGATCCCCATCAAGCAGGCCAACGGCGCGGTCCGCCAGCAGAGCTGGTACTACCCGAGCCGGCACGATTGCCTGACCTGCCACACCGCCGGGGCCGGTGGCGTGCTCGGCGTCAAGACGCGACAGCTGAACCGCGACTACGCCTACCCTTCCGGAAACACGGACAACGAGCTGCGGGCGTGGAATCACATCGGGCTGTTCGCGCCCGCCTTGCGCGAGGAGGACATCGCGCACCTGGACCGGCTCGCCGCGGCGGACGATGCGACGCGCAGCCTGCAGGATCGCGCGCGATCCTACCTGGACGCGAATTGCTCGCAGTGCCATCGTCCCGGGGGCACCGTCGCCTCTTTTGACGCGCGCTATGACACACCGCCCGCGAAGCAGGAGCTGGTCGATGGGCCGGTGCTGATCGGAGAAGGGATCGATCACGCGCGCATCTTCGCGCCGCATGATATCTGGCGCTCCATGGCCTTCGTACGCGTCAACACCAACGGGGACCTGAAGATGCCCCCGCTGGCCCGCGAGACCATAGACCTAAAGGGCGTGGCGCTGCTGCGCGAGTGGATCCTGAGCATGCCGGGGCCCGCGGTGCTTGACCCCCCGGACATCACGCCCGAAGGCGGCAGCTTCGGGCGATCGGTACGGGTCGCACTCAAGGAGAAAGAACCCGGAGCCGTCATCCGCTACACCCTGGACGGCAGCGCGCCAGGGCCATCCGACCCGCCTTACCAGCACCCGATCGAGCTTGGCCAGTCGGCCGTGGTACGCGCGCGCGCCTACAAGGATGGCTTTACACGCAGTGTCATCAGCCAGGAGGTGTTCGTGGTCGGCGCACAACGCTAGTGCGCAATGACCGTAATGCCCCACGGGCTTCTGCCAGCCTTCACCCGGGCGACCTCCTTATTCGTCTGCAGGTCGACGACCGAGACATCGTTGGAAGGACCATTGGCGCTGAACAGCAGCCGTCCGTCCGGAGAGAACTCGATCCCCCACGGGCGCTCTCCGACCTTGATCGAATTGAGCAGCTGGAATGTGTGGGTATCCAGCACGGAGATCGTTCCGGCCCGCCCGTTGCTCACGTACAGCCGTCGGCCGTCGCCGGACACCTTGACCCTCATCGGCCGCGAGCCGGGCGGCAGGTCGATGACCTTGAGCACCCGCGGATTGGCGGTGTCGATCACGTTCAGTTGACCGACCGACTCGGAGGGGATGAATCCGGTGCTGCTGCCCGGCACGAACGCAACGCTGCGCGGGCGCAGTGCGACCTTGAATTGCGCGGTGCTCACGTAACGGGTCGTATCGATGACGAAGATCTCCCCGCCCGCCTCACAGGTCACATAGAAGCTCTTGCCGTCGGGGCTGGTGCTCACTCCCTCGGGCTCAACTCCGACCGGGATGATGTGTTCCACGTGTCCGGTGGCGATATTGAGCACGCTCGCGCTCTTTACGTCCTCGTTGGAAACGTAAAGTCGAGAACCGTCCCTGCTGAGGTCGAACTCCTCAGGATCGGAGCCGACGGAAATCTTGCCCTTAAGTTTCCCGGAGGCCACATCGACGACGCCGATGCCGTCGGCTGACTTGTCAGCCTTCGCCTCATCATCATCGTCATCATCGCCGCCGTGCTTGAGTATCGGGTTACCGTGGGCATCAAGCTTGGGCGGCGGTTGAATCGGCAGGCCGCTCAACGCCACGTAGATGGTCTTGCCGTCCGGACTTGCGTGGATGCCGCGCGGCCGCTTGCCGACCGGAATCGTCGCCACGACGTGAAAATCACCGCCGTCGATGACCGTGACGTCGCCGGAGCGCTCGTTGGACACGTAGACCTGATAGGAGGAAGCGGCGTGCGCGGCCAGCGGCAACGCGAGCGCCAGCGACAGCCCCACTAACCCATTGCGTACCTGCATCGCAGAAAGTCCTTTGCGCGTTTTAGCCACCACCGACTATATCAGTTCACTGCGCTGCGGAAGCCGTGTGCGTGCCAGCGCCTGATCTGATCGAGACTGATGCGCGTCGCATGGGCATCGGCGCTCGGCTGCCAGCCATCGCAGCTTCCGAGCGAGGCTCCGGCGGCCAGTACGCCGCCGCCGGGTGAGTCCGGAAAATAGTAACTGCGGGTGAGAATCACCGGCACGCCGGCGCGCCGCGCGGCCTCGATGCCGGCCGGGGAGTCCTCGATGGCGACGGCCTCGCGGGCAGTCAGTCCCAGGGTGTCGAGTGCGAGCCGGTAGACCTCGGGATCGGGCTTTTTCGCCGGCGCCTCCTCCGCGCACACCACCGCGGCGAATCCGGCTCGCCAGTGCGCTCCGAGATGCCCCTCAAGCAGGGCCGCGACATTGCCGCGACTGGTGGTCGTCGTGATGCCAAGCTTAAGGCCCGCGCGCGCGCAGTCCGCCAGCAACTCAGCGACACCTTCGCGCAGCGGCAAGGCACCGCTGCGTGCGATGCCCGTGTAGTATTCGTTCTTGAGCCGATGCAGCCGCGCGGCCAGCGCGTGGCGCTCAGCGCCATCGGCGGGCGCGGCGCTCTGGCGGCGCATGTCGTGCAGCAGCCGCTCGCGACCGCCCGCGACCTTCAGCAGCTCACCGTAGTCAGCCTCGCTCCAGCGCCACGGCACACTTAAGGACTCGAAGGCACGGTTGAAGGCGACGCGATGGCCGTCCCGCTCGGTTTCGGCCAGCGTGCCATCGACATCAAAGAGCAGCGCCTTGAGCACGTCGCCCCGTCAGGCGGTAGCGCTCAGCAGTGCCGGCAGATCGCCCAGGCTCTCGAGCAGGACATCGCAGGCCAGTGCGCGCGGATCGGCGCCTTCGTTGTAGCCGTACGGCACGCACACGATGGCCATGCCCGCGGCGCGCGCCGCGAGCACGTCCGTCTCGGAGTCGCCCACCATCAATGCCTGTCCCGCACTGACCTTGAGCGCTTCGCAGGCCTGCAGCAGCGGCTCGGGACGCGGTTTGCGGAACCGGCAGCTGTCCCCGCCCACCACGACCTGAATCCACTCGCTCAACCCCAGCCGCGCCAGAAGGCCCACCGCCGCCTGCTTGCGCTTGTTGGTCACCACCGCAAGCCTGAGCCCGCGCGCAAACAGTGCCGAAAGGCCCTGGGCCACGCCCGGGTACACGCGTGCCTGATATTCGCCCCGCTCGAGCAGCCGGTCGTAGTGTTCGTCAAAGCGCTCAAGCAGCCGTGCAAGATCGACCGACCCTTGCGCGGTTCCGAGCCGTGCGAGTGCCCGCTCGATCAGGGTCGGCACGCCGCGGCCAATCATTTCGCGCACCTGCGCTTCGCTGAAGGAGCCCAGCTGCTGATCGGCGAGTGCACTGTTGAGCGCACTGGTGATGTCGGCCGCGGTATCGAGCAGCGTGCCGTCCAGATCGAACAAGATCGCCCGCAGGGGGCCGGCGCTGCGCGCCGGCAGCCCACCCGCTTGTTTCGCGCTCACGAGGGCTGCTTGGCCTGCACCAGCTGCCGCGCCCGCACGCACACGGCCTGCGCGGTAAGGCCCAGGGCTGCGGCAACCTCATCGGCGGGCGCAGATTCACCGAAGCGATCGATACCGACCACCTCGCCATCGAAACCCGTATAGGCGCGCCAGAAATGGCTGACACCCGCCTCGATGGCCAGAACCGGCACGGCGCGCGGCAGCACGCTCGCGCGATACTCGGGGCTCTGCCTGTCGAACGCATCGCAGCTGGGCATCGAAACCACCCGCGCGCCGATGCCCTCCCCGGCCAGCAGCGTGCGGGCCTGCATGGCCAGTGCAACTTCCGAGCCGGTTGCCAGCAGCGTGAGGGCGGCCGAGCCTTCCGCTTCCGCCAGAACATAGCCGCCCCTGCGGATGTCGTGAAGCTGCTGCGCGCTGCGCGCGAAGTGCGGCAGGTTCTGGCGCGAGAGCGCAAGGCAGGTCGGAGCGTCCTGGCGCTCGATCGCCGCCAGCCACGCCACCATCGTCTCGATGGCATCGCACGGGCGCCAGACCGAGTTGTTGGGGATCAGGCGCAGGCTGCTCAGGTGCTCGATGGGCTGGTGGGTCGGTCCATCCTCGCCCAGCCCGATGCTGTCGTGGGTGAAGACATAGATCACCCGCTGGCGCATGAGCGCCGACATGCGCACGGCGCTTCGGCTGTAGTCGGAGAAGGTGAGAAAGGTGCCCCCGTAGGGAATGTAGCCGCCGTGCAGCGCGATACCGTTCATGAGCGCACTCATGCCGAACTCGCGCACGCCGTAGTTGATATGGTTGCCGAAGGCTCCCCGGCGCAGCGCGACCATCTCGCGCCCGGCGGTCAGGTTCGAGCTGGTGAGATCGGCGGAACCGCCCAGAAGTTCCGGCAGCAGCGGCTGCAGCGCCTCGATCGCATTCTGCGACGCCTTGCGCGAGGCGATGCCGGCGGCCTTTTGCACCACGGCACTCAGGGCCGCCTCGCTCGCTTGCCGCCAGTTCGCCGGCAGCGCACGCCGGCACACGCGCCGCTGGAACTCGGCCGCCAGCATCGGGTGCGCCTTGGCGTAGGCGGCAAAACCGCGCTGCCAGGCGGCCTGGCGCGCGGCGCCCGATTCGCGCGCATCCCAGGCGGCGAGAATCTCCAGCGGGATCTCGAACGGGCCTGCGGTCCAGCCCAGGGCGGCGCGGGTCGCGGCGGCCTCCGCGGCGCCCAGCGCAGCGCCATGCACATCGTGCGAGCCGGCCTTGTTCGGGCTGCCCTTGCCGATGACGGTCTTGCAGCACACCAGGGTCGGCCGCCCACACGCCTCGCTGGCCTTGCCTAAGGCGGCCTCGATGGCGGCCGTCTCGTGCCCGGGAACGTCGCGGATGACACGCCAGCCGTACGCCTCGAAGCGCGCGGGCGTGTCATCGGCGAACCAGTGCTCGACGCGCCCGTCGATGCTGATGCCGTTGTCGTCGTAGATCGCGATCAGCTTCGAGAGCGCAAGCGTGCCGGCCAGCGAACACGCCTCGTGACTGATGCCCTCCATCAGGCAGCCGTCGCCGAGGAACACCCAGGTGCGATGATCGACGATGGCGTGCCCCGGCCGGTTGAACTCCATCGCGAGCAGCTGTTCGGCGAGCGCCATGCCCACCGCATTGGCCAGACCCTGACCGAGCGGACCGGTGGTGGTCTCCACTCCCGGGGTGACCCCGATCTCCGGATGGCCGGGAGTCTTACTGTGCAGCTGGCGAAAGCGCCGCAGCTCCTCCAGCGGCAGCGCGTAGCCGGTCAGATGCAAAAGTGCGTAGAGCAGCATCGAGCCGTGGCCATTGGAGAGCACGAAGCGGTCGCGGTCGGGCCAGCTGGGGTCGGCGGGATTGTGCTTCAGGTGAGAGCGCCACAGCACCTCGGCAATCTCGGCCATGCCCATCGGCATGCCCGGATGACCGCTCTTGGCGGCCTCCACCGCATCGATCGCAAGGAAGCGCAGCGCATCGGCGAGCTGCCTGCGCTCGGGAAGGGTCTCACTCATCTGGGCGTTCATGCGCTGTTGGGCCTCCTCAGTGTGCGCGCTTCTTCAGATCGATCAGACGCAGGATCATGGGCGTGAAGATGAACTGCATCGCCAGCCCCATCTGCCCGCCCGGCACCACGATGTTGTTCGGCCGGCTCATCCACGAGTTGTGCAGCATCGATACCAGGTAGGGAAAGTCAATGCCCTTGGGGTTCGCGAAACGGATCACCACCATCGATTCGTCCGCGGTCGGGATGTCCTTGGCGATGAAGGGGTTGCTGGTATCCACCGTCGGCACGCGCTGAAAGTTGACGTGGGTGCGGCTGAACTGCGGGCAGATGTGGTTCACATAGTCGGGCATGCGCCGCAGGATCGTCTCCACCACCGCGTCCTGAGTGTAGCCACGATGATGGCGGTCGCGGTGCAGTTTCTGGATCCACTCGAGGTTGATGATCGGCACCACTCCCACCAGAAGATCGACGTGGCGGGCGACATTGATGCCGTCGGCCACGTAGGCGCCGTGCAGACCCTCGTAGAACAACAGGTCGCTGTCCTGCATCATCGGCTGCCAGTCGGTGAAGGTGCCCGGCTCTGCTGAGAGCTCCTTGGCCTCGGCGGCATCGTGGACGTAGCGCCGCACCTTGCCGCGCCCGGTCTCACCGTACTCGGCGAAGCTCCCCGACAGCTCGCTCAAGAGGTTCGCTTCCGGCCCGAAATGACTGATCTGCGGGCCGCTGCCGCGGTCGGCCGCCGACACGCGCTCGCGCATCTCGATGCGGTTGTAGCGGTGAAACGAGTCGCCCTCGATGACCTGCGCCTTGATGCCCTCGCGCCGGAAGATGTGCGCGAAGCTCTTCATGACGGTGGTGGTGCCGGCGCCTGAGGAGCCGGTGACCGCGATTATCGGATGCCTGATCGACATGCGCTTCTCATTCAGAACTGGGCTTCGGGCCGAAACAGCGAACGCTCGTTGAACAAGGGCGAGCTGAACGGCCGGTCGGCGCCGCTTTCGTACTCGGCGTGGTAGCGCTCGATGCGTTGCACCTCGTTGCACGATCCGAGGATCAGGGGAATTCTCTGGTGCAGCAGCTCCGGCTTCACCTCCAGCAGGCGCTGGCTGCCGGTCGTCGCACGGCCGCCGGCCTGCTCCACCAGGAAGCTGATCGGGTTGGCTTCGTACATGAGGCGTAAGCGTCCCGGCTTGCTGCGATCGCGCGTGTCCTTGGGATACATGAACACGCCCCCGCGCATCAGGATGCGGTGAACTTCGGCGACCAGGGATGCGATCCAGCGCATGTTGAAATCGCGCTCGCGCACGCCGCTCTTGCCGGCCTGGCACTCGCTCACATAGCGGTGCACCGGCGGCTCCCAGAAGCGCGCGTTGCTGGTATTGATGGCGAACTCGCCGCTGTCGGCGGGAATCTGCAGGTCGGGGTGCGTCAGGATGAAGTTGCCGATCTCCCGATCGAGCGTGAAGCCGTGCGTGCCCCTGCCCACCGTGATCACCAGCATGGTGGCCGGTCCGTAGATGGCGTAGCCGGCGGCGACCTGCTGCTGGCCCGACTGCAGATAGTCGGCGGTACAGGGTAGGTCAGCGTGCCCGTGCCGCAGTACCGAGAAAATCGTGCCCACCGAGACGTTCACGTCGGTGTTCGATGAGCCATCGAGCGGATCGAACATCAGAAGGTAGCGTCCGCGCACGAACTCCTCGGGCACCGCATAGGGCTCCTCCAGCTCCTCGGAAACCATGCCCGCCAGCAGCCCGCCCCACTCGCAGCTGCGGATCATCACCTCGTGCGCCAGCACGTCGAGCTTCTGCTGGTTCTCGCCCTGCACGTTCCTGCTGCCCTGCTCGCCCAGGTAGCCGCCGAGGGCACCCTTGGCGGTCATGGCAGAGATCGCCTTGACCGCGGCCGCCACGTCGACCAAGAGCGCGCCCAGATCGCTCGCGTCGGGGAAGCCGGTCAGCTGCTGGATCAGAAATTTCGAAAGCGTCGTGCGCCCGAGATGCATGGCTCAGGTCTCCTTGTCGAACACGCGGCTGGCACGGATGTCCGAGGCCGCGATGGTGGTCAGCTCTTCGGCGGTGAACTGCCGCTCGCGGTCGGCAAACAGGCGGCTCGCCTGACGCAGCCGCGCCCGATCAAGCGCGTTGCGCACGCTGCGCGCGTTGGCGAAGTGCGGCTGAGCGAGGCGCAGCTTCAGGTACTCGGCGAAGGTCTCGCGCGCGCCGGGGGCGAAGCGGTAATTCTGCTGCTCGAGCAGCTTATCGCCGATGCGCAGCAGGTCCTCGCACGGGTAATCGGGGAAATCCAGATGGTGCGCGATGCGCGAGCTCATACCGGGGTTGGAGCGAAAGAACGCCTCCATGCGATCCTTGTAGCCGGCCAGGATCACCACCAGGTCGTCGCGCTGGTTCTCCATGACCTGCAGCAGGATCTCGATGGCTTCCTGGCCGTAGTCGCGCTCGTTCTCCGGGCGGTACAGGTAGTACGCCTCGTCGATGAACAGCACCCCTCCCATCGCCTTCTTGAGCACTTCCTTGGTCTTAGGCGCGGTGTGGCCGATGTACTGGCCCACCAGGTCATCGCGCGTCACCGCCACCAGGTGCCCTTTGCGCACGTAGCCCAGGCGGAACAGGATCTGCGCCATGCGCAGCGCCACGGTGGTCTTGCCGGTACCGGGGTTGCCGGTGAAGCTCATGTGCAGGCTCGGCGCCTGCGCGGCAAGGCCGAGATTCATGCGCAGCTTGTCGATGACGAGCAGCGCTGCGATGTCACGGATGCGGGCCTTGATCGGCGCCAGCCCGACCAGATCGCGCTCCAGCTCCTCCATGACCGCGCCGGCCTGGCTCCGGGCCAGCACTTCGCTCACCGTGCGCGCATCGCTGCCCTGCGCCGCTAGCCCCTGCTGCGCCTCAACCGGCGTCTCGGGCGGCGCTGCGGCGGCGCTACCGGGAATGGAGTACAACGGCGAGCCCACCTCAGGCCACCTTGCTGGCCGGCGCCAGGGCGCGCAGCTCGTAGCGCATCGCCTCGATCACGGCCTGATAGTCGGCGCAGCCGAATATGGCGCTGCCGGCGACGAAGGTATCGGCGCCCGCGGCCGCCGCGCTTGCGATGTTGCCGACCTTGATGCCGCCGTCGACCTCGAGGCGGATGTCGCGGCCGCTCGCCCCGATGAGTGCGCGCGCCCGCTCGATCTTGCGCAGTGCCGAGTCGATGAAGCTCTGCCCGCCAAAGCCCGGATTCACGCTCATGATGAGCACCAGATCGACCTTGTCGAGAACGTACTCGAGCACTTGCAGCGGTGTGGCCGGATTGAAGGCAAGACCGGCCTTGCAGCCGGCCGCCCGGATCAGCTGCAGCGTGCGATCCACGTGCTGCGAGGCCTCGGGATGGAAGCTGATCACATCCGCCCCGGCGGATGCGAAGCTGTCGATGAGCGCATCCACCGGCTGCACCATCAGGTGCACGTCGAGCACGGCGCGCCGGCCATCGGCACGCGTGCAGTACGGCTTCAGCGCCGAGGCCACCATCGGCCCGATGGTCAGGTTCGGCACGAAGTGATTGTCCATCACATCGAAGTGGATCCAGTCAGCGCCGGCGGCGATGACGCGGGTGACTTCCTCGCCGAGGCGCGCGAAATCAGCGGACAGGATCGACGGAGCGATCAGATACACGGGACACCCCCTAACTGCGCTCGCCCTCGGGCCGTTCGGTCGCGTAATTGCGCAGGCTGTAGCGTTGCGTGCGACCGCGGTTTTCCTCGCGCAGCAGCGCGAAGCCGGGTTCTTTGTCGGGCCGGTTGACGATGAAACTCATGGCGATGCTCTCCACTCCGCGCGTGGAGTCGAAGGCCATCAGGCGGATGTAGTGCTGCGGGAAGGTCTTGCGGCAGCTATCCAGCTCGAGCAGCACCCCTGCGGCATCCTTCAGATCGAACATCGGCATGCCGAACATTTCCCAGTAGGTATTGCGCGGGTGAGGATCGTCGGTGTACTCGATGCTCCAGGCGTAGCCGCGCTTGAGGCCGTACTCGATCTGCAGCGAGATTTCCGCATCCGTCAGCTCGGGCAGAAAGCTGAACTGGCCCTGCGTGATCTTGCCTACCGGATTGGTCATCATCGGGGGGTACTCCTTAGCCGTCAGTGCGCCACGGCGGCCGTGGGCGTGTAGTCGGAAGCATCCGTCGGGGTGTAGTTGAAGCTGATCTCGCCCCAGGTATCGAGCGCCTGCTGCAACGGGCTGCAGCTGCGCGCGGCCTTGCGCAGGATCTCCAGCCCCTCGGCGCGAATGTCGTGACCCTCGTTGCGCGCCTTGACCATCGCTTCCAGCGCCACGCGGTTGGCGACCGCGCCGGCCTGGATGCCGGCCGGGTGGCCGATCGTGCCACCGCCAAACTGCAAGACGACGTCATCGCCGAACAGGTCGAGCAGCTGGTGCATCTGGCCGGCGTGGATGCCGCCGGAGGCGACCGGCATGACTTTGCGGATGTCGGCCCAGTCCTGATCGAAAAACACCCCGCGCGGCAGATCCTGCCGGGTGTAGCTGTCGCGGCAGACGTTGTAGTAGCCCTGCACCGTGAGCGGATCGCCTTCGAGCTTGCCCACCGCGGTGCCGGTATGCAGGTGATCGACGCCGGCCAGGCGCAGCCACTTGGCGATCACGCGAAAGCTCACGCCGTGGTTCTTCTGGCGCGTGTAGGTGCCGTGTCCGGCGCGGTGCATGTGCAGGATCATGTCGTGGCGGCGCGCCCAGTTGGACATGCTCTGGATCGCGCTCCAGCCGACCACCAGATCGATCATGACGATCACCGAGCCCAACTCCTTGGCGAACTCGGCGCGCTCGTACATGTCCTCCACGGTCGCCGCCGTGACGTTCAGATAGGAGCCCTTGACCTCACCGGTCGCAGCGCTCGCCTTGTTGACCGCCTCCATGACGTACAGGAAGCGGTCGCGCCAGTGCATGAAGGGCTGCGAGTTGATGTTCTCGTCGTCCTTCATGAAATCGAGGCCGCCCTTCAAGCCTTCGTAGACCACGCGCCCGTAATTGCGGCCCGACAGCCCGAGCTTGGGTTTGGTGGTGGCGCCGAGCAGGGGCCGGCCGAACTTGTCGAGGCGTTCGCGCTCGACGATGAGACCGGTCGGGGGTCCCTTGAAGGTCTTCACGTAAGCGACCGGGATCTGGATGTCCTCCAGCCGCGCAGCCTTCAGCGGCTTGAAGCTGAAGACGTTGCCGATCAGGCTCGCCGTCATGTTGGCGATCGAGCCCTCCTCGAACAGGATGATGTCGTAGGCCACCCAGGCGAAGAACTGGCCCGGCGCATTGGGCACCGGCTCGACCTTGAAGGCCTTGGCCCGGTAGTTATCGCAGGCGGTCAGCCGGTCGGTCCACACCACCGTCCAGGTCGCCGTGCTCGATTCGCCCGCCACCGCGGCCGCCGCCTCGACCGGATCGACCCCTTCCTGGGGCGTGATGCGAAACAGACAAACCGTATCGGTCGCCTTGGGAACGTAGTCCGGCTCCCAGTAACCCATCTGCCGGTACTTCAGAACGCCCGCCTTGTAGCGCTTCTTGGCGTCCGTGATCACCGTTGCGCCGCCTCGTACCTCGATTGCCATTGGCCTCATCCCATGCGTTGTTGATTGGCTTGAGGCGAATGTAGAGGCAGTCTATTATTCAGGTAAAGTCAATTTGGGTTACCGGATAGTTAAGTAATACTTAATGAAGAACGCGACGTTACGCCAGCTGCGGGTCTTCTCCGCGGTTGCCAGGCACTTAAGCTTCGCCCGGGCAGCGGAGGAACTCGGCCTGACCGCACCTGCTGTTTCAATGCAAATCAAGGAGTTGGAAATAGAAGTCGGACTTCCGGTGTTCGACCGCTCGAGCCGCAAGGTCTCCCTCACCATGGTCGGGGAGTACGTGCTCGCGTACACGCAGCGGGTGCTGGCGGCCATGCGGGATGCGGAAGACATGGTCGCGCGCTTTCGGGGACTGAAGACCGGCGTTTTGGATGTCGCCATGGTGAGCACGGCGAAGTACTTCCTGCCGCGCCTCTTGGCGCTGTTCCGCGATGAACACCCGGGCGTTGAGGTGCGGCTGCAGGTCGGCAACAACCGCGAAGAAGTCGTCGCGCTGATGCGCGAGGGCGCGGTGGAGCTGGCCATCATGGGACGGCCGCCGCGCAACTGGCCCTCGCGCGCCGAGCCCTTCGCGATGCACCCGCACGGACTGGTCACCTGCATCGAGCATCCCTTCGCCCGCGCTGAGAAGGTCTCCGCGCGGGCCCTGATGACGGAAGGCTTCATCGTGCGCGAGCCGGGCTCGGGAACGCGCGCCGCGCTCGATGAATTCATGGACGCCCATCAGATGACCCCGCGCATCGTCATGCAGATGTCGAGCAACGAGGCCATCAAGCAGGCCGTCATGGCCGGGATGGGCATCGCGCTGCTGTCGATGCATACCGTGGGGCTCGAGCTTGATCACCAGCTGATCGCAGCTCCGGAAACCGAAGGCCTGCCGGTGATGCGACGCTGGCACGTGGTGAACAACCAGGCGAAGACGCTGTCCCCGCCCGCCGAAGCGTTCCGCTATTTCATCCTCGAAAGCGGCGAGGCGTTTCTTGCCAAGCATTTTGCGCACGGCAACGATCCGCTGCAGTTCGCAACTGCGCGGCGCCGCAGCCGCGCAGAGACAGCGCCCTGAGGCAGGAGTACCATGCCGCGCACTATGAAGCGCAATTCCACAAGCCTTTTCGCCGCGGTTTTTTCCGCTGTGCTGATCGGCCTGCTGCCGCTGGCTCTGGCCGTTGCGGCCGATGGGCCGCCGCCTGATGCGCAGTTCGGCGGACAATGCGTCGAGGGACTCGCACAGGGCCGCCATGTCATGACCAACTGCGCGCTCACCTGGACCGACAAGGACGGCAAGGTCTACTGTTTCAGCAGCGAGGGCGCCAAGAAATCCTTCCTCGAGAATCCGAGCCAGAATCTGCAGAAGGCGCGCGATTTCATCGCCGCCAGCAGTGTCGAATCGACCGAGAAGGCGATGCAGTACTACGACAGCGGGGATGCGGAAACCCTCGCCAAGGGGCTGATCGAGGAGAAGAGCAAGGCCAACAATGGCGTGTTCCCGTTCGAGGATCCCTTGAATGGCGCACAGCTGAAACTCGTTTTCGACGGCGTCGACTTCACGCGCACCATCGACGGCTACGGCTTCTTCCCGGACGTGAAGTTTCACGACCAGGCTGATGAGCAGAAGCGCTACCTGATCGATTTCTGGGTCGCCCCCGCCGACGGGCAGCTGAAGGTCCAGGAGATCCGCATCTACAAGGAACCGGTCAAGGCCGATGGGGCCTGGACGCTGAACGCGCGCTCGCCGATCCCGTGGTGGTGGATCCCCGCCTCCGAGCACCCCGGCAAGGTCGCCAACAAGCGCGGCTGGGAAGTGATGTCGGCCGTCGAACAGGGCGCGGTCACGGAGGCGGCGAAGAACAACGGCGTGTTCATGCTCAAGGACGACAAGACCGGCAAGATGCTGCAGCTTGAGTTCATCGACACCCACCAGCCGATCCGCCAGCTTGATGACAACGGCCACTACTTCGCCTGCACGGATTTTCGCGCGGTCGGCACCAAGGACCAGATCTACGACATCGATTTCTGGGTCACCGACAAGGATGGCACGCTCAGCATCGAGCAGACCAAGGTGCACAAGGTGCCGGAACTGAAGGACGGTCAGTGGGTGCAGGTGCCGCGCTACGAGTGGAAGGATCTCGGCAGCTCACACGTCGTGCCGTAAGGCCCCAAGGCCACTACCGGCTGCACTGCGGCCGCAGCCCGTGCCGAGAGACTCTAAGCCCCGGCCCCGCAGTCGCCCCGGACGACGCCAGGCGTCGTCCGGGGCGATACGGTTTCAATAGGTGACGACGCTTCGGATCGAAGTGCCGGCATGCATCAGGTCGAAGGCATCGTTGATCTTGTCGAGCGGCATGATGTGCGTGATCAGCGGATCGATCGAGATCTTCTTGTCCATGTACCAGTCGACGATCTTCGGCACATCGGTGCGACCGCGCGCGCCGCCGAAGGCGGTGCCCTTCCACACCCGCCCGGTCACCAGCTGGAACGGGCGCGTCTTGATCTCTTGTCCGGCGCCCGCGACGCCGATGATGACCGACACGCCCCAGCCGCGGTGGCAGCATTCGAGCGCCTGACGCATCAGACTGACGTTACCGACACACTCGAAGCTGTAGTCCGCGCCGCCGTCGGTCACGTTGACCAGGTGCGCCACCAGATCCCCCTCGACTTCCTTGGGGTTGACGAAGTGGGTCATGCCGAACTGCTCGGCCAGCGCCTTGCGGCCCGGATTCAAATCGACACCGACGATCTTGTTGGCGCCCGCCAGACGCGCGCCCTGGATCACGTTGAGGCCGATGCCCCCCAGCCCGAACACCACGACATTGGCGCCCGGCTCGACCTTGGCGGTGTTGATGACCGCACCGATGCCGGTCGTGACGCCGCAGCCGATGTAGCAGACCTTCTCGAACGGCGCATCCTCGCGGATCTTCGCGACCGCGATTTCCGGCAGCACCGTGAAGTTGGAGAAGGTCGAACAGCCCATGTAGTGGTAGATCTTGTCCTTGCCGATCGAAAAGCGGCTGGTGCCATCGGGCATCACGCCCTTGCCCTGCGTGGCGCGGATCGCCGTGCACAGGTTGGTCTTGCGCGAGAGGCAGCTTTTGCACTGGCGGCACTCGGGCGTGTAGAGCGGGATCACATGATCGCCCTTCTTCACCGAAGTCACCCCCGGCCCCACCTCAACCACGATGCCGGCGCCCTCGTGTCCGAGGATGGACGGGAACAGGCCTTCCGGATCCGCCCCGGAGCGCGTGAACTCGTCCGTGTGACAGATACCGGTTGCCTTCAGCTCCACCAGTACTTCACCCGCCTTCGGCCCCTCGAGATCGACGGTCATGATTTCGAGCGGCTTCCCGGCGGCGGTCGCCACGGCAGCACGTGTTTTCATAGCTGAAAGGTCCCCTTCTCGAGAAGTGGTTAGGAATGCAAACCGGCGGCCCCGCGCGAAGCACGGGGCCGTCCGGACAAACGATGCCTAGGCCAGAACGCCCTTGGCCTTCGCCGCGTGCGTCGCGATCAGATCCATCAGCGGCGGCGACAGGCAGTCATAGGGTTCCAGGTGCAGTTCCTTCAGCCGCGCGCGCACCGCGCCCATCTGGTCGGGCTTGGTGCCCCCCTCGATGATCGAGGAGACGAACGCTGCAAAGGTCGGCGCCTCCCAGCCGGTGTCCTTCGACAGCTCGACGTGGAAGAAGTCAAAGCCGTAGATCGGGTGGGCCTTGTTCTCGATGCGCCCGTACATGTGCACACCGCACCCGGTGCAGGCGTAACGATGAATCGGCGCCTTCTCGTCGACGATCTTGAGCTTGTTGGCGTTGGCCGTCACGGTGACCTTGTCGCGGCCCGCAACCCCGATCAGCGAGAACACCGCGCCCGCAGGCTTCCAGCACTTGGTACAGCCGCAGACGTGATTGAACGCCACGTTCGAGGCGACCTTCACGGTCACAGGATTGCTCGTGCACTTGCAGGTCAGCGTGCCGCCGGCAAACCCGGGCGTGCCCTGCTTGACGCCATTATCAACCAGTGGGTGAATCTTGACTGCCATCTTCGATCCTCCGATTAGTAACTCGTTCGGACTCCTGCCGGCTCGCCCCAAGGTGCGGGCCATGCCGCAGCAGTCCGTGTCTATGAATCTTGCGGTATATGGTACGGCGGCTGATATGCAGCCGTGCTGCCGCAGCGCTGACATTCCAGCGGCAGCTGTCGAGCATGCGCCGCAGTGCCTCCCGTTCCGCACCGCTCAGCGCGCTCTCCCCGTCCGTATCCGCTCCTCCATCCGCCTCGCTCCGCAGTGCCTCAAGGGCGACGCACCCGGCCAGCCATTCCTCCCTGAAGTCAGCCAGCGTCAGGGTATCCGAACTGCGCAGCGCCAGCATGGTGCGTAAAACGTTGCGCAACTGGCGCACATTACCGGGCCAGGAATGGCGCACTAGCCGATCGATGAGCGCCGGCTCCAGCTCGATGGTCGCCCCCGCCACTTCACCCGCCAGGAGCTTACCGATCAGCCCCGCCTGATCGGTACGCTGGCGCAGCGACGGCAGCCGTACGGTGATGCCGTTCAGCCGGTAGTACAGATCCTCGCGGAACTCGCCCTTGGCGATCATCTCGTGCGGGTCGTGCTGTGTAGCACTAATGACACGCACGTCTACGCAGACCACCTTGCTGCCTCCGAGCGGCATCACTTCGCGGTCCTCGATCACGTTCAGGAGCCGCGACTGCAGCGCCACCGGCATGTCCCCGATCTCATCCAGAAACAGCGTGCCGCCGTGGGCCTGCAGAATCCGGCCCATGCCACCCTCGCGGGTCGCCCCCGTAAAGGCCCCCGGCGCATGACCGAACAGCTCGCTCTCGATCAGGGTCTCGGGGATGGCGGCACAGTTCACCGTCACGAAGGGTTTGCTCGCCCGCCCGCTCGCGAAATGGATCGCACGCGCGCAATAGCCCTTGCCGGTGCCGGTCTCACCCAGCAGCAGCACCGAAATATCGCGATCCACCACGCGCCGCAGAATCTCCACATTCTGCGTCATGGTCGGATCGGTCGAATACAGGCACTCCAGCGAGCCGCGCGGCTCGGCGGCCGGGGACGCCCCGGCAGCGAGCTCGGCGTTGACGGCCACCTGGGTCGGCCTCGCCGACTCGACCGGTGCCTGCACGGTTGCAAACCAGCGCCGCGGCGCTGCCCGCGAACTTAAGGCTTCGGCGCGAAATCCACGTTGCCCCGCCAGCCGCGTGAGTGTCGCAAGACTGGTCTCCAGCATGCGATCCACGCGCTGCCCGACCACGCTTTCGTGGTCGCGCTGGCCGAGCAGCTTGAGCGCCGCGCGGTTGGCCCCCGTGATGAGGCCCTGTTCATCGAAGGCCAGAACCCCCTCACCGGGTGTGCTGACGAATTCCGCACAGCGATGAAAGCGCACCAGGTGAAAACCGTTGGCCGCACTCAATAGCGTGCGGTTCTCAACGTTCTGGGCGGCAAGCTCCACCAGCGCCAGCGTATGACTTTGATGATTGGAGGAGGCGCCCGAGATATCAAGGGCCGCCAGCAATTCCCCGCGCATGTCGAAGATCGGCGCCGCCGAGCAGGTGAGCTGGGTGTTCTGGGCCAGGAAATGGTCGGCGCGGTGGATCACCACCGGGCGGCGGGCGGTCAGACAGGTGCCCATGCCGTTGGTACCCATCTCACGCTCGCTCCAGACGACTCCCTCGCGAAAGCCGCTGCGCCTTGCGGTGGCCGAGAAGCCCGGATCGCCGAGGTAGCTTAAGATCACCCCGTCCCGATCGGTCAGCATGATGCTGTACTCGGAGTGCTTGATGAGCTTGCCGAGGGCCTCCATTTCGATGCGCGCGATCGCCAGCAGGGTGCCCAGGCGCTCGCGGCGGTCGTGAAGGTCGGCACGCTCGACGCTGTTCGGGCGTTTGACCTCGTGCGGGTCGAGCGCGTAGTAGTTGAGGCAGCGGCTCCAGGAGGTCCTGACGACATCGGTGATCGGCGGTTCGGAGCCGTGTCTGCGAACCAGATTGCCGATGAGGTCCGCATGAGTGTGAGCTGCGGGCCGCGCACGCATCATAGCCAAGACTCCCCCTCAACCAACGATCAGACCGGCGGTCTACTCACTGCTGCTTGGGGCAGCCGAATTTGCACTCCGCCGCCCCGTGGTAGTTAGCCCGCACAAACGCAAGGATGCGCCACAAATCGTCATCCGTCTTCACCAGCAGGCCCATCTGTGGCATCGGCCCGACGACGTTCTCCTGAGCCTTGCGGCTATAGCCCTTGCTCTGCAGGATCTGGCTGCCGTAGGCCACCAGCCGGAACAGGGTGTCATCATCCCCGCCATATACCCACACATCGTTGGTCAGGGGCGGACACATGCCCCCACCACCGGTGCCGCCGTGACAGCCGTTGCAGCCGTAATTGAGGTACAGCTGCTGGCCGGCCGCCACGACCGCTGCGTCCGTGTCCTGGTAGGGGTTCTTCAACTGACCCTGGGGGATGGCATCCGCCCGCTGCACGGGTGTCATGCTGGCCCCAGGGGCCGCCGCCGCGGCGGCGGGTGCTGCGGCCGGGGCTGCCGGTGCGGGCTGCTGTGCATAGGCCACCGATGACAGCAATCCCAGGGAGCAAGCGATCAGCGCGGTCTTAAGCACGGCGTTCCTCGTCTTCTTTCTTACGCTCCGGGATGGCCGGGCGCTTCGTCCAGCAGCTTGATGACCTTGTCATTGCCCTTGTCCCGCGCGATGGACAGCGCCGTGTCGCCGCGGTCGGTCTTCGCCTTGACGTTAGCACCGGAGCGCATCAGCAGCTCAACCATATCGACCTTGCCGTTGGCCGCCGCCATCATCAGCGCGGTGACACCGCCGCCGTTGCGGGCGTTCACGTCAGCGCCTTTCTTGATCAGGGCCTGCGCCAGCGGCTGCGCGTCGTTCGCGCTGGCGAGCATCAGGGGCGTGTAGCCGGCCTCGCCGATCGCCCGACCGGGATCCGCACCCGCTTCGATGAGGGCCAGGGCGGCCTTGTCCTTGGCGTACTGCGCGGCAATGCCGAGCGGGGTGAGCTTCTGGGCGCTGACGGCATTGGGGTCTCCGCCGTGTGCCGCGAGCACCTTGACGTCCTCAGGATCATCGCAATAGGCGGCCGTCATGAGCGGCGTCCAGCCGTCGCGATCGCGCTGGTTGACGTCCGCGCCATGCGCGATCAGGAACGCCACCATGGCCGGCGAGCGCTGGATCAGGGCATGGTGCAGCGGCGTCTCGCCCTGCAGGTCCTGGGCAGCGACTGAAGCCCCCTTCTTCTCCAGAAGATAGCCCACGCGCACCTGGTCATCCGCCATGACCGCGTTGTTCAGCTCCACGTTAACGTTCGCGCCGTGCGCCAGCCAGTCGTTCAGCTGGGCGATGGTCACCTTCGGCGCACGCGCGGGAGCTGGCGCCTCGGGCTCAGCCTTATAAGGCCCGTGCGCGGGCAGATCGCCGCTGATGATGCAGGTGTCGCAGGCCACCAGCGGCACCCCGTAGTCAGTCAGGATGGCGTGCAGCGCATCGCGCTGATCGTGCATCGCCTGCTCAATGCGATGCTGCAGGTCCTTGTCATTGCGCCGCATGGCAATCGCCATGTCATATTCCAGCGGCACGGAATCATCCATGAGGTTGGCGGCCTGGATGTTGAGCGGCGCCTTTTTAACGACCTTGTAGTAGCCGGCCGACGGGCCCCAGGCGGCGGCGACGTCAAGTTTGCCGTCGATCACCTGCTGGACCTGATAGCTCGGCTGGTTCTCCGGAACGAGATCCGCGTTGTGGCTCAGGTAGTGGATCTCGACCTTGCCGACGCCGTGATCGACGAGCGCCTCGCGGATCGCGGAAGTCTCGTAGACGCCGACCTTCAGATTCTTCAGGCGCGGGTCATCGAGGCTCTTGAAGTCCAGGCCCCGATCGGAGCGCGAGACGAGCACGTAGGTCGTGCGATAGAGCGCGCTCGTCACGAGGACGTCATCCGCCCCTAGCGGCATGTCCAGCATGATGTCGCACTGGTCGGCGTCGAGTGTCGAACGGGTCAGCCCGCGCTCGATGCTCGGCCGGTAGTAATACTCGACGGTCGTCCCGAGCGCGCTCGCGAGCACCGTCGCAATCTTGTTCTCAAATCCCTCGCCACGGTTGTTGGACAGCGGCATGTTGCCCGGGTCGCTGCATACGCGCAGGGAGGCGGCAGCCTCAACTGCAACCGGCGCGATCAACAACGTGACCGCCCCTATCGCCAGCACTGCACCCAGCGCGGGCCCTGTTCTCAGCCCAATCCTCATTTTCGCGGCTCCTCGAAGCGGTGCCTTGGCCCGGACGAGAACGCGCCCGGCAGTGACGCCGGGCGCGTTCATTCCATCCTCAACTATCTGACAGTCAGTCCCTTGCTGCGTTCATTCCTTATTGCACTGCGAAGGTATACAGCGTGCCGCCCATCGGGATCATGCTGAGATTCGCCGCCTTGGTCATCGCAGTCGCGCCGATGGCTCCGAACTTGTCGTTCAGATCAAGTCCTGCCGTCACCGGCAGACCAATCCAGCCGCCGATGCCGCTCCACACGGAAACGTACTGCTTGCCATTGACGCTGTAGGTGATCGGGTTGCCGATGATTCCCGAGCCCAGCCGTCTCTGCCACAGCACCTTGCCGCTGGAACGATCCACCGCACGGAAGTCGCCGTTCAGGCTGCCGTAGAACGCCACACCGCCGTCCGTGACCAGGGCGCCGCCCCAGTTCGGATACGGATCCGGAATTTCCCACACGGTCTCGCCGGTCAGAACGTTGAACTTCTTGAACTTGCCGGTGATGCCGGGCTTCTCCGGATACATGTACACGTTCGCGAACACGTAAACGATGCCCTGCTGCGTGTGCGACCGCTCCTGGGGCTCATCTTCCATGCACCAGTTGTTGGTCGGGCAGTACGCCATGCCAGGCTCGCTCGGGTCGATCGCGCAAGGCTGCTGGTCCTTGCCACCCATCGCCGAGGGGCAGGCCTGCGTGTTGCCATGGGGCTTGAGCGGTGAGTGCTCAAAGACCCTCACGGGCCGGCCGGTCTTCAGGTCGACCTTTTCCGCCCAGTTGGTGGTCACGTACTTGTTGGCGCGCAGCAGCGTGCCATCGGCACGATCGAGCACATACGCAAAGCCGTTGCGATCGAAGTGGATCAGGACCTTGTGCGGCTTGCCGTCGACCGTGAGGTCTTCGAGCATGTTCTCGTTGATGCCGTCATAGTCCCACTGGTCAAACGGGGTCATCTGGTAGGCCCACACGACCTCGCCGGTGTCGACCTTGCGCGCAAAGATCGTCATCGACCACTTGTTGTCCCACTTGCCGCTGTTGCAGGCTTCCTGGGTCACAGGATTGGCACCGCAGCGATACGAGGGACTCCACAGGCCCGGGTTGCCGCTTGAGGCGTACACCAGCTTCAGTTCCGGATCGTAGCTGTAGAAGCCCCACATGGCGCCGCCGCCACGCTTCCACTCATCCCCCGGATAGCTGGAAATGCCGATGTCGTGCCCGGCAGTGCCGTACTCGGGATGCTTCTTGTTGCTGTCCTTGGTCAGACACACGTCCTTGTCGCTGCCGGTGTTTTGGCACTCCCAGACCTTGTTGCCGGTCTGCAGATCGTAGGCCGTGAATCGACCGCGTGCCGCGAACTCATCACCGCCAAAGCCGATGAGGACCTTGCCCTCGGCGATGAGCGGTGCAGGCGTGATGGTCTCGCCCTTGTCCGGGTAGGCGTGCTTGACGACCCACACTTCCTTGCCGGTGGCCGCATCGAGGGCAATCACGAAGCCATCCAGCGTGCCGAATACCAGCTTACCGTCGGCAAAGGACATGCCGCGGTTAACCGTATCGCAGCAGGCGCGCGGCACTGCTGAATCATCGCGGTTGGTCGTCTTCTTGTAGTTCCAGACTTCCTTCGGATGATCAGGATCAGTCAGGTCCAATGCCTGGATGATGTTCGGCCAGCCGCTCTCCATGTACATCATCGGCTTGCCACCGACGACGACCACCAGAGGCTGGCCCTCGTGGCCGCGCAGCGTACCGCTCGATTGCGACCACACCATCTGCAGTTGACCGACATTCGAGGTATTGATCGACTTGAGCGTGCTGTGGCGTGTTAAAGCTTGGTCGCCGCCCGGCGCTGCCCACAAATTAGGATCCTTCGAGCGGTCGGTTACCTCATCCCCGATTGCCGCTGCGCAGGACGCTCCAAGTGCCAGTGCGGCACATATGGTGCGCAGGCTTTTATCGCGTTCGAATCGCATACGCAGTTCTCCTAGACTCGAGTTATATCGTTCGGTGTTCGCACTGCCGTGGGCATCAGCATGTTTAGGCCACACGCCGGCTCGGCCTCGCAACCTCCATCTCCCCAAAACAGAATCCGGTCTTCCCCTCGAATTAACGTGGCTTTTCGGCCGAGTATCGTAGTCTCATTCCCATCTATCTGCAGCAGATGGAGCGGGCGCCGCCTTCGCGACAGGCCTGTGTCACAAATGACACAGTCGCGGACTGAAACCGCGGTAGTCCGAACGGCGGAGCCTGCTTCTGCTTTTGTGCACCGCAGGGTGCGTGAGTGAGCGGGTTGCGGCGCACGAATGAGGCCCCGCGTCCCGGTAAAGGCTGAGATCTTCTGCGTCGCAGCGTGGCTGAGGGATGCTGCAGCACGACATACCATCAGGCTGACGGTACAGATAGGCCCCGCACTCCCCCTCGACTTCACCCAACCCACCTCGCGTTGCTG
>Ga0209420_1000243_pt1 | contig 32676 bp, 26 predicted proteins | sample BlaSpr_A8_OM1_O1_FD_187972 | JGI IMG/M metagenome (GOLD analysis project Ga0209420, IMG submission 187972) | Forest soil microbial communities from Thunder Bay, Ontario, Canada - Black Spruce, Ontario site 2_A8_OM1_O1 (SPAdes) (version 2) | ecosystem: Environmental > Terrestrial > Soil > Boreal...
GCCGGATTGAATTCGCCGGGGCGGCCGGTGGGAAATTTGCTGTTTTTGGGGCCGACGGGCGCGGGCAAAACGCGCGTCGTCGAGGCTACGGCGGAAGTGCTGTTTGGAGATCCGCGCGCGGTCATCAAGGTGGATTGCGCCGAGTTTCAGCACTCGCATGAAATTGCGAAATTGATTGGATCGCCCCCGGGATATTTGGGGCACCGCGAAACGCATCCCCTGATCACGCAGGAAGCGCTCGCGCAATATCACACCGAGAAATTGAAGATTAGCTTTTTGCTGTTCGATGAAATCGAGAAGGCGTCGGATGCGCTGTGGCAATTGCTGCTGGGAATTTTGGACAAGGCGACGCTGACTTTGGGCGACAACCGGCGGGTGGATTTGTCGCAGACAATGATTTTCATGACGTCGAACCTGGGCGGCGTGGAGATCACCGAGCTGATGACGGGCGGACTGGGATTTGCGCCGCTGCAGCGTCCCGAATCGAAGTTGGGCTTGGACGAGAAGGTAGAAAAGACCGCGTCGGAAGCTGCCAAGCGGAAATTCGCGCCGGAATTCATGAACCGGATTGACAAGACGGTGGTGTTTCGTCCGCTGCGATCGGCGCAGCTGGAGCAGATTCTGGACATCGAACTGGCTATGGTGCAACAGCGCGTGCTCGAGACGGTGAAAGGACGTTTTCTATTTCGTGTGACGCAGCCGGCGCGGGAATTTTTGTTGCAGGAAGGCACGGACATGAAATATGGCGCGCGGCATTTGAAGCGCGCGATCGAGCGGCACCTGGTTTATCCGCTGGCGAGTTTGCTGGCGACCGAGCAGGTGTCGCTGGGCGATGTGATTTCGATTGACTGGCACGGCGGGGAGCTGGGCTTGACGTTCTTGAAGGAAGCCGAGGGCGCGATGCTGCCGATGCCTTCCCCATTAGCGGATGCTCCGGGTGAAGCGGCCGCGGCGATTTCCGACGCGCGCACGGCGCAGGCGCATTCCGAACGAGCGCTGGGGGAACGATTTACGGTACGGCCGATTCGCTGAAATCGCCTCAGAACCAACAAGAGAAATTCGGTGCGATGCGCTGGTGATTCCGCATTCGATGCCTCTAAATTCTGGCGGAGACAGCCTGGAATGGTTTGGCGCGAGACCGGTCATTTTTTGCAAGCTCGCAGCCGGGTGAACTCAAGCGAACGTCGAGCGAGCGTCGCCTGCGCGTTAAGGCAGGCGTGCACGGCGTACGGTATGGACGCGCGTGATATGGCCGGCAAATGCTCGCGACCGCCGGAGGTGTGAGGTTGAGGCCCGCAGCCACGTCGCAGCCGAAAATTCTGCACGACGCTCGGACGATCGGAGAGGCTTGGATGGAGGAGAAGGCCGCGCGGTTTTTCCGTGCGCTGCGAAATCCGTGGCGCGTCGGGCAGGGCATCGTCATCGTAGCGCTGTACATTCTGCTGGATCGCATGACGGTTTTTTTTCAGATGTGGCAGGGAGTGAGCGCGTGGTATCCGCCGGTGGGACTGGAAGTGGCGGTGTTGACCGGGCTGGGAATGGCCTACGCGCCGCTGATGGCACTGGCCGGTATTAGTTCGTCCATCCTGAATTACCACGAATCGCCGTTCTCAGCGGCGACCTGGATGATGATTTTCATTTCGGTGGGAGGATACAGCGGCGCTTCGTATCTGCTGCGGCGCATGCTGCGAGACCACGCACCCTTCCAGACGCTGGGAGATGTTTTTCGCTACTTGGTCGTGGCGATGACGACGGCGGTCGTTGTCGGCGTGCTGGGTCCGCTGGCACTGACCTGGGACGGGACCATACCTCGGGCGGACTATTCCAAAGCCGCGCTGAGCTGGATGGTAGGCGATTCGGTGGCGCTGGTCTGCCTGACGCCGTTCCTGCTGCTGCACGTGACGCCGTGGTTGCGCAGGCGAGCCGAAAGCTACGAGGGGCGAGTGTTACTGGCGGCGGCAGGGCCGAAGCGAATCCGCGCGAAAGCGTTTGCAGCGCGCGGCTCAGTGGAAGTGATGGCGCAGGCCGGAAGCATCGTGCTGGCGTTATGGATCGTTTTCGGATCGCATCTGGCGCAGAGCTTCGAGCTTTTCTACTTGCTGTTTCTGCCGACGATCTGGATTGCGGTGCGCCACGGGATGTCCGGAGCGACGACCGCAACGTTGATGCTGAATCTGGGCGCGATGATGATGCTGCGGATCGCGCCCGAGGATATGCAGCGGCTGGGAGTGCTGCAGTTTCTGATGCTGATCGTGTCGCTGACCGGACTGTGCCTGGGAGCGCTGATCACGGAGCGGGAAACCAGCGAGCAAGGGTTGCGCGACGGCGAAGCGCGGCTGCTGGCGATGGTGGAAGCTATTGACGAGATCGTTTTCGAGTTCGACGGCGCGGGAATCATTCGCAACGTGTGGACTACGGACGAATCGGCGCTGGCTCGGCCGAAAGTTGAGCTGCTGGGCTCGAGCATCCGGCAAGTTTTCGGAGAAGAAGTGGCGCGGCCGTTTGTGGAAACGCTGCAGGGGGTGATCGCGACGGGGCGCGGCGAGAGCATCGAATACTCGATTCCGATCGGGTCCGGGGTGCGCTGGTATCTGGGACGCATAAGCCCCATTCAGTCGCCGGGCGGCGCGGCGAAAACCGTGTGCATGACCGCGCGCGACATCACGCCGCGCAAAGAGGCCGAAGACGAACTGAGGCGGGCGAAAGAAGCGGCGGAGACCGCCAGCCAGGCCAAGAGCGAGTTCCTGGCAAATATCAGCCACGAGTTTCGCACGCCGATGAACGGAATACTGGGGATGACGGAATTGATTCTGGATACCGAAATCAACTCCGAACAGCGCGAATACCTGGAGATGGTGAAGAGTTCCGCGGATTCGCTGCTGCGCCTGCTGAGCGACATATTGGATTTTTCCAAGGTGGAAGCCGGAAAAGTGGAGCTGGTGGACCAGGAGTTCGCCCTCGCGCCAAGCCTGGCGGAGACGCTGCAGGTGATGCGATTCCGCGCTAAGCAGAAAGGCATCGAGCTGCGCTGGCGAGTGGATGCGAATGTGCCGGAGCGCGTGACGGGAGACGCCACGCGACTGCGGCAGGTGCTGGTGAATCTGGTGGGAAATGCGATCAAGTTTACCGAGCGCGGCGAGGTATTGGTCCAGGTCGAAGCGCAAGCGGTCGATCCCACGCAAGTGATACTCCATTTTCGCGTGACCGACAGCGGCATCGGTATTGCGAAAGAAAAGCAAGCGATGATTTTCGAGGCCTTCACCCAAGCGGATAGCTCGACCACGCGCAATTACGGAGGAACGGGGCTGGGCCTGGCGATCACGATGCGCCTGGTGATGCTGATGGAAGGAAAGTTGTGGGTGGAGAGCGAGTGGGGGCAGGGCAGCACATTTCATTTTACGGTGACGTTTCGGCTGGCGCCGCAAGAATCGGCGCTGGCGATGCGTGACCAACATCGCGAGGACGCGCTATGAGTTTACCGACGGCTGCGAGGAAAAGAATTCTGATTGCGGAGGACGATCCGGTTTCGCGGCGTCTGCTGGAATTGTTCCTGGTGAAGTGGGGGTTTGAAGTTTCCATCGCCACGACGGGCACCGAGGCGCTGCAGATGCTGGAGCGGCAGGACGCGCCGCGCCTGGCGATTCTGGATTGGATGATGCCGGGCATGGAAGGCGTGCAGGTTTGCCAGAAACTGCGCGAATCTGCGGACCGGAAGTACGTTTACGTGCTGCTGCTGACGGCGCGGACGCAGAAGGAAGACCTGCTGCAGGGTCTGGAATCCGGCGCGGACGATTATCTGACGAAACCATTTGATTCGCAGGAACTGCGCGCGCGATTGCACGTGGGGCAAAGGATTCTGGACCTGCAGGACCAATTAATCGCCGCCGGCGAGGAGCTGCTGTACCGCGCGACGCACGACAACCTGACCGGAGTGGTGAACCGCGGAGTGATTCTGGATACGCTGCGGCGGGAACGTTCGCGGCAGGCGCGCGAAGGCGGGTCGTTTGGGATTGTGCTGATGGATCTGGACCATTTCAAATATGTGAACGACACCTATGGGCATCTGGCGGGCGACGACGTGTTGCACGAAGCGGCGCAGCGCATGACGGCGTGCGTGCGGCCTTATGATTCGGTGGGGCGTTATGGCGGCGAGGAATTCCTGATCGTGGTGCCTTCTTCGGACGCGATGGGCACGATGGGGCTGGCGGAGAGGATACGGCGGTCGATTGAAGCCAAGCCGATGATGACGAATTCGATTCCGATTGCGGTGACGGCGAGTTTCGGAGTTACCGCGAGCGTCGATAAGTCTCCGCTGGACCCGCAGGAAATCTTGCGGCTGGCCGATGCCGCCTTGTATCGCGCGAAAGAGCGGGGACGAAATCGCACCGAGCTGGCGCGGCCGGAAGATTTGGTCGTGAAGGCTACCGATTTTCCCGATACGGTAGAGCAGAAAACGACGACTCATTAAAGCGTTCGCTCGAGCGTTCCTTCGGACTAGAAATTGGCTCCTGTGAAATTGGCTCGCGGCCACGGTTTTCCCCTGTGGCGCGGAGCGTCCCGCCTGTGGCACGATTCGCATCCCTGCCGGGCAACGCAGTGCGTGCGAGGCGCGCGGGAAGGACTCGGTGGAAAATATGGCGCGGCCGAGAGTGTTCGTCGCAAGTTCCAGGATTGAGGCATCCGCCCAGAGGTTGTTTGGTTGGCACGCGGAGCCTGGGGCGCTCAAGCGGCTGACGCCGCCGTGGGAAAAGATTGAGATTATCGAAGGCGCCGAGGGGATTCGCGACGGCGACCGCGGGTCGATGTGGGTATACATTGGGCCGTTCCGAGTGCGCTGGAGTTTCGTGCATTCTGACTACATCGAGGGGCAAAAGTTCCGCGACGTGCAGACGGCGGGGCCTTTTCGTCGCTGGGAGCATACGCATTTATTTGTGGCGGAGGGGGCGGAGGCGTGCCGCTTGGAGGACCGGATCGAGTACGAGCTGCCGTTTGGCAGCTTGGGAAATTTCTTTGCAGGGTGGATGGTGCGGAGGAAACTCGCGCGGGTATTCGCATTCCGGCATCGCGTGACGGCCGAGGCCATGCGGGTCCCAAGCAGCGCTGGCGGAGGAATGGAGGATACGGTAGAGAGATACGGAGGCTGAAAGCGAGTCCATACGGTCGCGTATGGTCGCGCTGGTTGCATATTTACATTCGTTTGGCGAAAGCGATTCCGCGCGTGGGGGAATTGGGTGTACATTCTAAGTGTAAGCGAACCGCGCCTAGAAATATTTTGCGCCTCGAAAGGGTCCGGCGATGAATCCGACCAAACCAGGATCGGTGGTGAGCAATGAAAGTGCCGCTGAGACGCGCCGCGAGACGCTGAGCGTTACCGACAACCGCACGGGCCGGCAGTTTGAGCTGCCGATCACGAACGAAACGATACGGGCGCTGGATTTGCGTCCGATGAAAGTGCACGACGGGGATTTTGGCATGATGGGTTACGACCCGGCGTTCACGAACACGGCATCGTGCTCGAGCAAGATTACCTATATAGACGGCGACAAGGGAATACTGCGCTACCGCGGCTATGCGATCGAAGAGCTGGCGGAAAAAAGCACATTCATCGAGACGGCCTACCTGATTCTGTACGGCGAGCTTCCCACGAAAACGCAGTTGGGGAATTGGGCGTACAACATCACGCATCACACCTTCATTCACGAGAGCATCAAGAAATTCATTGACGGTTTTCATTACGACGCGCACCCGATGGGGATGCTGATCTCGACGGTGGCGGCGCTTTCGACTTTTTATCCGGATGCGAAGGATATTTTCAATCCGGATTCGCGGCGCAAACAGACGTACCGGCTGATCGGGAAGATGCCGACCTTGGCGGCGTTCGCTTACCGGCACACTTTAGGAATGCCGTTTGCTTATCCGGACAACGATCTGAGTTATTGCGGGAATTTCCTGAATATGCTGTTTCGGACGACGGAATTGAAATACCGGCCGAATCCGACGCTGGAACGCGCGCTGGACATTTTGTTTATTTTGCACGCGGACCACGAACAGAATTGTTCTTCGACGGCGATGCGCGTGGTGGGCAGTTCGCACGTGGATCCGTATTCGGCGACGGCTGCGGCGACGGCGGCTCTGTACGGACCGTTGCATGGAGGAGCGAATGAAGCGGTGCTGCGCATGCTGCTGGAGATCGGGTCGATCAACAACATTCCTGCCTACATCAAGAGCGTGAAGGCGGGAGAGAAGTTGCTGATGGGATTCGGGCATCGCGTCTACAAGAATTACGATCCACGGGCGCGGATTGTGAAGCACATCGCCTATGAAGTTTTCGATGTGATGGGGAAAAACCCGCTGATTGAGATTGCGCTGGAATGCGAGCGGATCGCGCTGGAGGACGAGTATTTTGTGAAACGCAAGCTGTATCCCAATGTGGACTTCTATACCGGGTTGATTTACCAATCCATGGGATTTCCGACGACGATGTTTCCGGTGTTGTTTGCAATCCCGCGGACCGCGGGGTGGATTGCGCAGTGGGAAGAGATGCTGTTGGACCCGGAGCAGAAGATCTCGCGGCCGCGGCAGGTTTATTTGGGCGCGGATTTGCGGGGGTATGTGCCGCTGGATAACCGCAAGTAAAGCCACCGGCTCCTGATGCGTGATTCGTCGCGAGAAACACCTTCTTAAGAACGACGAATTCTCACCTTTTACCGCCCCCGACTGACAAAAAATGGCGAGTCGCGCGGCTGGATTTTGCTGTATAGTTCGGTCCGCCTGATGTTTTCTGCGCATGGCTCCTCCCCGGAGCCTATAGCGGAATAGTGATTGCATCTGGCGGGATTCTCTGGCAAAACACTCTATCGCCCCCGGGGGGCAATCCTGATGGACATTTCAACGCGCCAGTCTGGAACTGCCACGATTGTGGATGTGGTTGGCGACATCACCCTTTACAACTCGCCGCAGGTCCGCAAAGTGCTGCTGGAACTTCTGAAGGACAAGAAAGCGCCGCGCGTGATCGTGAACCTGGAGCGGGTGCGCTATATCGACAGCGCGGGCGTCGCGTCGCTGGTCGAGGGATTGAAGCTTTCGCGGGACTTGAAGAGCACGTTCGCCTTATTCGGGTTGAGCCGGACGGCCCGGGAAGTGCTGGAGTTGACTCGGCTGATCAAAGTTTTTGAGGTATATAACAACGAAGAAGAAGCGTTGCGCGGCGGCAGCACGAACGTCGCACCCGCTCGATAGGATTTCGAGCGGTCGTGGCGCGGATTGGGATGCAAGGTTTCATCCGTCTCGACTCACTAATGCCACTCACAGAAACTATTGGCGCGGCCACTTTAGATGGTTTGGCGTACGTAGGCGGCTTGGCGCGACTGATCGGCGGCGCGATCCGTGCCATCTTCATCCTTCCTTTTCAGGGCAAGAAATTCCACGTCGGCCGCGCAATCCATCAGGCGATGTCCGTCGGAGTGGAAGCGCTGCCGATCACTTCGCTGATTTCGTTTTTCGTGGGGACGATTCTGGCGGTGAACGCTGCGTATGAGCTGCGCAAACTGGGCGCGCTGCATTTCGTTGCGAGCGGGGTGGCGATCGCGATCACGCGCGAGCTGGGGCCGTTGATGACGGCGATCGTGGTGATTGGGCGGTCGGGGTCGGCGTTCGCGGCCGAAATCGGCACCATGAAGGTGAACGAAGAGATTGACGCGATGGAGACGATGGCGCTCGAGCCGGTGCAGTTTCTGGTGGCGCCGAAATTTCTAGCCATGGTGCTGATGGTGCCCTGCCTGACGTGTTGGGCGGATTTCATGGGAGTGATGGGCGGCGGCGTGTTTGGAGTTACCAGCGCGGGTTTTACCTGGGGCAGCTACATTCAAGCCACCCTGGACGCGCTGCTCGAGCGCGACATCATGACGGGCCTGGTGAAGGCCGCGATGTTCGGGCTGGTGATCACGGCGGTGGGCTGCCAGGAGGGGTTTTCGACCGGGCTGGGATCGGAGCAGGTGGGGCGTTCGACGACATCGGCGGTGGTGAAATCCATTTTTATGGTGGTAATGGTGGATCTGATTTTCACGACAATTTTCTACGTGACCTCGCCACGGTAAATTTATGAGCCCTAATCCCACGCCCAAGTCGAGCGCGACGCCTTCGGCGATATCCGTGCGGAACCTGCGGGTGAAGTACGGCGAGCGCGAGATTTTGCATGGGATTAATTTTGAAGTGCCTGCCGGAGAGACGATGGTGATACTGGGCGGGTCCGGTTCGGGGAAGAGCACGCTGCTGCGCACGCTGGTGGGACTCGAGCAGCCCAGTTCGGGCGAGATTTGGATTCAGAATAAGGATTTCGCGTCGATTTCGGATGACGAGCGCGACCAGTTATTGAAGAAGATGGGAATGTCGTTCCAGGGCGGGGCGCTGTTTGGGTCCATGACGGTGGGGGAAAATGTGGCGTTGCCCTTGCAGGAACACACGAACCTGGACGAATCCACGATAGAAATCATGGTCCGATTGAAGCTGGACCAAGTGGGGCTCTCCGGATTCGAGAATTATATGCCGGCGCAATTGAGCGGCGGGATGAAGAAGCGGGCGGCGATCGCGCGGGCGCTGGCGATGGACCCGGAGATATTGTTTTTCGACGAACCTTCGGCGGGGCTGGACCCGATCATTGCGGCGGGGATTGACGAACTGATATTGAAATTGAAGAAAGCGTTTCGCATATCGATTGTGGTGGTGACGCACGAGCTGGCGAGCGCATTTTTGATTGCGGACCGGATGATTCTGCTAGACAAGGGCGTGATCGTGGCGAACGACACGGTCGCGGAAATGCAGAAGAGCCTGCAGCCGCGCGTGCGGCAGTTTCTGGACCGGGTGCCGGAACCGGAGCTCACCGGAGAGATTGATTATCTGCAAATGCTGACTGGGGACGTACCGCCAGAGCGTCAATAGGACCGCTCTGCTGCGGGTTTGCTGGACTGGCTAAGCAGGAAGCTCGTGATATACTCCCCCGCAATCGAGGGGCCGCTGCGCGACACACCGCGCAGAAATGGTTGAGGATACGGATGGAATCGAAGCGCGAGCAAGCCTACGTCGGACTGTTTGTGTTGGTGGTGGCGGCGTTGCTGATTGCCACCGTGTTTGCGCTCTCCGGAACGCTGGACAAAGCGGATACACCCTACCACGCTTATTTCAAGAATGCCGGGGGATTGGGACCGGGAGCGGAAGTACGGTACTTGAACGGGCCTCCTGTGGGACGCGTAAGCAAAGTGCAATTTGATCCGCAAGACCCCACGCGGATGAAAGTGGATTTCACGGCGAAGCCGAATATTCCGGTGAAGACGGACAGCACGGTGCTGGTCACGAGCACCAGCCCGCTGGGCGAAAATTTCCTGGAAATTCTGGCTGGTTCGGCGGCGGCGCCACGAGCGCAGCGCGATGCGGTGCTGAAATCGAAAGAACCGACCAGTTTTTCGGACCTTGCCGACAAGATCAACGAGCTGACACCGGCCGCCAATGAGTTGCTGAAGAATCTGAATTCGCGAGTGGTGGAGCTGAAAGTTACCATGGACCGGGTGAATGACCTGCTGAACGATCAGAACCGCGCGAATATTTCCGCGAGCCTGAGCCACGTGCGCGGCATGCTCGAAGAGGACCGGCCGTTGGTGCACTCGACGCTGAATCATATCAATGACGCGACGGCCAATCTGAAACCGGTGATCGCGAGCTTCCAGAAGACTTCGGACCAGGCGGATGAGACGCTGCAGCATCTGGACGGGATGCTGACGGAAAATCGCGCGGACATTCGGCAGGCGATTATCGACCTGCGCAAGGCGCTGGTGAACGTGAATTCGATCGTGGCGTCGTTGAATGATACGGTGACGAACAATTCGGAAAATCTGGACGAGATTATCGATAACCTGCGTCACGTAACCGAGAATCTGAATTCGTTCACCGAGTCCATCAAGACGCGGCCCTATTCGATACTGCGCGCGGCCGATCCCAAGACACACGAGCCGGGGTCAGCGCTGCCGAAATAGCGGGACGAGCCAGACGAACGGGAGCAGCCGAACAGTTCGATTGCAGCAACAGACCGGCAACGACGCGAAGAAGCAACGCGAGAAGGAGCGAAGAGTGTTGAGCCGTCGCACGCAATTTAGCGCACTGCTGTTGCTGACGATTCTGCTGGCCGGATGCGGCGCGGCGCGCCCCGTCAAATATTATGTGCTGGATGCGAACCCCGCAGCGGCGAATTCCGCAGCGGCGCAGCTACCCGTGTCGCTGCTGGTGGGGCGATTGACGGCCTCGCATCTTTATCATGACGACCGGTTGGTGTACGGATCGGGCCCGGTGCAGCTGGGTACGTACGAGTACGATCGCTGGGCGGAACCCGCGGCGGACATGGTGCAGGACATGCTGGTGACGGTGCTGCGGACTTCTGGACAATACCGGGCAGTGTCTAAAGTTACCAGCAATGTGCGCGGCCAGTACGTGGTGCGGGGGCACTTGTATGCGATGTACGGCGTGGACCAGCCGGAGTTGGTGGCGCGTTTCACCATTCAGCTGGAGTTGTACGATCCGGCGATGCATACGACGGTTTGGAGCCAGATCTATACGCACGACGAACCGGTGGCGGCGAAGAACGTGCCGGCGATCGTCGAGGCGATGGATAAGAACGTGACGGCGGGATTGCAGCAACTTTCAGCGGGGATTGCACAGTATTTTGTCAGTCATCCGCCGCAGCAAGCTGAGCCGGGGAAGTGATTTGACAGCCGGCTTCACGGCTGCAAAATCCTACTGCGGCGGCTGAAGCCGCACAGACCCTGCCCGGTTTACGGCGCCTTTGAAGCCACGACGTACAAAGATTATCTTCCTCCCGAACGCAGTTCTCACACTTTCACCTCAGCCAATCGAAATCGGAGGGTTGCTGCGTTTAGAGTGGCGCGCCGAACTGCGCCTCTAGGAATTCAAAAACGCTAGAGGCCGGAGCCCCGCAACGCACAAACCGAAGCGCGGGTACCCGCTTGCAGTGATACATCCGGGACCGCTCATACAGTCAGCTCGAACCGGGACGGGCGGGGTGTTTCACTTCGGAGCAGCATTCAAGTTTTTTGCGATTCTTCCGATAGTGCGCGCGTAGGACTCTGCGGGCTGTGGCTACGCGCTCTGCAAGCGGAAGCGGCCGATTCTGGATTTGCGCATGAACGATTTCGTGCGCTGGGCGGCGCCGGACGCAAGGATTGCGATGGATTTTCTGCGACAGCTGTTCGGACCGGGCGATTTTATGCCGCACGGGTACTGCTACCTGTGGAATCCGGGATTGGTTTGGCTGCATGTGATTTCCGACGTGCTGATTGCGGCGTCGTATTTCACGATTCCATTCACCCTACTGTGGTTCATGCGCAAACGGCGCGATTTGCCGTTCAGCTGGATGTTCGGATTGTTTGGTACGTTTATCGTGGCCTGCGGCGCGACGCACGTGATGGAAGTGTGGAATCTGTGGCACGCCGAATACTGGCTGGCGGGCGTGTTGAAGGCGGTGACGGCAATGGCCTCGGTGGGAACCGCGATTCTGCTGGCGCGGCTGATGCCGCAGGCGCTGGACTATCCCAGCGCCAGTCAGTGGATCAAGGCCAACGCAGCGCTGGAACGAGAAGTGCGCGAGCGCCGCGATCTGGAGATTGACCTGCGCATCCGTGAGAACCGGTATCGTGAACAGGCGGAGCTGCTGGAGGTGACCTACGACGCGGTGATTGTGCGAAATCTGCAGCACGAAATCACGTATTGGAATCGCGGAGCGGAGGGGCTGTACGGCTGGCGTGCGGAGGAGATTCTGGGCAAGGTGCCGTACGATCTTTTGCAAACGTTGTTCCCGAAACCGCGGGTTGAAATGGAAGCGCAAACCATGGAGACGGGATATTGGGAAGGCGAATTGACGCAGCAGCGCCGTGATGGGTCGGCGGTGATTGTTTTCAGCCGCTGGGTGCTGCGCAGAGACGCGCAAGGCAACCCCGACGGAATTCTGGAGAGCAATCGCGACATCACGGCGAAGCGCGAGGCTGAGGAATCACTGGCGCGCAACGAAGAGCGGAATCGCGTAAACGAGATCAGCTTCCGGCTCCTGATCGAGGCCGTGAAAGACTACGCGATCATCGGTTTCGATCCCAGCGGAATGGTGACCAGCTGGAACGGCGGAGCGGAGCGGCTGAAAGGATACAAGGCGGAAGAAATTATGGGCCAGCACATCTCGCGTCTTTATGCGCAGGAAGATATCGATACAGGCAAGCTGGAGGAGGAGTTGCAGCAGGCGGCGGCGACCGGGCATGTGGAGGATCAAGGGTGGCGGGTGCGGAAGGATGGTTCGCGATTTTGGGCGGAGGTGGTGACGACGGCATTGCGGAATCCTGGCGGAAAATTGATCGGCTTCGTGAAGATCGATCGCGACATAACGGCGCGACGCGACAGCGAGAAACAGATTCGCGATCTGAATCTGGAGTTGGTCGAGCAACTGGACCAGCTCGGGAATGTGAATCGTGAACTGGAATCGTTCAGCTACTCGGTGTCGCACGATTTGCGGGCGCCGTTGCGGCATGTGGACGGCTTCGCGCGCATCCTGAAGGACGAATATTCGCCGGAGATACCGCTCGAGGCGAGTCGCTACCTGGACCGAATTCTGCAAGGGGCCACGCGCATGGGTCAGTTAATTGATGACTTGCTGAACCTGGCGCAGATAGGCCGCAAGGAATTGAAACGCAGAAAAGTGCAGATGGGGAGCCTGGTGAAGGAAGTGATGGCGGAGCTGCCGGCCGAAGCGCAGGAACGAAGTATCGAGTGGAGGATCGAGCCGCTACCGGAGATGAACTGCGATCCGGGGCTGGTGAAAATAGTGTTTGCCAATCTCCTGGCGAACGCCGTGAAGTTCACCAGAAAACAAGCGGCGGCGGTGATTGAAGTCGGTACGCGGACGACGGACGGCCAGCTGACGATTTTCGTGCGCGACAACGGAGTGGGGTTCGACCCGCGATACGCCGATAAGCTCTTCGGCGTGTTCCAGCGGCTGCATCGGCAAGAGGATTTCGAAGGAACGGGGATTGGGCTCGTCACCGTGCAACGGATCATTCGGCGGCACGGAGGCGAGGTCTGGGCGGAATCGCAGGTGGATGCCGGAACTACATTTTTTTTCACGCTGGGACCGCTGGCGCAGTCGGCGGACGAAGCGCAAACGACGGAGATCAAACGTGCCTGAGACAGAAGCGGTGGAAATCCTGCTGGTGGAAGATGACCCATCGGACGCGGAACTGGCGCTGCACGCGCTGAAAAAATGCAATGTGGCGAATCGCGTGATGCGCGTGCGAGATGGCGCGGAAGCGCTGGATTTCCTGTTTCGCCGCGGCGAGTATTCCGCGCGCGGCGGGGAGGAACAGCCCATGCTGGTCTTGCTGGACTTGAAGCTGCCCAAGGTGGATGGGCTGCAAGTCTTGAAAGAAATCAAGGGCGACCCGAAAACCAAGGCGATTCCAGTGATCCTGTTGACGTCGTCCAAGGAAGAGTCGGACCGGGCGGCGGGCTACCTGCTGGGAGTGAATAGTTACATCCAGAAGCCAGTGAACTTCGCGGAATTTCAGGAAGTCGTACGGCAACTGGGAATGTACTGGCTGCTGCTGAATGCCAAGCCGCCGGCCTGCGCATTCCTGAGCACCTAGGAGCTTGCTCGTCCATGAGTGAAGCCAACTCAACAGATGCAGCGGCGCGCGCCAGGCCGCTGCGCATACTGATCGCTGAAGACAACGACGAAGATCTGGAACTGACGATCCGTGAACTGAATAAGTCCGAGTTGGATGTCGAGATTTGCACCGTGAGCACGCGGGAAGCGTTCGCCGATAAAATTCGCACGCACACGGTGGACATGGTGCTTTCCGATCACCGCATGCCAGGATGGACGGGCATGGATGCGTTTTCCGAGATTGTGAAATCCGGGCAGGACATTCCGCTCATTCTGGTGACCGGCACGCTCGGCGATGTGAAGGCCGTGGAATGTATTCAGGTTGGGATGGCGGATTACATCCTGAAGCAGCAACTGGCGCGATTGCCGATGGCGATCTTGCGCGCGCAGGAAGCAAAACTACTGCGCGACGCGCAGAAGGAAGCAGCGGCGGCGCTGCGCGAGGGCGAAGCGCGTTTTCGCTTGCTGGTGGAAAATGCGCCCGACGCTATCGTGGTGCTGGATATGGACAGCGGCATGTTCAGTGACTGTAACGAAAATGCATTGCGGCTGTTTCGGCTGACGCGGGAAGAGCTGATGCTTGCAGGGCCGGGCGAATTGAGCCCGCCGTTTCAGCCCGACGGGAGCCACTCGGCGCTGGCCGCGGGCGAGTGGGCAAGGCGAGCGAGCAGCGCGCAGCCGTGCTTCGGTTGGACACACCGCAATTCGCAGGGGGAAGAAATTCCCTGCGAAGTGCGCGTGGTGCGGCTGCCTTCGCCGGCGCGCCGGCTGATACGCGGCAGCATTCTGGACATCACGGAGAGAAAAAGGGCGGAAGAAGCGCTGCGGGAAAGCGAGGCGCGCTATCGCGGTCTGGTGAACAACGCGACGTACGGGATTTATTGGGTGACGCTCGAAGGGGACCTGTTGGATACCAATCCGGCGCTGGTGCAAATGCTCGGTTACGAATCGATCGAGGAGCTGCTGGCAATTGACAATACCTTGTGCTTGTACTGCGATCCGGCGGCACGCGAACGGGTGGCGACCCGCTATAGCGAGCATGAGCGGGGCGACATGACAGTCGAATGGAAGCGCAAGAACGGCAAAATTATCACGGTGCGCCTGATTGGCCGGCGCTCGTGGGACGTGCGGAGAAATTCCGACTGCGTCGAAGTGATTGTGGAAGACGTGACCGAACACATCGCGATGGAGAAACAGCTGCGGCAAGCGCAGAAATTCGAAGCGATCGGGCAGCTGGCCGGTGGAATCGCGCACGATTTCAACAACATGATCGGAGCGATTCTGGGCTGGGCGGAGATCGGCCTAGAAGAAACGGAAGCGGAAACGCGATTGCACCGCCATTTCGATAAGGTGCGGCATCAGGCGGTGCGCGCGGCGGCGCTGACGCGGCAGTTGCTGGCATTCGCGCGGCGGCAAATTCTGGAACCGCGCAACCTGGATCTGAACCAGAACGTGATGGAGACGCTCAGCCTGCTGGAGAAAGTGATCGGCAGCAACATCGAGATAAAAACCAAGCTGGCCGAGAACCTGCCGCTGGTGCGAGCCGATCCCACGCAGATAGACCGGGTGCTGATGAACCTGTGCATCAATGCGCGCGACGCGATGCCGGCGGGCGGGCGCCTGAGGATCGAAACGGGCGACACGGTCTTCGATGAAAAATACTGCGCAGTGCATACCTTTGCGCGGCCAGGTCATTACACTTTGCTGGCGGTGACCGACACCGGCATGGGAATGGATGCTGCGACGTTGGACCGAATTTTTGAACCTTTCTTCACTACGAAAGATACGGGTAAAGGATCGGGACTGGGCTTGGCCACCGTGTATGGAATCGTGAGTCAGCACGGCGGTTTTCTGCATGTGTACAGCGAGGTGGGAATCGGCACAACGTTTCGCGTGTATCTGCCGGTAACGCCGTCTGTGGAAAGGACACCGGCGAGCGTCGAGGATCCTCGACCGGCGCGCGGAGGAGCGGAAACGATTCTGATTGCCGAAGACCATGAAGGGCTGCGCGAGCTGGCACGGGAAACGCTGGCGAATCTGGGCTATAACATTCTGCTGGCTTGCGACGGTGAAGAGGCCGTGCGTGTGTTTCAGGCGAACCGCGACCGCGTTGACCTGCTGTTGCTCGACGTGGTGCTGCCGAAGATCAACGGGCCGGAAGCATATGCGCGGATCAGCGCCGAAAAAGCGGACGTGCCGGTAATTTTTGCGACGGGGTACAGTCCCGAAATGGCACTACTGCACGACGCACAGGAGCGAGGGTTGACGGTGCTGCAGAAACCCTATGTGCCGCGGGAGCTTGCGCGGCGGGTGCGCGAGACGCTCGATCGCCAGCCTGTGAAAGTGCATCCCGGATAGCGTAGATGAGCCGGTGCTGCGGCGCTGCGTTCGGGCAGACACGGGGATCGATTTTGTTGGGCGGCCTGTCGGAGTATGAAAATTGCGGGCGAACGGTTTACGGACGGCAAATGGAGTTGACACCGTTTCTCTTCGCGTGATAAGGATTCGTACAACAGTGGATTCCGGCGGAAACGCTGGATTGCCAGGGCGTCAGGCTCTCCACACGCAAGCCGGTTCTAAGACGCTCTAGCAACAACCCCACCCACCCCGGGAGGTGGATGCTACCTGGCATCTGCCTCCCGTTTTTATTTGTGGGATGGCTATGTAATATCCCTGGATTCATGACAATACGTGGCGGACCGGGAGCGCGCCAAGGTTAGGGGATGCCCGCCGTTGGCAGAGCCTGGTATAGGTGCCGATATCTCCAGCCTATGGGGCCAGCGCAAAACCGCTGCTTTAGCGGCTGAAGCCACGCTCGATCCGCAGTGTCTGCCTCCTGGCTGAAGCTGGTTTGGCTCACGCGCCTTACACCGTGTATCAGGACATCCGTTTCACTTCTGCACTCGGTTTTGTTCTTCGTTGAAGCGACGATCTAATAGGATTCTCGAGTTCGGACAGAAACGGTCAAGCCATGAGCTTCCATGACAGGCGAGTTGCGATGCATGGTCTTTCGCAGGTGGCGCAATGCGCGGAACTTGCTTTAGCAACTGCCGAAAGGGTTATAATGCGGCCACTTAGCTGCAAGCCTGAGAATGGGCGCAGCTGCTTGGCGTTGGCTCGTAAAACGGGCGGACCTTCCGCCTGATGAATGCCACGTGAGAGCGGGGTCGCGAGCGCGGCCTGGGAGGGGAACATGGGCCTGCAAATTTCGACGCGAAAATCCGGTAACGTCGTCATCATGGATTTGGTGGGGCGAATCATTATTGGGACGAGCAACGATTCGCTGAGCGCTGAATTGCGCAAGTTTGCCGAAGCGGGACCATCGGAAGTGATTGTAAATTTAGTGGCCGTCTCGCAGATGGACAGCTCGGGGATCAGCACGCTGGTGCGTTCGTTTGTGACGCTGGAGCGGCAGGGCGGCGGTCTGAAATTGCTGAATCCTACCGGACACGTGCGCGAAGTTCTAGAGCTTACGCGGTTGATACAGTCGATTCCTACGTTTACCGATGAAGGCAAGGCGGTCGCTGCGTTTCGCGGCGGGGTGGCTCACGCCTAGGCTCTTCGTAACACTGCAAACTATGCGCAGCGAAGAGTTGCCTGCGCGACGGAACGCGCCACAGAGCGGTTTGCGTCGCAGCTATTCCTGCAGTAAACCTCGAGCAAGAATAAACCGGCGTTACAGCCTGCTGCGGTTCAGCGTGTTAGCTGTGTGGCTCTGGGCGTGGGCCGTTCCCGCCGCTCGCGGTTGGCACGTGCATCCTGTGCAGCAACCGCCCACCGATTCGCCAGTTGCCCTTGACGCGCTGGCGGCAAAATTGTCGGCGGCTATAGTAGATTCGAAAGAAAATCCGGTGATTGTATTTGATTTCGCGGGACCGAGCGAGATCAGCGGCGCTGCGGAAAAAAGTTTGGCCGACGATTTTAGCGCGGCGTTGGCGCGCGTCAGCAACGGTTTTACCGTTGTGGATAGAGCGCGGATTCCCGAAGGCATGCAGAAGAAAAATTTGACGCCCGCGGATCTGGATAATCCGCACAATGCTCTCGGGGTGGCGAAGGAAATTAAGGCCAAGGCATACGTCTGGGGAGCGATCACGGTCGGCCGGAATAACTTCGATTTGCTGGTGGAAGTGTTTAGAGTGCAGGGCGGAAAGAAAATCGCAGGATTTCAGGGCACGCTCCCCCTGACCAATCAAATGAGAGAAGAAACAGCCCAACGATTCGGGAAGGACCGTGACTCAAGCGTGCCGCAGGCCGGGACGCGTGGGAAGACTTTCCCTTCGTGCGTTCACTGCCCACCAGTGAAATACACTCAACCCGCAGTGTGGCATCAGTTCCAAGGCACCGTCACACTTTCCGTCATTGTCACGGCAGACGGGCGCGCCGATGACATTCAGGTGGTCACGGCGCTTCCGTACGGCCTGACTGGCAAGGCGATCGAAACGGTCCGATCCTGGAGATTCAAGCCGGCGCAAAGCTCCGACGGGAATCCTGCGCCTGTTGTCCAAATCATAGAAACTACCTTCCACTTGTACTGAAGCAGCTAGGCGTTCTTTTTGAGTTCGGCGAGGACTAGTTTGGCTACTTCTTTCAGCGTGTCGAAGACGCCTTGGCCTGTTACGGCTACGGCTTCCAGCGTGGGCTCGTTTTTTACCAGGAGATGTTTCTGCAAATCGGCGACGGGGAGAATGTTGGGGAGGTCGCGCTTGTTGAGTTGCAGGACGTAGGGAATCGTCGTGAAATCCAGATTGTGATCTTTCAGGTGCTCGCGCAAGTTGTCCAGCGTTTCAAGGTTTGCATCGAGGCGTTCTTCCTGCGAATCGGCGACGAAGACTACGCCATCGGCGCCTTTCAAAATCAAGCGGCGGCTGGCTTCGTAGAAAACCTGTCCGGGAACAGTGTAGAGATGAAAGCGCGTGCGAAAGCCGCGCACGGTGCCCAGATCGAGCGGAAGAAAATCGAAGAAAAGAGTGCGATCGGTTTCGGTGGCGAGCGAAACCATCTTTCCCTTTTGATTCACTCCGGTGTGCTCGTAGATCCACTGCAAGTTGGCGGTCTTCCCGCCAAGGCCGGGACCGTAGTAAACAAGCTTGCAGTTAATTTCGCGAGCGGGAAAATTTATAAACGGCACAATTTCCTCAGAATAAGTGGACTCGTACTTATAGCATAGCCCGCCGCCTGCGGCCAACGCGTGCCCGCGAAGGATGCTTCGCAACTGATAACCCGAGGAGGGGGCCCGGGAGGCAAGACAGCCGGGGGACCTCCGCGCGGCGCGGCGGGCCAATCGGCTAGGCATCCCCGGGGCCTGGCTGGCGGCACTGCAACCGGGACGGGCCCCTCGACGCTCCTAGCTTGCGATTCGTGATATTTTGGCCGGGAATTTCGACAGTGCGGACGGGCGCCAGAGTGATGAGCAAAAGCGACAACAAGCTGCTTTTCGCGGTGGACATGGCGGGGACGCTGCTGTTTGCGATGGAAGGGGCTACGGCGGCGATTGGCGGCAACCTGGATTTGCTGGGCGTGTTGGTGCTGGCGTTTGCGACGGCGCTGGCGGGCGGGATTATTCGCGATCTGCTTATCGGAGCGACTCCGCCGGCTTCGCTGCGTGACTGGCGATATTCGGCGATGGCGTTCACGGGCGGAGCGATCGTCTTTTTTATGCATCGTTACGTGCAGGGGATTCCAGGACCGGCGATGGTGGTGCTGGATGCGGCGGCTCTGGCGCTGTTTGCGGTGGCGGGCACGGAGAAGGCGTTGGATTTCAGCGTGCATCCATTCATTGCGATTTTGCTGGGGGGAATGACGGCGGTGGGCGGAGGAACTCTGCGCGACGTTTTGCTGGCGCGCGTGCCGTTGGTGTTGCGTGCTGAAGTGTACGCGACGGCGGCGCTGGCCGGATCGGCATTGCTGGTGATGGGCAGAAAACTGCGGCTTTCGGCGACGCAGGCGGCGCTGCTGGGCGGGACTTTTTGTTTTTTGCTGCGGATCATCAGCGTGTGGCAGCACTGGAATTTGCCGAAAGCTGTGAACCACTGAGCGCGGCGGCAAGCGCGCCCTGCAAGGCGCGTTGCCGCCTATGCGTGCGCTAGGAGCAGCGCGCGATCAGTGCACGAAGCTGACGTTGATGCCCGTGGAGAAGATCACATCGTTCGATTTTGTTCCGGCGATCGGCGGATCGGTGACGTAGCGGTCGGTGAGCGACGTCTGCCAGCCGAGCCATTTGTTGATCTTGGTGACGGCAGCGGCGTCGAGCGAGAAACGGTATTGGCTGGTGTCGCTCAAGTCCGGGTAGAAATAAAAGACTTCGGTGAACGTGGTGGATTTTCCGAACTTGTGCATGAAGTTTTCGCCCAGAGTGATGCCGCCCAAGTCGCGGTCCACATTGACCGCGCCGCCTCCACCGTAGGTTTCACGCGTGTAGTTCGCGCCGGCGAGAAAATCGAAAGTGGTGTTGGGGTTGTTGAGGATGTGCACACCCAAGCCGCCACTGTAGATTTGGCGGAGATTCAGGTCCTGCAGCGCGTCGTGCGCGTAATCGGCACTGACAAACACGAACATGCGCTTGGTGAAGTTACGGTCGTACTTCGCGCCGCCGAGAATAGAGTTGGCGATTACGCCGCCGCCGGGCAGATCGTTGGTGGAGTACAGGGAAGACTCATACAGGGTGAGCTCGTCGTGCAGGGTCTTGCGGTCGGCGTTGAATCCGGTCGTGAGGTTGGTGGTTTCGCTATTGCCGCGGGCGATGGCGAAGCCGAGGTTGGCGCCGCCCTTCCAGGCTTCGAGCAGGCCCGGGTGCAGGCTCTTCTCGTAGGCGGTTTCCACGTCGGAGGAGCGGACGACGGTAACTTGCGCGAGCGCAACTTGAACGGTGCCGTTATTCGCGGTATGGATGACCAGGTTTGAGCCGTCGGTCGTGACCGTGCCGCTGACGGTTTTCTTGTCCGGGGTCACGACGTAAATCGGTTTGTCGGTCTTCAGTTCCTGTACCGCGGACCACTGGATCTTGATTTCACCAGCGAAGTCGGTTTTCAGGGTGACGTCTTTGCCGTCGGAAACCTCTACCGTACCGGTGAGATGATCTCCGTTTTTCAGTACGACCGTATCGGCGACGGCTGCCGATGCCATAGCCATTGCGGTGACGAAAATTGCTATAAATTGCCTCAACTTCATGATTTCCCCCGACAAGATTAGGATTGGGATGTGACCGGAAACTGCAGGTAAACTGGGCGCACACATAGTACGACAGACTCGCGAAGTTGTGGCGAGGTTTCGACGATTCTCCCGGAACCTTCCCTCGCACGGAGCTTGTCCGGTTCGGCGACAAGGCGGTCCCAGAAACGGGCAACTGCGGGAGAGCGCGGGGGAGCGCTGCGACCTAACTTGTTGCGGCACGTGAATTTGCTCCCCGGCGGGAGCGGCCCGAAAATTGCAGAAATCTAGAGAACATTTCCCGGGAGGGTGTCTGCTTGGCGACTCTGTGGCAGGACTTGGAATACGCATTCCGAATGCTGCGGAGGAGCCCGGCATTTACGGCAATTGCAGTGCTGACGCTGGCGCTGGGGATCGGCGCGAACACGGCGATCTTCAGCGTAGTCAGCGGAGTCCTGCTGCGGCCGCTGCCCTATCCTGAGCCCGGCCAGCTGGTACGAGTCTTCACGGTTCTGCCTACCCAGCCGCATTTCCCAATCGCGATCGGGGACTTCTATGACTACCGCCAGCGCAGCAAGGTGTTCGGGAGTTCGGCGCTTTACGCCGAACGCGATCTGGACTTAACTGCCAATGAACGGCCCGAGCATCTTTCCGCCATGGCGGTGACCCATGAATACTTCCGTGTGTTGGGATTTCATCCGATGCTGGGGCGGGATTTCCAGGAGTCAGAAGAGTACAAGAAAAACAATCATGTGGTGGTGCTGAGCGAACGATTGTGGCGCACGCGATTTAGCGGCGATCCGAACATCGTTGGGAAAGGCGTGCTGCTGTCAGGCGAATTGTTCACGGTGATTGGCGTGATGCCGGCGGGGGTACAACACGTGGGGGGCGATTTCCACACTCCCGCGCACGGAGACACGGTCGATTTGTGGTGGCCGCTGGGCTTGCTGCCGCGCGAGGCGGCGGGCTGCGACCGAGGTTGCCACTTTCTGAACATGGTGGCTCGGCTGGCTCCGGGCGTTAGCGCTGCGCAGGCCGGCGCGGCCATGAATTCGGTTTCCGCGCAGCTCGCAAAAGAGTATCCGAACAATGCTCATCAGATTCTGGTGGTGCCGCTGAAGGAAGAAATTGTGGGACGGGCGCGGCTGACGCTTTTCGTGCTGCTGGGCGCGGTCGGATTTCTGCTGTTGATTGCTTGCGTCAATGTGGCGAGTCTTTCGCTGACGCGAGCGACGGCGCGGCAACGGGAGTTCGCGCTGCGTTCCGTGCTGGGCGCGGGGTATTCTCGAATTTTGCGGCAACTGCTTACGGAGAGTTTGCTGCTGGCATTCTTGGGCTGCGCACTGGGAATTGTCTTCGCGATCTTGGGCGTGGACGCGCTGATTGCGCTCGGGCCTGAAAAATTGCCGCGATTGCAGGCGGTGCATATGGATGCGCGGGTGCTGGGGTTTGCGGCGCTGATCACCTTGCTGACATCGGTGATTTTTGGACTGGCGCCGGCGCTGGCGACGCTACGGACGGACGTCGACCAGACTCTGAAGGATGGGGCCAGGGGAACGACTCCGACATCGGGGCGCGGCGGCCTGCGCAACGTGCTGGTGATCGTGGAAACGTGCCTGGCGCTGGTGCTGCTGGCCGGCGCGGGATTGCTGATGCGCACATTTATCAATCTGCAGCACGTGAACGCGGGATTTCAGCCGGAACATGTGCTCACGTTTCGCATGGACCTGTCGAACAAACGTTATCCGGATGATGCGGCGTCTATTCGTTTCTACAGGAATTTGGTTGCGCAGCTGAAGACACTGCCGGGCGTGCAGTCGGCGGGAGTTTCCTCGGATATTCCGTGGACCGGTTACGACGAGAACTCTAACTTTGCTATAGAAGGCCGGCCGGAAGATCCCAACGATCTGCCGGAGGCGCGCTATCACTTCGCGACGGTGGGATATTTTGAAACGATTGGCACGCCGGTGCTGAGCGGCCGATCTTTTGCGCTGACCGACGATGAGAAGGCGCCGAAGGTCGTGGTGATCAATGCGGCGATCGCGCGGCGATATTTTCCGGGGCAAGACGCGGTGGGAAAGCTGCTAGATCTGTGGGGCATGAAGGGCGTGAAAATTATCGGAGTGGTGGGCGACGTGAAAGATTCGCCGGACGGGGCCGAGGCGAAGCCTGCGTTCTATTTCAACGATTGGCAAATGACCTTTCGCGAAGCGCCGGCGCGGGTGATTGTGCTGCGGTCCAGTTCGAATCTAGCACCGCTGGTGCAGGCGGCACGCGCGGATGTTGCGGCGCTGGACAAAGATTTGCCGGTGACGGACATCAAGCCGATGGAGGATGTGGGAGCACACGCGCTTTCCAGCGCGCGATTTACTTTTCTGCTGATCGGTTGCTTCGCAGGACTGGCTTTGCTGCTGGCCTGCGTGGGGGTATTTGGAGTGATGGCGTACTCGGTGACGCAGCGCACGCACGAATTCGGAATTCGCATGGCGTTGGGAGCGCAGCAACGCGACGTGCTGCGGATGGTCCTGGCTCAGGGAGCGAAGCTGTTGATGGCTGGAGTGTTTCTGGGGTGGATTGTGGCTTTCTCGCTCGCGCGGGTGATGGCTGGGCTTTTGTTTGGCGTGCGCGCGTCGGATCCGTGGACATTCGCCGGCGTTTCGGCCTTGCTGGCGGTAGTGACGATTGCGGCGTGCGTGTTGCCCGCGCAGCGGGCGATGAAAGTGGATCCGATTGAGGCTTTGCGGTACGAGTGAGATTTGGATTCGCGAGGGCGGCGGGAAGTTCCAGAGAGGTGTCGGTGTCGGGTTCGACAGGAACGGGTGTTTGAATCTTGAGGAGGCGCCATGGCTGAGAGCGAACGCATTCGTGAGTCGTTGCAGGCACCGCTGGATGCGACCTACCTGAAGCAGCGCGAGCAGGCTGGTTGGAAACTCGTTGCGGTGGAGTGGGAGCGCCCGACTCTGGCGACAGCGGTTCCTGCTCCGGAGGCCGTGGAGGTGACAGCAGATCTGGAAGATGCGCCGTTCGGGCTGCGCGTCGCGGGGGACTGCGAACATTTGGAGCAGAATCCCGCGGAGATGCAATTCCTGCTCTCGATGATGGAACTGATTATTCAGGATATTTCGCTGGTGAAAGTGGCCGAGGAACTGAACCGCAAGGGATTCCGCACGCGCAAAGGCGCCGAGTGGGGTCCGGTGGCGGTGTTCAACATGTTGCCGCGGCTGATTGAGCTGACGCCGACGATTTTCAACAACGAAGAATGGCTGGAGCGCCGCAAGCACCTCAGCCTGGTTTACTAGCATCCAACAACTCAGGCACGTTGCGACCGGGGCTTGACAGATACCGGTTGGCTCAATAGAGTTGCGGCATCTGGCGGACCTCCTGCTGTCCTGTTGATCCCACGCAAGTGCGAAACAGGGCAGAATCCGGCCAGCTGAGGAGATTGCAATGCACAAATCAGTCTACGCAGTCGCGAGTATTCTTGTCGTCGCTGCATTTTTGACAGTCACAGGAGCGCCGCAGGCCCAAGCTCCCGCAACCGCGCCGGTAACAACTGTCGTGACCGTGCTGGGGCCGAAATTTACGGCGCCGCCGGCTCTCAGCAAAGATGACATCGGAGTTTATGAAGGCAAGGAAAAGAAGGACGTGACCGGATGGACTCCAGCGCAAGGCGAGAAGGCCTTGCTACAGCTGGCGATTGTGATTGACGAGGCCAGTTCGACCGACCTGGGCAATCAGCTGAGCGATATCAAGTCGTTCATCGTGGGCCAACCCAAGACCACCGGCATCGGCGTCTTTTATGCAAGCAACGGCGGGGTGCAGCCGGCTTCACAGTTCAGTAACGACCACGACGCGGTGGCTAAGACGTTGCGGCTGCCGCTGGGAAATTTCGGCGCTTATTCCAGCATTTATCTTTCGACGATGAGCCTGATCAAAGGATGGCCGCAGACTCCCGGCGTGCGACGCGAAATTCTGTTGATCTCCGACGGAATCGATCGCTTCCGCGGCGACCCATTCAGCCCGGATATCCAGAGCACGTATGTGGACGCGGAAAAGGCCGGTGTGATCATACACACGCTGTACTGCTCGGGTGTTGGCCGCGCGGGACATAACATGTTCCGCGTGAATTACGGACAGAGCAACCTGGCGCAGATTACCGACAAGACCGGCGGGTATTCTTTTTTCCAGGGATTGCAGACGCCGATCGCCTTTGCGCCATACCTGGAGCAGCTGGACACCATTCTGAAGAATCAATATTTCCTCAGCTGGAACAGCAAGCGGCCTACGAAGGGGAAGGGCGAGCTGCGATCGTTCCGCATCCGGACTGAGCTGCGCGACATTGATATTTCCAGCGCGGACCAGGTATGGGTGCCGGGGGCTGCTCAGTAGGGGGCGTCGCCCGGGTACGTTCACGATCGGGTATCGCAGCGGGCGGGCGTAAACCCGCCCTTTTTTTTAAGGGCGAGCTGGAGCGGCGGCTAGGCGCAATGTGGCGCCGCGCGGCTGAAAAGTTCTTCACTTTTTGAAGGAGTTGCGCGTAAGGTGATCCGGGGTAGTGCCGCGCGAGGGCGAAATGATTCGGAACAGGTTTCTGCTGGCGATGCTGTGCGCCGCATCGAGTTTGGCAGTGGCGCAGGAACCTGCCAAGCCGGCGGAGCATACGATGACTCGAGTGAGCTCCGCGGCCGTTTGGAACCCACCTGCCGAAACGCTTGCCGCTGTCCGCCAGAAATGCGCGGAAGCGGATCCCGTACACATTGAGAAATGTTTTTTGAACGAGATGAAGGCCGCCGGGGCGTCGCGCGAGGCGATGGCATTCGCGGAAAGCCTGGCGGGGACGATGGGAGTCGTTTACCTGCGAGCGTTTCGGCGAGTGGAGCGCGTGGACGTGGCTTATATCGAGTATGCGTTTCGTGCCAATGAACTGGAAGCCGTGCTGCTGGTGAATGGGAACCCTTCGCCGATTGATGTGGATGACGAACGCTTTACGATGGACGCGGACATGAGGAAAAACGCGGCTTACGCGACGCTCGCCGAGCGATATCCGCACATCAGCGTGTGGCCCGGAGACCGGTTCGACGGCAAGTTGCCGACGGTGACATCCACGGGCTGGGGAACGCAAACATTTATGGTGCAGTATTCATTGCGCGACGGCTGCCACGCTTGCGCTGAAATTGGGACTGCAACGGTGGGTTTCACCTTTGACACGGACGGAAATTTCCAGGCCGCGCGGGTGGCGAACGTCGTAGCAGGTGCGGCTCCGCGGGCCGCCGAGATTGCACCGAGCTCAGGTGGATTCGACGTAGCGGGCGGAGTGGAGGAAATTCGCGTGCTGGCGGGCAAACAATTTTCGATAACTTTGACCGCGAACCGGACCACTGGTTATAGCTGGCGATTGGCTGCGCCACTGGATCCAGCGATGCTGAAGCAAATCAGCGACGAGTATCACGCGACCGATTCCGGCGCTGTGGGCGTGCCTGGCGAAGAAGTGTGGACGTTTGAATCCGTGGGCAAAGGCACGGCACAGCTGGATTTCGAATACGTGCGGCCTTTGGAGAAGGATGCGAAGGCGGTGAAGACAGCGAAGTACTCGATCATCATCAAATAGATTGCAGAGTTAGAGTTCTTCTTCCTAAGAAAGCTGCTCCGCGGGAAATATTTGGCGCGAGGTGGTTGCGCTGTGTGGGTTCAGCCTGAAATCGAGAGAGTGCGCTCTCCCCTGGTGTTCGTCGCCCTGCTCGGCCCCGTAGCCAAAGCGCAAGACGTCCAGGTCGCCGCGGTGTCGTCCGTGCGCTCAATCCTTCGCCCTCACTGCTTCGCAGAACTCGCCGCCGTAGGGTGCGGCTCGCCGAAATAGGGAAAATCCGGGCGCATCAGCCGCCTATCGGGCGCCACCCCATCGCCGAGGGCCGTGTTCGTGACCAGCGTGAGAATCACGTCCATCACATCGTCGCAGAGGCCGCGGCCGTTGAAGGCGGCAAAGCTGAATGAGGCGGGCGTGTCCAGTTCATAGGGCAGGACCGATGGGCAGAGGCGCGCGAGGAGTTGCGTAGCGTAGGCGGATGGGTCGGCCGCCGAGTGGGCGAGCGCGGTGACTTTTTCCACGAAGTCGCGGATCGGTTTGGAGAACAGCGCCACTTCGTCCGCCGGGACTGCGCGGTTGTAGTTCTCCGATGCGTCGCGCAGCGAAGGATCGGAGAGCAGGAAGTGGGTGATCATCGGCAGGCCCCAACGCGATACCTGCACCTCCGGCGCGTGCCCGTAGAGCGATGCGGTGGCCCAGGCGTGCACCACACCCCGGCCGATCAGGCTGCTGGGGACCTCGAGCACGATGGCGCTGACATTGTTGCCGGCGAAGAAGCTCTGGCCATTCTGGAACGACTCCGGCGCGAACCGGTTTTCAGACCACAGAGCTTTTCTGAAGGCACCGAAACCGGCGCCATCGGTGGCGAACGGGTCGGGCGCCAGGCCTGCGTACGCCAGGCAGCCTTGATCGGCTTTCACGACGCCTCCCGTATTCCCGGAAATGATGAGTTCGCCCGCGACGCCCTTCAGAGCATCCACTCCGGTGGCGCGCCGGACCGCGAAGGTCTGAACGTGCCGGTGCTCGCCGCCATCGGCGTGGGCGGGCGCGCCGAACTGGACCTTGAAGGCGACGTCTTCGCGAAGATCGCGATCCGTGTCGAAGCGAAAGGCGTAGAGACCTTCGTCGCGGAAGGTGTCTGGCGCGCTGACGCCGGCGTTCGGATTCACGGTCAAAGCCATGACCGTTGTGCCCGGGCGGCCGCGAAACAAGTAGAAGTCGCAGATATTGATGCGGGGGTCTTCTTTTGCAGTAGGCGTATCGAAATGATGCGACATGGCGAATCTTCTCCTAAAGGGTTCGATGCGAGGCCAAAAGGTCGATCGCTCGGGTGCGGGGCCGATGGGGGGATCATGTTTGACATTCTCAAGTCCATCGGAAGATTTTTCAAGTTTGGAATGGTAACGAAGCAATTCCCAAGTCCTGACTTGTCGTAATCGGAAATCACTTGAAATTCGAGAGACGGAATCTGCATCGATCAGGCACTTGGGCTCGCTCTTGTTACGTCGGTTTGCCAGGCCGGACTGACTTTCGCCAATGAAATTCCGCTTTGCCAGCGAAAAACATTACGCAGGCACAGCGAATCGTATACCAAGCGGCTTCCGTGGTTGCCGAAGAATGAAACTTATTTCAACAGCGTGGCGAGCAGGTAAGATGGGCTTATGCTGGCTGCCGTTTGCGAGTCCAAAAAGGAAATTCCGGTTTAGGCGATCCTCACCAGGATCCGATGAAACTCACCTACGCGATTTCGTTCGAGGATTTTCGTTCCCTCCAGCCTCCGTTTCCGTTGCTCCCGCACAAGGGCGCCGGTTACTGCGGATTGGTGATCGTTTGAAAGGGGGAGGTTGGCGTCGAATTCTGAGGATTGCGTCCGGCCTCATTGGCCTCTCCTATTTCCTAGCGATCGCGATTTATTTGACAAACTCGCATGGCTATCTGGCTCATCCAGTCGCAACACCGATATCGATCGTTCTCGGACTGTATTTTTTCTTGGTCCTGCGGCGGAGACAGCAAAGAAAGCGTTACTTCGGCTCGATACGAATTTATTACAGCGCTGAAGGACTTCAACTCCAGGATGCTACCTCCGTCGCACGAATTTCATGGGACCAATTCGTCGGATACCTCGAAGGGGATCAGCTCTTCCTGCTCTATCACAACCCGCGCCTCTACCGCATAGTTCCAAAACGAGCCCTCGCCGAACGGGAACAGCAATTCCGCGAACTCGTCCAAGACAAGCTCCCTGGCTTCGATTATCGGGTGCCGTTCGCTGCGCCCGCTCGGGTATAGCTTCTCCGATGACCGCGTTAGGACGTAGCCGCCCGGCGGCGGACTCTTCGCGTGGGGTAGGGAGCCTTTAGACCCGACGAGGTGATTCCGGATTCAACCGCGGGAGCGGAAGCGAGGTCGGTCTGAATCTGGTCTGACGCGTTTTGTACCGTGGCGAGAAGCGCCGAGCTGGGAGCCGATTCCCCTTCCGTGCGGTAGCAACTATCTTCAGAATACTGCCAGGCGATTTGGGCCACGGAAGCCGCGTGGTTACTTATTAAATGTCGGCTTCCACCTGTATTGCGTTGCAGCCGCCGGGGGTTAGGGTTCGAATTGCCAGCGTGCCGCAAAGAATTCCTAGAGCGAACTATTCTTGAGGTGCGTCAGCGCGGAGAACTGCCGGTATCATGCAGAAGCACGACATCGGATTCGTCGTGCTCACGGAAAACGCCGAGGTTCCTTCCGTCGGGCGAGAAATGAAAGGCCTGGATCAGATCCGTTTCGAAGGCAGTGATTTGGCGGCCTCGGGAGCCGTCGAGCGGCTGGAGCCACAGATTGTCCGCACCGTTTTCGCGAATGGGATACACGAGGGCGCTTCCATCCGGCGTGAATTTCGGATTTAGGGCAATCCTCGGATTGGGGTCGAGCAACCGCACCGGTGGATCAGGTCCGGCATCGAGCGGAACCAGCGCAATTTTGTTCGCGGAGCCGTTGGACTCAATCTGGTTGAGAAGGATGGCAAGCCACTTGCCATCCACTGAAATGGCGAATCCCGGCGACGAGAAAATCGTGTGTGGAACGATCGTTCCCGGCACCATCTCAGGCGTCCCCCCGTTTATAGGCACGCGCATAATGCGAGGAACGAGCCAATCTTCGTAGTACACCCACTTTCCGTCCGGCATGCACTTCGCGGCAAGGTCCGAGCTGCCATAGGTGAGTTGCCTCAGGTTCGAGCCGTCGGCAGACATTCGCCAAACGTTGATCTTGGTAGCGGAGTGGCCATCCCATTGAAGTATCACGTCAGACCCATTCGGACATGGAATCGCCGCCGCTATCACGGCGTCGGGGTCGCTAAGTATGGTCGTCTTGCTGGCGCCGTCCGGTGAGAATCGCAGCAACGTGCCGCCGTCGGCAAAGTACAGGTCTCCGTTTGATGCCCAGTTAAAGACAAAAGAGTCTTTGAGCTGGGCCAACGCAGGAGCCGGAGCACTACCGGCGAATCCGCTGGCCGGCAACACATACAGAGTTCTTGCGGCTTTTTGTTGGACTGTAGCGATCGCCTTCCCGTCGGCCGAGAGTGTCAGTGTCCGATAGCTATTCGTGTCCTTAGTGATCGCACGAAATTGGGTTGCTGATGCGGAGAGCAGACCGATCTGCGCGCGCGCGAGAGGAGTCCCATTGCTCTGATAGGTCACCACCAGGCCGCGGCCATCGGGCAGCCATGCCAAGTCGTTGAGCTGCACTTTGTTGAACGGGACAAGCGCCTGCACTTTAGCGGACACTACATCGCGGAACTCAATGTTACTCATCGGCTCGCCGGGGCCGGGCATCAGTGCTGCGATCTGTTTGCCGTCAGGTGACCACGGTACGGGTTGCGGAGTAAAGGTGGCAGGCCCGCCATAAAACATCTTTTCGCCCGTGCCGTCCGCGTTCGCGATGAGCACTTGAAACTTTCCAACCTCCGGATTATTTCCGCGCACATACGCGATTCTTCCATCTGGGGAGAAGCTAATCGCGCTGTCGATGTCCCGCACGACGAGCTGCGGTGTACCACCCAGCACCGGAGCGCGGAAAGCGTTGTACGATGTATGCGTGTTGTCTGTGGCCTTACGGAAATAAATGTAATTGCCATCCGGAGAAAAGGTCAAGGTCTGGTAATAGGCCTCGGCGGGCGGAATCACTTGGGTGTCGCTGTTGGTCAACACGTGGCGGAGCCAGAGGCTTTGTTTGCCTTTGTCCTCCAGGACGCTAAGAAGATATTTGCCGTCGGGAGAAATGGCCGCTTCAACTGATTTCCCGTTGTTGGTGACTTGCGTGATGGTGAAGTCCGCGAACGGCGCTGGGCTGGCGCGGCGAAGCAGAGAATATAGACCATAGGCTGCTATCGCCAGAACCACGATCGCGATCAATGCGACGGTGGCGAGGCCGATCTTGTGCTGCTTCACGACGGCTACGACAACGGAACTGCTTGAGGGCGGTTCGGCCGATGCCTGCACAGATAAACCCGAAGTTGAGGAAGGCGCGGCCGGTCGGTTGGGCATCGGTTGAGTTCCACTTCCGGCGATAGCCACACGTCCGGAAGTGCTGTCGCGTTTCAGGCGCTGCAAATCAGCGCGCAGTTCGGAAGCGTGTTGATAGCGAAGCGCGCGGTCCTTTTCCAGAGCCTTATGAATGATGCGATCGAGATCCGCTGGAAGCAGCGGGTTGAGCCTTCCGGGAGGCACAGGATCTTTGTGCAGAATCGCGTCGAACATCGCACCGGACGTTGCGCCATAAAAGGCCATGGCGCCCGTGGCCATCTCGTAAAGAACCACGCCGAAGGAGAAAAGATCCGAGCGCGCGTCAAGATCTTCACCCAGCGCCTGCTCCGGCGACATATACGCTACCGTGCCCATCGCCGAGCCAGGGCTGCTCAGTAGCTCCTGCTCGGAAGCGGTGGGAAGCGCCGACACAGTGATGCCGGGTACCACGCGGTGCGTCGCCACAACCTTGGCGAGTCCGAAATCCAGGACTTTGGCTTGCGCGTGCCGAACCAGGAAAATGTTCGCGGGCTTGATGTCGCGGTGAACGATTCCCTTTCCGTGCGCGGCGTCCAACGCAGTGGACACTTGGATGCCGATTTCCAGCAGTTCGTCCAGCTGGAGGGCGCCTTGCGCGATGCGGTGTTTCAGAGTTTGGCCTTCCAGGAATTCCATCACCAAAAAATGATGACCCTGGTCTTCGTCAATGTCGTGAATGATGCAAATATTCGGATGATTCAACGCCGAGGCAGCGCGGGCTTCGCGGCGAAAGCGCTCGATGGCATGGGGATCGCTCGCAGTATCGTCCGGCAGGAATTTCAGCGCCACCAGACGGCGGAGTTTTGTGTCTTCTGCGGAGTACACCACACCCATTCCGCCGCCGCCGAGCTTTTCCATGATGCGGTAATGCGAAACCGTGGCTCCACTAAGTGGCTTCGAGTCCGCCATTAGTCGAGCATCTTAGGTTGCGCGTCGTAGCAAGTCAACGAACCGGTGGGGCGTGTCGCCGCAAAATGAGAATGTCCGGTTTGCGCAAAGTAGAAATGTCCGCTTTCATGGATGGCCGAGGGCCCCATGGAAACGGAGCGAATCACTTTGAGCCAACGAGAACGGGACCGATTAAAAGTGTTGCACGAGGTACAGCAGAAGCAGCTGACGCAGGTAGCAGCCGCCGAGCGGCTGAAAATAAGCGACCGCCAGGTGCGGCGGATGCTGCTGCGCCTGCTCGAGCGCCGAGATCGCTCCCTGGTTCACGGACTGCGCGGTCGACCATCGAACCGCAAGCTGGCGGCCCGCTTGGAGCAGAAGATTCTGGCGCGCCTGCGCCAGCGCTATGCGGATTTCGGACCTACCCTGGCGGCTGAACACCTGTCTCAGGAAGGTTTTTCGGTGAGCCGGGAAACGCTACGGAAGTGGATGACCCAGGCAGCCCTGTGGCGGCCGCGTTCCCAGCGCGTGCAAACGATCCACGTATGGCGGGAGCGCCGAGCCTGTTTCGGTGAGTTGGTGATGCAGGACAGCTCGCCATTCCGCTGGCTGGAGGAGCGCGGTCCGCTCTGCCACCTCATCGCCCTGATCGATGATGCCAGCAGTCGCATCTGGGGACGGTTCAGCGCGCACGACACCACCGAAGAGAACCTACGAACCTTGGGCGGATGGCTACGGCGCTACGGACGTCCTTTGGCCCATTACACCGATAAGAACAGCATCTTTCGCACGGCCGGCCCGCAACC
>Ga0209420_1000244_pt1 | contig 32564 bp, 32 predicted proteins | sample BlaSpr_A8_OM1_O1_FD_187972 | JGI IMG/M metagenome (GOLD analysis project Ga0209420, IMG submission 187972) | Forest soil microbial communities from Thunder Bay, Ontario, Canada - Black Spruce, Ontario site 2_A8_OM1_O1 (SPAdes) (version 2) | ecosystem: Environmental > Terrestrial > Soil > Boreal...
TCGACAGGTGTGACACCGATCAACATTCGTAACAAAAGCTATTGAGGAGGCTAGACATGCTTTCTGCTCAGCTACCCGGCACGATCGACGAGAACAGCTTCGTCTTCCAGAGTGGAAACACTTCCTACGAACCCCCCGCCGCATTCGATGGAATTGTAGGGGAGAGCGCTGTATGGAAGGCTGTGCTGGAAGAAGTGCGGCTGGTTGCGCCAACCGACTCCACCGTTCTAATTTTGGGTGAAACCGGGACCGGCAAGGAACTGATTGCCCGCGCCATTCATGCTAAATCGAAGCGATCGACGCGCCCATTTATTCGCGTGAACTGCGCGGCAATCCCGCCGTCACTGATCGCGTCCGAACTGTTTGGTCATGAGAAAGGCGCCTTTACTGGGGCGCTCCAGCGACGCCTCGGCCGTTTTGAAGCAGCCAATCACGGAACGATATTCTTGGACGAGATCGGCGAACTCCCCATGGAAACACAGATCGCTTTGCTGCGAGTGATTCAAGAGCGGGAGTTTGAGCGTGTAGGGAACAGCCATCCCATTTCCGTGGATGTTCGCATCATAGCGGCGACAAACCGCGACTTGAAAGCGGCTGTCGCAGCGGGCGCATTCCGCCAAGATATGTTCTATAGGCTAAACGTATTCCCCATCGAGATGCCTTCGCTGCGCGAACGGATGGACGACATACCCCTACTGGTGGACTACTTAATTGAGCGCTACGCCAAGAAAGCTGGCAAGAAAATCAGCGGGATAAAAGAAGGGACGATCGCAATGCTTCAAGGATACGAGTGGCCGGGGAACGTCCGCGAACTGCAGAACGTTATTGAGCGCGCCGTGATTCTGTGCGCGGATGAGACGCTCTCGGTCAGCGACACTTGGCTGAAGCGTACGACACCACGGCTGTCCGGCTTTACAGGACCCCTGGTCGCCACACTAGCTGACCGGGAAAGAGAAGTCATTGAAGCCGCATTGGCGGACTCCCAAGGTCGCATCTCGGGTCCGTCCGGTGCGGCTGCGAAGCTGGGGATTCCGCGGCAGACGCTAGATTCAAAAATTGCAAACCTGCAAATCAGCAAGAGCCGGTTCAAAGTTCAATCGATTAGTTAAAACAGATCGCAGAACGCCTGCAAACGGTTTCCCGATTCATCTCTTTTAATCTTTTCCTTACTCCTTCCTCCGACTCACGGCATTCTCTCCAGAGTCACGCGCAATTTGTCTTCTCTAGTTAAGTTAGTGAGTTAGGTCGAATCGGTCCGTGCGAAGAACCCACTCGTCGAAACATCCTGAATATTTCTGATAGGCCGGCAATTCTGAAATGTCGGCGGCCTCTTTCTTCGTAATCCCCAGCAAATACAACAGCCTCGATTGGCTGCACGATTGCATTTGTCTTGGCATCACGAGGTGAAACGGAGTGCTCGCAAATCTTACTGACGTGATCGCGGAAGCTGACGGATCCGACGAGTTTCGAGAGATCCTCCACGTCTTAGTACAAGAGAAGCAGGAGCACGGCTTCAGTCTTGTCGGTTCGACCACAAAGCGCTGGGGGGTTATTCGGATCCGGGTCGAGCGCGTATTGCTTATCTCGGGACTCACACTGTTGGCAGTTTACGCCACAGCACGTTTGGAGAGCTTGCTCAGTTCGCGCGCTGATCTGCAACAGTTCGCCGCAATCGCTCCGTCATCGGCTTCGGCCGGCCGTGAAGTTGCGGAAGATATCGGTACATCCGCAGTTGATTTCAGTCTGTGGGATGAGCATCGAGTTCAGGCCTACAAAAAACGCACCCTGCAACCGCCGCGTGCTCCGCTGGCCGTGCTCCACATTTTGAAGATCGGGCTTGAGGTACCGCTTCTTGATGGAACAGATGGTCTGACACTGAACCACGCGGTGGGAAGGATTTCCGGAACGGCGCGACCAGGTGAACCGGGCAACATCGGCATCGCCGGCCATCGAGACGGCTTCTTTCGCGGACTCAAGGACATTGGCATTGGTGACACGATCGAACTGAAAACCCCGCAAGGAACCGATACCTATGCCGTCGATGAACTAAACATCGTCAGTCCAAGCGAAACAGATGTCCTGCGGGCAGGGCTCGTCCCGTCTCTCACGCTCGTGACCTGCTACCCGTTTCACTTTATCGGAAGTGCGCCGCAGCGCTATATCGTTCACGCGTCACGCACAGAGTTTGAACCAACGCAGTCCAATCCAGCTGAGCAAGGCAGTTTAATCCTTGCAAGTGAAAACAAGGAGAAAGCGCAATGATCACACTTCAACTCACTCGGAAGCTCAACCACTTGGTTATGGCCGGAATTGCTTGCATGTCTTTTGCCGTGGCAATGAATGCACAGGTGAAAACGGAGAGCAATACCACCCACGGACCAGCGACCAAAACCGTCAGCGTCGATCGCGGCGAGGTTGTCTATGCCTCGGGCAGTGACCTGGTGCTCAAGAAAGATGACGGCACGATCGTGCACTTTGCGAATGTGTCCGATACCGCCACGGTGGACGGCAAGCAAGTAGCGATTGATGACCTCGAACCAGGCATGAAGCTGGAACGCGCCATCACCACGACCACCACTCCTCACACGGTCACTACTGCGCAGACCGTCACCGGAAAGGTTTGGCATGTGAACCCACCGCGTTTCGTAATTCTGACCCTCGAAGACGGAGCGAACCACAAGTTTGAACTTCCCAACGACCACAAAGTGTTTGTCGATGGGCGGCTCGTCGACGCCTGGGCGCTGAAAAAGGGAATGACAATCTCTGCGACCAGAGTTATCGAAGCCCCGGGCGCTGTGGTTGCGCAGCAAACGAAGCTGACCGGGACCGCGCCGGCACCGATTACCTTTGCAGCGAACGAACCGATCTTCTTCACGATGTTTGTAACGGCGCCCGCGCGAGCGACCGGTGCGGAGGCGATTCCCGCATCGCTGCCTGAGACGGGTAGCGCGCTGCCCGTGGTCGGTTTGTTGGGCGTGCTGGTGCTCGGATCGTTTCTTGGACTGAGGACCACTCGCGCAACCGCATAGGAGAGTCGCCGACGCACTGAACCGGTTGCCGGGGTACGTCCCGGCGACCGAGAAGTAGGGAACCCTTAACAACGATCACAACTAACACTACGAGGAGACTAACCGTGAAAACACGAATCATGCTGATGCTGTGTTCTGCATTTACGACTGTGGCGATGTTCGTAACTACTCCGTCATCGCTAGCGCAACAAACGGCGGCGACTACTACCGTGCCCGTGAGGATTGCAGTTACGGCGAACGTCGCCAGCGACAAACGTATGCCTCAAATCAACCCGGAAGATGTCGTCGTTAAGCAGGGCAAGCAACGCCTGCAAGTGACGGAATGGATTCCAGCCCAGGGCGACCGTGCCGGGGTTGATCTGTTCATCCTGATCGACGACGCCAGCAGCCCACGTTTGGGGTCAAACCTCGACGAGCTGCGAACGTTTATCAACGCTCAGCCATCGACGACTTCAGTCGGTGTCGGGTACATGAGAAATGCCTCAATTCAGATTGTCCAGAATCTCACCAACGACCATGCCGCGGCGGCCAAAGCACTCCGGCTTCCATTCGGCAGTGCCGGTGCATACGGAAGCCCGTATTTGTCGGTGATCGATCTCATGAAACGCTGGCCCGAAAACCAGAACCGCCGTGAAGTCGTGATGGTCACGGATGGAATTGACCGGGCGCGCGGCGGCCCGCGTTGGCGTGGATTGAGTAACAACCCCGACGTAGATTCGGCAACAGCAGTCGCCATGCGAACAGGCACGATCATTCACACAATCTATGCCCCCGGTTCCGGCCGACTGCACCGGAACTACTGGGAAGCCACCAGTGGGCAGATGGACATCGCCAAATTGTCGGACATAACTGGAGGCGAGTCATTCTTCCTTGGTCTGCAGAGCCCGGTGAGCTTTAAACCTTACCTGGACGATCTGCAGAAGGTCCTCGACAACCGGTATTGGCTGAGCTTTTCCGTCAAACCGGGTACGAAGCCAGGCTTGCAATATGTAATGCTCAGCACCGAAGTTGCAGGTGTGGAGTTCTCGGCACCAGACGCGGTCTGGGTACCTGCTGCGAAATAGGTGAAAGGCCCGCGGCAATCCGCGGGTCTTGCACCGTTTCACCGAATTGGACCATGAGTATTTATCGTCATGCTTTCGAAGCAGGCGAAGTAAACGTCTGACTGGGAGGTTAGGAAAATGGAAGCCAACCCGATTCTGTTTCGCGATTTGACATACATATTCTTGGCGGCCGTACTTGGAGGGCTCGTGGCGTGGCGCCTTCGCCTCCCTCTGATTCTGGGGTTCATCCTTGGTGGGATTGCAGTAAGTCCGTTCACGCCTGGCCCTCACCTCTCTGACTTGCATACCTTCGAGGTATTTGCTGAGGTCGGCGTTGTTCTGCTGATGTTCTCGATCGGCGTCGAGTTTTCCATTCCAGACTTGATGCGCGTGAAATGGGTTGCCCTGGTTGGAGCTCCGATTGGAATTCTCTTGATGGTCGGTATCGCGGCCATCGCAGCCCAATTCCTGGGATGGAGTTTGACGGAAGGCGTCGTCATCGGCGCGACGATTTCGGTAGCCAGCACAATGGTACTCGCTCGCCTGCTTAGCGACACCGGAAAGCTGGCTACAACTCATGGCCGCGTCATGATCGGGATCACTCTGGTTGAAGACCTCGCCGTTATCTGCATGACGGTAGTCCTTCCCGTACTTGGGAGCTCGGGAGATGGCCGATTCACTAAGGCAGTTTGGGCTCTCGGTAAGGCCTTGATCATGCTCGTTCCGCTGGTCTTTTTGGCGATCAGGGTGATCCCGCGCGTCCTACGGCGAGTGAAGTTGACGTGTAACTCTGAGCTTCTCCTACTGGTCGCAATTGCAATATGTCTCGGCACCGCTGCACTGGCGCAAGCGGCTGGATTCTCCGTCGCACTGGGCGCGTTCCTTGCCGGACTCTCCATCAGTGGTTTGCCGGATCTTCACGATGCGCATACTCAGCTCGTGCCCCTTCGGGATGCCTTCGTGGCGCTATTTTTCGTATCGCTCGGGACCCTGATCGATCCCAAAGTCCTTCTCAGTAGCCTGCCGCTTCTCGGATTGATGCTGCTACTCATTGTGGTGGGTAAATTTCTTGTCTGGACGGCGGTCGTGTGGCTCTTCCGTTATCCGATCCGGGCCGCAATTCTAGTGGCAGCCGGGCTGACCCAGATCGGCGAGCTCTCGTTCGTGGTCGTGCAAGTCGCACGATCGTCGGGGATCGTGGCTGAGAATGTTTTCAGCACGGCGATCGCCGCGTCGTTGATGTCGATATTACTGAACGTCTTCATCGTGCGCGGCACGTTTGCGTGGCTCGGCAGAAAAGGTACCGAACCTCATGTCACTAAGTCGGCGAATCGAGCGCTTGCACCGGTGATTCGGTGAAGTCAAAACAGACAGTTTCGATAGCAGCAGCCAGTTGATTCTGCGGGAGTCGACGGGAACATTTTAATGATCCAGACGCTAATCGATCACAGAGCGGCTTGTCTGATCGCCTTGGTGTTGCTGGTCGCTCTGGCGTTTGTAGCCAACCGGCTAGGCCTGATCGTCTGGCTTGCGTGGCTGGATCGTCATGAAAGGGATCGTCGCGAAGAAAAGCGCCACGGCGAAGTCACAAAAGAATATTGGAGGATACACCAGTGACAATAGAAACAGCCGGGAGAATTGCGTTGCATTTTGGCCTAGCTTTCGGAATTGCATTTTCCTCATGCCTCGCGCAGGAGAACTCCCGACCTGAGACACACGCAGATACTTCAGCGGAACGATCGCAGAATCCAGATCTACTTTCGTTCGAGGACCTCGTCGCGCTCTCTTCAACAGCTAAGCCCGAAGGCGGACTAGCGGAGCGGCTTAGTGCTCTGTTGAATGTGCCCTTCGTACAAACGGAAGGGGCACCAGCGAACATCCAGCCGTACCGCCCGACTGTAACGGGTCTCGGCGTCGTTCTGCGGGTAGGTCAGTGGAATATTGAGAGGGGTCTTAACTTCGATCTGATTCGGTCTGCGCTCAGCAGTCCAGGCGAGTTTCTACGCATGACTAACGCTGATGATCGTCTCATTTCTCACCAAAAGGGAGTCATCGAGTCGCAACTGGCTACGTTGCAAGGAGTCGATGTATTAGTTCTGAACGAAGTCGACTGGGGCATGAAACGAACCGAGTATAGAGACGTAGCTCGCGAGCTGGCGGCAGTCTTGCACATGAACTACGCTTACGGAGTGGAGTTCGTGGAAGTGGACCCGCTGTTCGATCTTGATACGAACCAGGTGCACTTGACGAATCCGCAGCAAGAGCAACGTCTGCAGCAGGATTTACAAGTGGATCGGCAGCGATACCACGGTCTACACGGAACGGCCATCCTAAGCCGCTATCCAATCGAGCACGTGCGCATCCTTCGGCTGCCGGTCTGTTATGACTGGTATGAGAAGGAGTATAAAGCCATCTCGCAACTCGAACGGGGGAGACGATGGTCAGCGGACAAACTGTTCCGGGAGCGAGTTGAGCGTGAATTGCGCCAGGGCGGGCGCATGGCGCTGATTGCGGACATCTCCCTGCCCGACTTGCCGACCGGGCGTGCCACCATTGTCGCAACCCACTTGGAGAATAAATGTCCGCCGGGATGCCGCCGGCGTCAGCTGCAGGCGCTGCTGGCGGAGTTACGATCAGATAAAAATCCAGTAGTGATCGCTGGGGATCTAAACACGACCAGCCGTGACAACACACCCACGTCGCTCCGAAACGAAATCATGACCCGCGTCACGGATTACAAATTCTGGGCCGGCCAGGCCGTGTCCCACTTCCATCCGCTCGGAGTGTTCCAGTACATACTCGTCCCGGTTCGTTACTTTCACGGTTACAACGATCCGACTGCATTTCATCTTCCGGTTTTATGGGACAACCGCGAGCAGCCGTTGTTCAAGACTGTGGAGAAGTTCCGATTTGCCGACGGCTATGCTTTCGACTTTCGTGGCGAGCCGGATCGCACGCTTCCGTCAAAGCGCCGCTCCCTCGCAGACAGCAACCAACGAGGCCCAAAAGGCTTCACTCCTACATACGCCTTCGCCCGCAACTACGGTGGCCTTGTAGGCCGGTTCAAGCTCGACTGGATCTTCGTTAAACCGTTCATCGAGGACCCACGGCGCACGGAACAGAGTTACCGATTCGCTCCACATTTCCCGATCACGATGCGCGAACTGAACGACTCCGTTGAAGACCGCATCTCAGACCATCCTCCGATGACCGTAGACCTGCCGCTGACGGAACCGACGAAGTTCGCTGCGTTGAAGTGGTAACCAAAGAATGCGCAGGGTACGGGATCGTCATTGGGCGCGGGCTTCCAAGAGGTCACGCGGGCGCCATGCAGATACATCTCCCCCTCCCCGAAAAAGCCTGTGATCTGTACTCGCGCCAACCCACCGTTGCCTCCGCAAAGGCGGCGGCCTCCACATGTCCACCTGGGAGGGACGATTCTCGAACAAAACGACAATGAACTACCCTACTTCTATGGGAAGTTGTCCGGCTTGGCAAATGAATAGATGGGTGATCCTCGGTCTCTCTGGGGGCGCGGCAATCAAGCACAAGGCACAGCGCCCGATATGACTCTGTGTTTGGTTGTTTGAATGACCTGTGATTCTATAGCGACACTGCCGTCAGTCATTCCGAATTACCCGGAGATGCTTGCAATCTAGTTTCCTCGACCGCTGAGTTGCCTCACTGTTTGAGGCGTGTGTATTTGTTTACCCAATTTGTTTCCCAAGTCTTGCCGCCGTCATTGGAAAACGCTTGTTCGGATTGCGCGAAATCTTCACTGATTTTCCAGATGGAAAATCGAATCCAGATGGATCTGCCGTTGATCTCCTCCTGGTCATAAAATTCGCAACGGCCATTCTTACACTGCCCCACTCCCGGCTCGCCTAGCGTGCCAACACTCGGCGTGGCGAAGTCGAGGTTCCATTCGTGAGTATTGGGATTGAACCAGCGGAGAGCAAGCAATTCGACATGGCCAGCGGGACCGTCGCCCTTGTATTCTGCCAGATTGGCGCGTCCGCCCCAGACTCGGTGAACCACCGTCTGCCCCTCCAGATTAGCCCATGTCGTTGATCCCGTCAGTGGATGCAGAAGCCGCGAAGACTGCGTATGCCACGTTCCTAGATCGAAGTCGAACGCGTGCCCATCGGGATCGGCGCTCATTGGATCAGCCCCAGCCGCCATGTCCGACGGCGGCAAATCCTTTTCACGCGTCTTATGAGCATCAAATGACGTAAACCACGTCTTCCCTCCATCATTCGAATACGATTCCGTGTAACGATGCGAATTGGGAGTGATCTCCGACCACACTCCCCGTACGAAGATCGACTTGTCGTGAAAGGTATCGTGTGCGTACAGCTCGCCGCGGCCGTCATGAAACTCGCCCACTAAACCCCCGGACAGAACTGCGTTTTTACTGTTGAGGAACGACTGACTCCACTGATGCGACTGCGGATTGTACAGAAACACCGACAGTCCTTCCCAATGTCCTTTCGGACCGTCGGCCTCAATCTCTTCCAACCTCGCGCGCCCACCCCAAACCGGTCGTATCGTGACCGTGCCGTTGAGTTCGACCACGTCGCTCGAAGCAGAGAACGGGTCGAGCACACGGCGTATGTGCGTATGCCACACTCCGATGTTGAAGTCGAAATCTTGAGCGCCATCTCGGGCCTGAGCCTGCTCCGCGCCCGTTCCTGTGGCCTGGGCAGGGAGGCAGAACGCAGGCTCCGACTGCCAGCCGACTGAGCAGAGGAGAAGAGGAATTGCAATGACTCTGAGCAGATTTCGAACGCCGTTTGCTTTGGTCTCTATCATGCCCGCAGTGTAGTCTTATTCTCGACGAAGGCATTGCACGTATGGCACAGGGATTTTCAAAGAAAAATCAAAGCGCGATTGAGACGGCATATAGGTTCGGCGATTTCGCGCTTTATCCCCGCGATCGGCTGCTTAAGAGAGATGCGGCCTCGATTGCTCTTCAACCCAAAGGCTTCGACGCTCTTCTTTGCCTGGTTCGCGGGGCAGAGCACATGGTGTCCAAGCAGGAGCTGAGGCAAACGCTCTGGCCCGATGTGCATGTAAGTGAGCGAAATCTCACGAACCTGATCGTGAGCCTTAGGAAAATTCTGGGCCCCGATGCGATAAAGACTGTTTCCAAGCATGGATATCGACTTGAATTGCCCGTCTCCGGAGAACCGGGCGTCAGGCGGGAGACTTATGAGAAATTCATCCGCGCTCGGGAGCTGACCACGCAGCGGTCTCTCGAGTCGATGTTGCTCGCACGAGATTTGTACTGGACCTGTCTGGCCCAGAATCCGAATTTTGCGCCCGCCTGGGCATGGCTAGGCCGGTGTTGCTGGTTCCTCGATAAATTCACCCACAGCAGCTCCGTTATAGCGGAGTTGGCAGAAGGCGCATTTCAACGTGCATTCGTGCTCGATCCCGATCTGGCATCCGCTCACCAGTTCTATACTCTCTTGCAGGTTGACCTTGGCCGGGCAGATATGGCAATGCGTCGGCTCTTCGAACGTCTTGAGCGCCATCCGACAGAACCGGAATCTTTCTCGAGTTTGGTTCAAGTGCTCCGGTTCCGCGGACTGCTCCGAGAATCGGTTGCAGCGCACAGGCGGGCTGTCGAACTGGACCCGGCCGTCGCCACCAGCGTGGCGCACACCTTCTTCTTGGCTGGACAGTACAAAACAGCAATCGAAGCCTACAGTGGACGATCGGGATATTATTTGGATGCGGCCGCATGGGCTGCGCTGGACGATCGAAAGCAAGCGGTCGCCCTCCTGCGCGAACGACTGAACAACGCTTCATTTTCTACGCTCATAACAGCTCTCATGGCTTCGCTCTTGGCTATCCTAGAAGGTAAGACGGACAAAGCGGAGGGCATTATGGATGGGGCCGACACTAGCCGCGAACCCGAAATCCTGGTTTATTTCGCTCGGCATTACGGCCATATGCGTTTGCTCGATTCCTCCATCAAAGCTCTCCAACGAGCGGCACGTTCCGGCTTTATTTGCGCATCAGATACGTTGAAGTCGGACCCTTGGCTGCTCCCGCTACGAAAACACCGGGAGCTAGGCCCACTGCTAAGGAATGCAGACGCTCTTGCTGAAAAAGCCAGATCGAGTTTCGCGGAATATGGAGCAAGTTCAAAATGTTTTTGTTAAATCAACTTTTTATTGCGGCCGATCTGCGAGGGTTTGGCTGGGCAAGGGCACCTAGTGTTAAGACCAAGTTTTCGCGGTGGACTTGAACCCAGGATTTCAACCCATGATTCGCGTGTCTCTCATGTCTTCCGAGGACTTAGGCGGCCACCTGGAGTCACTGAAGCGAGGGCTTGGGCTAATTGCGTTCATGGTGAGCGGCATCATTGCCGTAACGGTCTCAGGACAGGAAACAGGCCACAGTTTCACCGTAACGATGAGGTCCAGCGGGTCAACCAACGAGAAAGACCGCCTTTCCAGAGCCATCCACGCCGCAAGCATTGCTGCTGGATATCCAGAGGACGACCTTTTCCAACGTTTCCTTTTCTTGGGACCAAGTGGCCTCAGGGTTGATCTGTACTATCCCGCACTGCCCAAGCCGCGCACCGACCAGATGTTGATGATTGAAGTGCTGGTATCTTCAGGGACTGACACCAATAGGAAAAAAGGTCTTGTTGTGGCCCAGGTCCAAAAGCTTGGCGAAGCAGGCATCGACCCAAACGACATAATGGTGTTCTTTTTGGAGACCGATCGCGCCAGCGGATCATTCGGTGGCGGCCGGCTCGCAGCGCCTTGCCTGCGCCTGATCACCGCGCATGGCATCCTTGCGGAATGGTCAAGAGGACTACCGCCAAGCCAACTGGGCGCTCATCCCCGGGAGACGACGCCTCTATTATGTGCAGACTGTGCCGTGCAACGGATGTAGGCGACTCTACCGAGGTGCTGAGAAGGGTACGGGGCCGCCTAATTCCCAACGCCCTTAGATTCTCTGAAGCGGTATCCAATGTAGGGGTCGGTGAGGATATATTCCGGGTCTGAAGGGTCATCCTCCAGTTTCTTCCGCAACTGGCGCACGAATGTGCGGAGGTACTCGAATTCATTTCCGTATTCCGTGCCCCACACGGAAGTGAGCAAACGTTCGTGTGTTAGGGGCTTGCCAGGCTGTAACATCAGGCAGCGCAGAAGGTCGAATTCCTTTGGTGTTAGATGAATGAGGTTGCCTGATTTTCGCACTAGCCGACGCTCGGAATCGAGCTCAATATCGCCGATGTTGATCACTGCATTCTGATTTCTCCTGTGTCGCCTGGGAACGGCGAACTGCGGAGCGCACGCGCGCCATCAACTCGCCCACGTGAAAAGGTTTGGTTACATAGTCGTCCGCTCCGGCGTCCAGTGCGTCAATCTTGTCATCAGGGTTGTCGCGGACCGTCAGCATCAAGATCGGAAGCCGCGGGGCCAGCCTGCGGATTGCCCGACAAGTTTCGATGCCGCCTATTCCCGGCATGTTGATATCCAAAAGAGCTGCATCGTAGCGGTCCGAGCGAACCCTAGGTCTGCCACTATCGCTGGTAGTAGCGCGCGCGTCCCGATACGCTCGATGAGCCAGTCTGCTTCGCCATTCGTCCTTTTTCCCTGGCAAGTTTAATAGCGGCAATCCCTTCGTCCATCGGATGGTTTTTCCATGCTCGTCAGGTTTTCAATCTCCGAAATACGCAAATCGAGTTCGCCGATCTACGCCCTTACCCTCCCGGTTTTTCTTTTGATGTTCGTGTTTGTTCCTCTGCTGTCGCACGCCCAGAATCAGAACGGCTCGCTTCGGGGAGAGGTTCAGGACGCAAGCGCCGCGCGAGTGGCGGGGGCTCGGGTGGTGGTGCGCTCAAACGGATCTTCCATGACCCGCGAGGCGACAGGGAATGAGCGCGGAGAATTCCGCATGGAAGGCTTGCTGCCCGGTTCGTATCGCGTCACCGTGACCGCCAAAGGTTTTGCTGAAGCCACTGCCAATGTTGACGTTGCAGTTAGCCTGGTGCGAGATATCGCCGTCACGCTCAAGGCGGAAAGCGCGCGAGAAACGGTGAATGTGCAGGGGAGCCCTTCCTCGATTACCACCGAAACGATTGACACGTCGAGCGCGGTGCATGGCGGTGTGGTCGGCACTCAGGACCTCGCGACTCTTCCGCTCCCGGCGCGCAGCTTCGCCAACATCGCTTACCTCGTTCCCGGAACAGAGCCGGTCGAGCCTTCCGATCCCACCAAGGCGCGCATCACGGCCGTCTCCACTGGCGGGAGCTCGGGATTGAACAACGAACTGTCGGTGGACGGCGCCGACAACTCCGACGACTGGATTGGCGGCTTCCTGCAGAATTTTTCGCCCGATGGTATTCAGGAATTTGCCGTACGCACCTCCAACGAAGACGCCGATACCGGCTGGACCACCGCCGGGTCCGTCGTGATCACTACCAAGCACGGCACCAACGAGTGGCACGGCGACGGAGCTTTCTACGAGCGCGCGGCAGATCTCAACGCGCGCTTCCCAATTGAGAATCCAGCACCCAATCCCAAACAGCCATTCTCGCGACAGAACTACGTCGGCACGCTGGGCGGTCCCATCGCGAAAAACAAAGTATGGTTCTTTACTTCATTTGAGAATGTGCATGAGAATGCCAGTATTGCCTACAGCCCGGCGAGCACGGCGCAATTCAATGCGCTGGCGCAGTTGTCGGCGGATGGCCTGATCTCAGGTGTTCCTTCCATCACCGTTCCCGCGACTGTTCCCATTCCCTTCCGCGATTATATTGGCTCAGTGCGTTTCGACTGGGCCGAGTCTTCGAGGTCGCAGTGGTTTCTGCGCACCTCCCAGGACAGTTACCTTACGCACAACGCGCTGGTAGAGCAGGGCACGCTGCCCTCCACCGGATTGACCACGCACAACAACTACTGGAACACCGTGATCAGCAATGCCTATACTTTCAGTCCGACCTGGCTCGGGAATCTGGTACTCGGCGCCAGCCTGTTGCATCTCACGCAGACGCGCAACTCCGATCTGGGCTTCGCGCTAGCGTTTCCCTTCAGCTCCACCGCGCTCACGATTTCCGGCTTCGAAACTTTCGGCGACAACCAGTTCGCCACTCCCATCACACTTTTCCCCGACATGCGCAATCAAGACAAATACCAAGTCCGCTACGACTTGAGCCACATTGCGGGAAGCCATGCGCTCAAGTTTGGAGTGAATTTCATCCACGAACCCGTGCTCAGTGGCGCGTTTGCGTCGACGGCAGAGACTCTTGCGCAGTACGTCAATAACCCCGTCTATTATGTACAAAACCCGGGGGTGTTCGGAACCTTCATTCCACAGTGTCTCGGCATACCTGCTTCGGATGGCTCAAGCTGCAGTTATACTCCGCCTGGCGACGGCAGCTTTTCGCAGAATGTGCAAAGGCTGGGACTCTATGCGGAGGACTCGTGGCGCGTTTCCCACCATCTAACCGTCAACTACGGGCTGCGCTATCAGAACACCTGGGGGCTCATGATCGGCTCGGGGCGAGGCGAGGCCGACAACGCTGCGTATCAGACGCTGCAAGCGTTGCAGATTCCGATTGTTCCCGGTTTGCCGCACGATTACCACAAACAGATTGCGCCGCGTCTCGGTATCGCTTACTCGCCCGGCAACAGCGAGAAGACTGTAATTCGCGCCGGCTTTGGCATGTACTATGACGATCTCGCGCAGAACGGCTGGGCGACGGCATTTCAGGGCGTCAACAACACGAATGCGGTAACGGGAACCTGCACGTTCAGCGGATCGTCCCCAGGCACTTACGCGCTCAATGGAACCGGCTGCCTGATTGGCGGCGCAGGCGCGACCGGAAATCTGGTGGGCTCCAATTACAAGACGCCTTATGCCATCCACATCACGGGGGGGGGGCAGCACGCGTTCAATGAACACTGGATGGTCAGTGGCGATTACGTGCACGAGCAGGGCAATCACGGATACCGCGCCTTCCCCTACGCCAGCGGCTCCACCATCACCTCGCCGCTGATTCCGGCTTCTGACACGACGGATCAGACAACTTTTGTGCCGAACGTCAGTGTGTTCGAAGCCGACAACCGCTCCAGTTACAACGCTCTGATGCTGCATTTGCAGGGCAATATGCGCCGCTTCAGTCTGGTCGCGAACTACCAGCTCTCCAAAGCGCAGACGTGGGGTTGCGTGCTCGGCGAACTGTTTGACTATGTGGATGGCGTTTGCCAGGTTCCGACCGGATTTAATTATCCGAATGCTGGACAGCTGAATGCTTTCGGACCCGGCGACTACGGTCCCTCCGGCGAAGACGTCAGGCACCGCTTCGTGCTGGCGGGAATCGTCCACGTTCCCGGCGGCTTCGAATTGAGCACGGTGAACCAGGTCGAGAGCGCGCGCCCCATCACCATCACCACGGCGGACAACAGCGGGCGAATTTCAATTTCGTTGAACAACGGCCCCGACGTGTATACCAGCCTTGACGAATTCCGCGGTACGCCTTACATCCAGTCGGACCTGCGCGTGACGCGGCCTATCAACATCAATGAGCGCTGGCGAGTGGATCCATTCATCGAATTCTTCAACCTCTTCAACCGCAACAATCCCGGAGCGAATTACGCCGTGAACATCGTCCAGGTTCCCGGGGCGCAATTCAATGCGAACGGCGCCGTCAGCGGAATTTGTAATCCGAACTGCGAGCCGCTTACCAGCCTGAAGCAGCTCGAGATACCCGAAGGAGCTTTGGGAGATTTCTTCGGTCCAGGCACGACGGTTGGAATTCCGTTCGCCGCTCAGCTCGGCGTGCGCGTAACATTCTAAGTAGAGACGGAGACTGACCCGTCTCCACGGGAAATCCTCTTCTTTCGCCGTTTCTCGGATAAAACCAACTGCAGCCGTCTACTTGCTTGCCTTGGCAGAAGGTTTAATTTGATCGGCTAACTCTTGCAAACCATCAACGCTGCTTGCATTTAGCCGATAGACAGTGGGATCATTCTCGCGCTGGGCCAGGTAACCGTCGTTGGACTTCGCCATCAGGACCGTCTCCACACGCTTGCCGTCATCGGAAGTGACCGTGACATCGATCGTCGGATTGGCAAACCCGGAATCTAGAAACTTGTCCGCGGTGAAATCGCGTAGCCTCGAGATGAGCGATTGCACGGTTCCTATGTCCATCTTCTTTCCCTCTTGCCACCAGTCTTCACCGCTCCGGGTGAGGAAGTAGGCTTTCGAGCCAATACGCAGTTCGACCTTGTTAGGCTCACCGAATCCGAAATCGAACAGCTTCTTGTTGCGGAAATCATCCACGAGTTTATCGAGGGCCTGGCCAAGGTCGGCGGTTATTTTGTAGATCCCGTCGACCGCGCTCGACTTTGCGTAGTACGTGTCATTGTTCTGGCCCCCCTTTGTCTTCTCCCCTCCGCTCTGGCGCACCTGAAGTTCCTGGGTGCCTGACTCATCCGTGACTTTCGCGGTCGCCAGTGGGGTGGCGTGCGCAAATACCGAAGCCGCTTCCTTCGCGTCATGGCTGCTGGGGTCCATCCTGGCGTCGGTCAATTTCCGAGCCAACTCACTCACCTGCGAGCTGTCGGCGCGCAGCGGTTTGGGCTTCAAGATCTGCCATTCATCGTTGTTGCGGCCAAACTCGATGACCTGATTTTTCCTGACTAGTTTGATGCGGCTGATCTTGTTGGGGCTCACGGTCAGCAGCCGCTTGTCGCGCAAATCGTTCAGACCCTTATCCAAGCTGGTTCTTGTATAGCTCGCCATGGTGAACACGCGGAGATCGCCGGCGAGCATTGCATACGCAGCCCCGCCGGTCGGCGTGTCGTCGCCAATGAGGAGCTTCCGCGTCCGATTGTCTTTTTCAGTGATGTCAAGTTGTAAGGCCGGCTGGTCCAGACCGTATTGCTTCAGATCCGTCGCCTTGTCTTCGACGACGCGCTGCGAATTTAAGGACGACAGAGTAGATAGGATGCCCGAAATCGTACTCTGATCAGCGCCGAACGGCTGGGGTGCAGTGATTTGCCATTTTCCAGACTCAGCCTTCGTAAGGACGATGGGCTTCTCGCCCTTTTTTTCCAGATCCAGCCGCGTAACCGCCGAGGCATCTAGCTTCAGGATGGCTGGCGAAGCATCGGCCGACGTCTTGGCGGCGTCCTCGATCGCTTTGTGATGATCCGACCAGTAGAGAACTCCCGCGAAAATAAAGAAGACGACAGCCGCAACAATCAGACTACGGAGTTTCATAATGATTCTCGAGACATGATGCAGACGAGTCGAGGGTTTCTCCTACCTCCTCTTCCACCACACGCCAACACCCGCAAAAACAACGACCAGCGGCAGCACGAATTGGCTGGTGAGGCGCACAAGGTTTAGCTGCGCCCGGGTCATGGTGATGCGGCGATCTTCCTGCGGCTTCGGGCGGATGGAGATCAAGTCTTCGTCCGATGCCAACCAGTTGATGGCGTTCAAGGCCAAATCATTGTTGCCGTTGAAATTGATGAACCTGTTGGCGGCCCATGACGAGCTGCCGATGACCACGAAACGTCCCTGCGAGTTCTCCTTGCCCGTGCTGTAAGTGCCCGCGGCAGCGATGGTCAACGGCCCCTTTTTGTTCTTGGGATCGTTGACGTTGACCGAAGCGGAGCTCAGATTGTTTGTCGCCAGACTGCTGCTGGAGGAATCAAAGAGCTTTTGCACACTCGTCTTGTCTGTATTCTTGATCTCCATTGAGCGGGCCAGCGGAAAACCGGTGGCCGTTCCCTTCATCTCGTTCACAATGGGTTGGGAGCTGTAGCTGGTAACGAGAGCCACCTGCGGGCCGAGACCGGCGAGTTGTCCAATCGGATTTAGATCCAGAATAAGATCTTTGCTTAACGCTATGCCCCAGCTCTGAAGCAAATTGCTGAGGGCGTCGTTGTCGGCGATCTCCGAGCGGCCGAGTTTGAGCGGAGGGTCCAGCATGAGCAAGGCGCGACCGCCCTGCTCGACATATCTCTTGATCGCGTCGACTTCCGGTTGCTCATGGTTTCGCGTTGGCCCTGCTATAACCAGCGTAGTGCAGTCGCTTGGGACTTCCGCTTTCTGCAGCAGGTCGACGGTTTTGCTTTCGTAATTGTCCTTGGACAGAAGGTCCTTAAAGCCGGAAAGTCCCTCCCGATCGTGGTCGTCTGGCTGGTGTTCTCCGCTGCCGGTTACAAAACATACGGTCCTGGTGTTGCTCTTCAGGTCGCGAATGAAGGCGCCGGTTATACCCTCTTCGCTCATACCCTTGGCTTCTTCTCGTTTTGCCCCAATCTGGACAACAGCAGTTCCGAAGCTCCGGATCCCCGCCTCCCGCGCCAATTGGGGATTCGTGTCCGGATCGACATACTCCACGCGCACCTTGGGAGAGAGGTTGGCGTACTGATCGAGCAGATCCTTGCCCTCGCGGAAATGTGTACTCTGAGCGAAGTAGGTGATCGTCGCATGCTGCTTCAGACCTTTCATGATCTTGGCGGTCTGGTCCGAAAGGCTGTAACGCTTATTCGAGGTGGCGTCGAACGACTTGTCGTACCGGTCGGCGAGTATGTTGGCAACGACCACCACGGCGATCACGATCAAAATGTAGACCGTCGCGTAGGCGGCGTATTTGGTTTGTCTCGCCTTGAGCCACTGGCTTGCCATCATGACCTCCAGCGCAGGGATTCCATGGAACGCGCCGTGAAGAATAGTCCCAGGAAAATCACGGTTAGATAAAAAACTGCGTCTTTGAAATCGAGCACCCCCCGGCCAAACGATTCGAAGTGTGTTATGACGGACATGTACGCGAGTACGCGCGCCCAAGTTGCCGTTTCATATCCGCTCACCCATTCCAACACCCACAGTAACAGGCAAACCCCGAAGGTCGCGGCACCGGCTATGATTTGATTCTTGGTGAGCGTGGAAATGAACGTCCCGATAGCCAGCAGCGCGCCGGCCTGCAGCAACAAGCCAAGATAACCGATGGCTAGCGGTTTCCAATCTGGATTGCCGTATTTAAATAGAAAGGCGAAATTCAGCGCGGTGAACAGCAGCATGCAGGAATATAGCACCATCGCCGCCAGCCACTTTCCTACGATGATTTCGAGATCGCGAATGGGCGATGTCGCCAGCAACTCGATGGTCCCGCTACGCTTCTCTTCCGCGAACAGGCGCATCGTGATCATCGGGATAAAGAATAGTCCTACCACGCTGACGTTCGACAGCAACGGGCGGATGATTTGCTCATTCACGTTCATGGGGAACGATTGCCCGCGCATCTGCGTCTCCATGCCCTCGATCACGAAATAGCCCAGGGCATTCCAGAAGAAGAAACCAAAAATCAGACCGAACATGGTCAGCAAAAGATACGCAACCGGCGAAACGAAGTAGCTGTGCAGTTCTTTTCGACAGATGATCCAGGCATTTCTCATTGTTATCGCTCTTCCTCTTTCCCCACAGCTTGTTCCGCTCCCGCCGAAACTTCACTCCCGGTCAACTGAAGGAAGATTTCTTCCAGACTCATGGCGGCCGGCCGAAGCTCATTGAGGTCCCAGCCGCATTCCACCACAGCCCGCGCCAAGTCGCCTCGAACGAAGCTTCCTTTTTGACTCTCCACTTCGAAGACGGCGCGGCCATTATCCTTGCCCTTGCTCAACACGCGGCTGACGCCAGCGACTTGTTCCAGCTTGTGCTGCACGATCCCGGCTTCAAGATTCCCGTTACGGCCGGCAATCTCGAGCAGAACGGATTCGGCGCCGCGAGCCCGCGCTTGCAGGTTGCGTACCGAATCGGTCGCAACAAGCCTGCCTTTGTTGATGATGATTACCTGCTCGCAGGTTTGCTCGACTTCCGGGAGGATATGAGTGCTGAGAAGGATGGTATGGTCCCCGGCAAGATCCTTGATCAGATCCCGCGTTTCGTTGATCTGCTTGGGATCGAGACCAGCGGTTGGTTCATCGAGAATCAGCACGTCGGGATTGTGAATAATCGCCTGCGCAAGTCCGACCCGTTGCCGATAGCCCTTCGACAGCTTGCCGAGAAGCTTTTTCTTGACGTCGGCCACGGCACAGCGATCGGATGCATAGTCGACTCGCTTTTGGAGGTCGGCACCCGACAGTCCTTTCAGCTTACCGACAAATTTCAAGTATTCTGCGGTTTCCATCTCCGGGTAAATCGGAGGCGTTTCCGGCAAGTAGCCGATTCGCTTCTTGACCTCAAGCGGCTGTTCGAGGACATCAAAGCCAGCCACCGTCGCCGTACCAGCCGAAGGCGGAAGAAAACATGTCAGCATGCGCATCGTCGTCGTTTTCCCGGCACCGTTTGGGCCAAGGAAACCTACAATTTGGCCCTTCGCTACCTCAAACGAGATCTGATCAACGGCAATGGTGCGCGCATACTTCTTGGTAACAGCCTGTACTTTGATCATAATAAAGTTGTTGTAACAGTCGATGTTCGCTGTCGCGCCGAGCCGCACCTGTACACCACGGGGATGAAAATTATGTTAAAAAGTGTGAGAGCAAAATGTCAATCCGCCGTCGCAAAATTTGCATGGGGCTTTCTTGCGCTGGAGACAAGTAGTCGGCGCTCATTATCATCTATATACGACTTCTTGGAAGAGCTGGAGCTGTCGTCCAGGCCAGAAAGCGGAGCGGGCATAGTGTAACGGTCAATGCGCGAAATGGCCTGATTTCAACACCTAACGCGAAAGGAATGGCCAACGGCGGAGAATTTCACCCTTGGACAGGTGTGCCTCAGCACCACCATCCCCAACCAAAAGCTCGCAGGTTTGGAGTGGGAGTCTTGGGCCTTTTACGCTTAGGTTGTGTTTACCTACACTGATTTCGGCGTCACAGTACGCATTGTTTTCTTCGGGGTTTGCCGGAACAGAGCAGCCCATTTGACCATCGACGCAGATATTGATGGCCTTCGCGGAGTCGTTAAAAAACCGAACACAGTTGACCCGGCGTGTTAGGGTACGTCACGTGAGCCGCAATCGCACAAGAGTGGAGGTCGCTGAGCTGATTGAGCGATTCTTGGAGAACCGCCCCGCATACCCGCAGGAGTGGAATGATTTTGTGGAATGCCGCCAACGTGACCCAACTATGGAGGCGTACAGGAGGCGATGCTACAACCTGGACCCGCTTGTAAACCGTCCCGAACCGGTTGACGAGAATGCCATCGCTGAGCTGCGCGGTATTTTGTGTGAACTGCGTACCGCGAGACCTGAGTGAGCGACTGTGCCCAGATAAATCGCCTCATTTGTCCCAGGCCATCATTCTCATCACAATTATCGGCTACTCCAATGGGTACTGCCGTTATCGGCGTTCCCCGTTCCAGGGGCATAACCCGGAGACGGCCTCTCCAAGATGCTCGAAGAATGCGCGCCGTTAATGGGAAGCGTGAAGATCCTGCTGCTCAAATTCATCAGCCAAGTACTGGGACTGGCGGAATCGAACGGGAGTGGATCAACAATCAATTGCGGGGGCCGGGGAAGCGATCACGAGCACATCCGATGGTGCATGGAACCTTCGTAACCTACCCAAGAATGAATGAGTAGTACTAAACCTAGATTAAGGTTATCTCAGATGCTGTCTACAAAAAAAACCCCGAACCTCGGCAGTGCAAGATCACCCATCAATCTTGGCGACGAAGCCTGCGCATACAGACGTAACGGTCGATGGCACTATCGCACCCGCGAAACGATGCGCCGATTCGGGCCCAGATTCATCGAAGCCACGGATTCGGAGTTAATCCTGGAACTAGCTTCGCGCGGCTATCAAGTGCTTTATCCAGCGCATGAATGCGCGGATCGGCCAAATTTGCCGTGTCCTGCCTGTGAGATGTATGCGCTTCGCGCTTTGAAAATCCGACCCTGAAGATGCTGACGGTACCGGCCACTATGGTGGTTACTGAACTGAGGCGCGCTTCCCGTACCAGGGGCATTCAACCATAGACAGCCTCCCCGAAGACGCCACATAGGACATAACTCTACTGCCCTGTACTCCCGCTCTTCCCTTTCTTGCTGCAAACTTTATAAAGTCCTCTCCTGACCGTAGCTCTGGGGTGAGCTGCGGAACAACACCGAAGCGAGCGCATTCTCCCGCCGCAAGGGGGCCGCGAAGTCAAGACGAAGAATTAGAAGGATTAGAAGGTGGTGTCTTATTGGCGTATTGCTGGTGGTGGGAGCGTTATTTTGCGACGGTGTTTATGCTGCTCAATGCCAAGCGCTCGCATCGCGCGAGGACAATACAGTAACTACCGTAGTCACGCTTAGGGACAAGCCCACTCTGTAAGAGATCGTAGGCTCCTGCGAATCCTCTCCCTGTCGCCATCATCATAGTCTTTATGTGGGTGTGATTTTAACAGGGAGAGAGAGAATGAAAATTAGGGCCAAATTCACATCGACTTTTGCGGCGGCGTGCATGTTGGCTTTTTTGAGTCTGCCCTCATTTGCGCGACCATCGCATCCGCCTCAAGGTCAGCAGACGTCCCAAACGCAACCGGTGCAGAAGGGCGAGGAGCAAAAGGTGGAGACTAGTTCCGGCAAGGAGATCGGGAAGGGCGGTGAGGACATTGGCAAAGGTGCTGGCAAGGGGGCTGAGAGCCTAGGCAAAGGCACTGCAGAAGGTGCTGGCAATCTCGTTACGTTGCACCCCGGCAAGGCTGGCGCTGATCTGGGCAAAGGGGCGGGTGGCGCGGCCAAGGATGTCGGAGTCGGCACGGGAAAGGGCGCGGCCAAGATCGGTAAGGGAAGCGCAAAGGGAATAGGGAGGTTGGGCAAGAAGATCGTAGGCAAGGGCAACAAGAACAAGAAGGAACCTGACGCGGCGAATTGATTACGTCCAATTACGGGCTGCGCCGAGCCTCGTTGCAACCATCCGGCCGATGGCGATTAGCCAGCGCCGAGCCCAAACCGCTCGCCGCAGGCTTCTCTTCGCAGTGTTTCCGTGGGCGAGCCAAGGGGGAGTTCAGTGTGTCTGGTGGATCGGAAATTCACACAAGCTGATGGGGATGTAAGTAGCTTCATCGAACACTTTGGACTGTAAGTGTAAGACCAAATACATGGTTGATACATTGAATCCGCAGCCAGCGCGACTTCGCCAGTTGATCAGCAATTTCTGAGGCGGCAAGTCTTCGTCCTTCGTCGAGAGCTGAATACTTCCGGTTAGCCCATGATGCGTCATTCGAACTTGCCCCGGTGCTGGGGGCGAGTCTTCAAGGTTCTGGGCATCAAAGCGTTTGCGAGGATCGGTTGCTGACTCGGCAACCGCGCGGTGATGGGAACGCTGTGGTATTCATGGTTGCGGCTGCAACAGAGACACGGTTTCGGAGTACTCACGTCTACGGGTGCCTATGAATAGGCTATTCCGCGAGGAACGCACCGTTACCGATCCGAAATTCTGTGAGGGGTTTGAGATTCTTTTTGTAAGTGCGAGTAACCGCGTATTCCTTCCCACCTTTCACGCGGACGCCATACTTTCCTGTCGAGTACGGCTTGATCTCCACCACAAACGAAGTATTCACGAGCGCGGATCGATGGATTCGAATGAATCCGTACGGCTTCAACTTTTCGGCCACAATCGAGATTGATTCACGCAGGAGATAGGAGTCCGATTCCCGCTGTAGAGACACATAATTGCCCGCAGCTTGAACTGCGACCACATCGCCAGGATTGATGAACAGAATCCTTCCTTTAGCTTTGATTGCGATCATCGGGTGACCCGGACGAGACAGCTTCTGCAACTGCGGCAAAGCTTCGATCAATGTTGCAGCTCGCTCGGCCTTTGCTCTGCGACAGGCCCGGTCCAAGGCTTCGTTGATGCTTTCGTTCGAGAAAGGCTTTAGCACGTAGTCTACGGTGTGTCTCTCGAAGGCTGCGACCGCGTGTTCAACGTGTCCGGTTACAAACACGATAGACGGCAACAAAAGGTTTCGTTTCCGAAGCTGGTCTACGAGTTGAGAGCCCGACACGTCCAGATCGATGTCGAGAAGCAAGACATCGTAAGAGTCCGTGGCCAATTTCTCGAGCGCATCGATCGCATCATTGGCCGAATCGAAATGCTCGCTCCTTGCCGACAGGATATTTGCCAGAGCCGTTTGGGCCAGGGGCTGATCATCCACGATCAACACGCGCATGGTTTCAGTCACCATCCATCTCTATTCCATCGACGTAAACGTCCTGGCTGATCGCGCGCGTCCAGAGTCTTAAGATTTCGCCGATCTTCTTCGCACGGTCATGACTAGGATTCGCGTTGAGGTCGGACGTCAGTGATGATCCCCGGACACCGGCGTTCCGTCCGACCACTCGGACACCGGAACCATGAACTCGGTGACTGGCTCCGGAGCACCATTAAATTGTGGATTCAGCAGAACCGGGGAGCCAGGCACGCCTGCACCCCAAGTCATAGCGTCTGTCAGGGGAACGTAAAACATGAGATGAGGAACCCAGTGCCCGGCGGAGTCGTTCAGCTGCCCTTGCCTCGACATCATATAGCTCATCCCGCCAGGCTCGAGGGTCGGCAGCTCCTTGTTCTGAAATTCTTTGATGCCGTCGATGATCTGAGCTTTGGACAGCCCGGCCAATACCAAGTCTGTCCTCTTCAAAGTGAGTGGCAGAATCGAGCGTGCGGCTGGCGGATTAAAGCAGAGCGGGCCCCGATTCTTAGGGTTCCAAAACTCGGGACTGTCGAATGAGCCCATCCATGCGCGATCTACGATGCAGACAAAGCCGTTTTTGCCTTCCACCGCAGTTTCGTAACCATGCCTTCCGAGGACCATAACTGTGGCGTCGCGGGAAATGGACGGCGGAGCTGCTGTCCGTGCCAGAGCGATCTCAGCGGTTCGATCTGCGATCAGGTACTGATCCAGCGGAGCCATGCTGGGATACGGAGTTTTGGCGTCTGCTGCGCGTCCTGGCCGCGCCGCGCATAGTATTGCAACCAACGCGAAAGTTCCTATTGTGATTGTCGTGACCATCTTTTGGTTCATTGATTTCCCCTTCGATACGGATTCCAATACACCTTCGAGACCTATGTGATTGAACCCCTTTGGATTGGTTCCTGATTTCCACTCCCTGCTGGCTGGAGTGAAACCGCTGTCGCGCTCTTTCTCATTGAGACACTCCTACATAGCCGGTGCAGCCGTTCCATCCGACCATTTGCCAACCGGAATCACGAACTCGGTGATGGGCTCCGGACCGCCCTGAAACTGCGGATTCAGCGTGACCGGCGAGTCGGGCAGATCCGCACCCCAGGAGGATTTGTCTGTCAGTGGAAAGTAGAACATCAGATGAGGTACGTAGTGCCCAACGGCGTCATTAAGGTAGCCTGCCCGCGACATCATGTAACACATCGCGCCCGGATTCGGTGCCGGTAGCTCTTTGTTGTCGAATCCGGCCTTGATCCTGTCGATCATCTGCGCTTTCGGCAGCCCGGCTAATACCATCTCCGTCCGCTTGATCGTGAGAGGCAGAATGGATCGCGCGGCTGCCGGATTGAAGCAGAGCGGCCCACGCACCTTGGGGTTCCAGAACTCCGCGGAGTTGAATGGGGACATCCATGATCGTTCCACAAGACAAACAAAACCGTTCTTTCCTTCGATGGCGGTCTCATAGCCCTGCCGGCCGAGGACCAGGATCTTTGCGTCGCTGGATATAGCTGCCGGGGCGGCGCTTCGCGCCATGGCGATCTCGGCGTTGCGATCCGGCATCAGGTATTGCTCGATCAAAGCCATGCTCAGATACGCTGTCGAGCGATCCTCATTCCGATTGCGGCTGGTAAGCAACTTCAGTCCCATTGCCACGCAGACGATAGCCAAGGCCCCGGCCCAGACCCAGCGGCTCGTCAGCACTCTGTTTTCCAATCTCGGCGAAGTGATCTTTGCCACTTCCCGCTTCTGGAGGCGATCCCCGAGCGCCGCGTTGATCTCCGAGGGGATGCCTATTTCAGGTGACTCAACTTCCCAGGCCATCAGTTCTTGGGAAACACCCCGGAAATCGGCAGCAAGGGTCTGGCACTCGGGACACAGTTCCAGGTGCAACAAGGCCTCGGTGGCTTGGTCCATGGGCAGTTCGCCGTCGAGATAAGCCATGAGTTCTTCCTGTTCGATCGGATGTCTGTTCGTGCTCATTGCAAGCCTCGTCTTCGTGGGTGCGGCTGCCCGGCGCTCGCTCTCAGGGCAGGATTGGTTTTTGCCTCCGACTCTAGGTAACTCTTCAATGCGAGACGCGATCGAAAAAGCTTGGAACGGACCGTATTTAGGGGAATTCGCAACAGCTCCGCAATGTCGGAGTAACTCAGCTGTTCGTATTCGCGCAGCATCAAGATTTCGCGGTCCGGCGAATCCAGCTTTTCCATGGCTTGCCGGACCCAGAGCACGCAGTCGGGAGTTCCGTCAGTCTTAGGCTCCGGAGCGGTCTGTCCTAATGTGCTACTCGTCAGGAACTTGCGCCGTTCCGCAGCCAGCAGCTTCAACGCGATGCCATACAGATACGTTCGAACCAAGGCTCGCGGTTCATAACGGGAGGCGGCGCGGATCACCGCGAGGAAAGTTTCCTGGACGAGATCCTCCGCCCGCTCGGGGTTGTTCAGCCGGCGCCCGAAGAAGCCGTGCAGTGGCTTGCGATAGCGGGCAAACAGCTCCTCGAAGGCTGCGCGTGATCCGCCCTGGAATTCCAGCATCAAGGCTTCGTCGCTAGTCATAGTCAGTGCGCCAGCTCAATCCGCGCAATCCTCTGCGGCGTTTTTCACATCGTGCATGCTTCTTTAATGTCACAAGAAAGCCAAAAGTTCCCGCTCCGTTCCATTCCTCCTGTGTTTTGTGAATCTCATCAACATGATCTCCACCGGTCGGGACTGGGGCAAGAAAACTCAAACGCCGTCCGCTCGCAGAATCCCGCATCGAGGGGCGACATCTCCTGGGATAGGGTATTCAGCAGACAGCCGCGCTGGAGATCTTCGGGCTTCAGAAATATGGACTGAACAATGCGGATCAAGGTGTCGATGGGATTCTTCGCGTTCTGCAAACGGCCGCACCCACTTTTCGCGCGTAAGACTCGCGACGATCTTGTCCACTACCGCATACCCGAGGGCTTCTTTGTTATCGAACTGGTAGTTCGAAATCCTGAGCGTGCATCTCCTGGAAGGCCTCCCGCAACCATCGCCCTCGCGTGCGCTCCGGATCGCGCGGTCGAGCGCCGCTGCATCTCGGGCTGTTTCTGGCTGCTACATAAGTACCAATATGCGTGTTAAGACTGCAATTTTCGAAGGCAATGTTCTTCCGGCTTTCCGAATCCCGAATCTCGGAGTATTGGCGGCGGTTTCTACTGATATCCGTATGAATTGACCGCTGAGCTTCGGTTACTTGGTTGCTGTAACTGGTCAATTCGTCGCTCTCTGCTACCGCAAACACATACCTAAGCAGGTGGAACCTCGCGTATTTCCCTCCCAAGACGGCCCCCGGCTTGCCTCATTGCACAGCAGCACCCGACGCGGGTGCACCCGCGACTTTCGCCAGCCGGGGACAGGCGGGTCGCAGGAACAGCGGGAGCATTCTGCCGAAAAATGCATCTCGGCGCGGAGACTTTGCTCGGACGAAACGGAGGAGATATGAGTGCAGTGGGTTCGGAGAATCTCGTGTGTATTTCTGACTGTGATGGTGCAGGCCCTTCTGGGGGGCTTCACATATGAACAGGTCGGGAGAACCAGGGATGCCAGTGGGTGTTCCGACCGTGATTTTTGAAACCGGAGGCAACTCGCCCATCTGCTCGCCCATCGGTGCGACTGGCTTGAAACCAACGAGTATGGCCGCTTTCTTGGCGACAAAGATCTTCAGTTTGGTTAGGCCAGCCTGAAGTCGGATGTCTGGTCACGAATTTTCTTGATAGGCCGGGAGGGGATGCAAGAATTGGAGTCGTATGCGTTCAAAATGCGTGCCTCAGTAGCCAATGGGCATCCGGGGGCCGAGTAGTTTACGTCCAATGACAAGGGTACTGCCGTCAGCAATGAGTCCAAGGGATCGAGTGAAGTCACGTTGCGAAGTCGTTGGACAACGTTCAAACTGGGGCGAAAGCATGCAAAAGCGGGTCGCCATTCCGCGCCATCACTGCCTGTTGCCGGGCTGCTTTGCGGTTCTGTGCTTTCTGCTTACGGCGTCGTTGGCGCAGGAGCCCTCCAATTTGCAGGAGTCCGCGTCGACCAATACGCCCGAAACCACAGAACCACAGTATGGTGTAACCGGCCGGGTCGTCGACGACCTCACTGGAAACCCCTTGAATGGAGCCACGGTCCGGCTCGCGGTCGGCGGCAGGGTCATGCTCTCCAGTTGTGCTGGCTGCGATTCGCCGCCTTCTCCACCTCCGGAACCGGAAACACCCCGCGAGGTCATCACTGGCAAGGATGGCAGCTTCGCATTCGACAGCCTGCCCGCCACGGGCGGCTCCGTCACCGCCAGAAAGCCGGGCTACATCGATATCTGGCGTTTTCGCAGACGCGCAAGCGACCAGCTCGGCGGCAGCTTAATCAGCAACCAAACGGGTCCCGTCATCCTACGGCTCGCGCCCGCAGCATCCGTTTCCGGCATGCTGATCGATCACAACGGTACTCCGATCACCAAAAATGCAGATATCACACTCTGGCGCCTTGCCGATTGGGCCGGTTGGCCTCGCCTGGAATATGGCGGCTTCCCCGAATTCGCCGCTGATGGCACATATCATTTCCACGACTTGCTACCCGGCCACTACTTCCTGGTGGCCGACCCACCGATCAACCGTGAGGGGCCTGCACGCAATGAGGCGGGCCGCGCGGTCGGTGAGGTGCCGGTGCGTTACCCTGCCTCTACATCTCAGCGTCCGAATCCGTTTTTCACGTTGCACGAGGGCGAGCAAGCCCACCTTAACCTTCGCTTTCCGCAAAGAACGCTGCACCGCGTGACCGGCACGGTGAACGCGAGTCAACCATATTCCTACGACATCGTCGATGCAAATGGGAGCAAGGCCTATTTGCTCAAGGGATCAGCGTTCGAGAAACCGTTTGAGGCTTGGCTCCCGAAGGGAAGTTATCGCCTGACTACGGGCAGGGAAGACGTCACAGGTCCGCTGCCTTTCGAAGTCGCAGGTTCCGATTTGGCGGGTATGCTTTTCTCGATCGCTGTTCCCGAGCGGATAGAAATTCCGCTGGAAATCTCAAGCCTTGTCCCTCGCGTACCCACCTGTCTCGACCCAACGCCGGTCTGCGGATTCGTAGACGTTGCCCTAGTCCGCTTCTTGCCCGGCGGCTACGTCGAGGTTGTCGGCCAGTCCACACAGGCCGGGAGATTCGACGGCACTCCTCCACAACCACAACCTATCCAATCGGTTTCGCTTATTCCTGGCACGTACACGGCTGCGGTCGCGGTTACGCTCAATGTTTACGCCAAGTCCATCGTGAGCGGTTCCACCGACCTCGCTAAGGAGCCACTCACTATCCGGGCGGGAGATTCTCCCGAGCCCATTCACATTGTTCTCGCTGAAGGCGCCATCGTCGACGGTGTCGTGCATCGCCACGGCCAACCGGTGAACGCTTGGGTGTACGCTGTGGCCGAAGACATCGAACCCAAATCCGACTTCCGTGAATTTCAGCCCGTCCTGTCCGATGAGGACGGTAAGTTCCACATGCAGGGTTTGGCGCCCGGCTCCTATCTCTTTTTCGCCAGCGATATCGAGCTCTCGCTCAATGTGCACGACTCCGCCGATACCGCCTACTGGCGGTCGCGCGGAAAGATCCTCCGCGTGGAACCCGGAAAAACGACTGACTTGGTCTTGGTCGCCGCCGAACCACCCGAGGAGCCATAAGGCCTGTGTTTCGTGCCGAGTGCGGCGTACTCGCTGTAGCTCGCGAACTATGTGTAACGGATGTGCAGTCGAACGGGGAGTCTATGATTCGCGCTAATTTCGACTGGCTGCTCCTCGCCATTGGCCTCCTTGTATCGGCCATGGTGGGACAGCAACCACCTGCTCAGCAGCCCCCAGATTTGCACGTTCAATTCCAATCTGCGACCGGCTCGAACCGTTTTCGCGTTGGCGAGGTGATCTCCCTCGAAGTTCTGGTGTCTAGCACGACGCCAAACCGCTATTTGGAGCCTTGCGCACTGTTCAATGAAACTGGTTTTGGATTTCCTCGGTGCCGCTTCCTGAGTCAGTGGTCGTTCGCGATTACGCCTGCAGGCAACTGGGTAGACTTTGGTGGCCCGGGAGCGCACAGCGGTCCGACGTTGGACGTTCCAAACCCCGACCTTACTTCGAAGCCCGTAACTTTCCCTTATCGGCTGACCAGCAGATACCGAATCGACAAGCCGGGCGAATATCGAGTCAGCCTGTCGTTGCAGATCGGGTTGGATGACGAAACGACGCAGCTCAGTCCTCGCCCAGATCCGTCAGTTCATGTTCATTCGGTCAGCGTAACGCGGGAGGTTGTGCTGCAGATCGTGCCAGCCGAACCCGAATGGCAAGCTGAGATTGTGCGCAAGGGCGAGGAGGCTTATGCCGGGCCTCCTCCGCCCGACACGGATCCTCCGTCCGAGAATTTGTTGCAACATCGACAAGCTGCACGTGCACTCTGCACCTTGGGCACGCCGGAGGCGGCGCGCGTCTTCGCAAAACTTCTTGCCGACGGTAAGAACGAGGTGCGAACCTGCTTGGAACGATCTGCCAGCAGACCCGCCGCCATCGACGAGATGCAGCGCCTTTTGGTCGAGCCCGATATTGCTGTGACGCCCAGCTTTCTTAAAGTGCTCGTAACCCTGCTCTACAACCAGGAAGCACCAAGGAAAGGCACGGGTAATATTGCTTTTCAAGAAGCAGCGGACACCGAACGGGATGCCTTGTTCGCGTCCCTGCCGCAAAAGCACGGCTCTGCCCAGTATTCATCCCTCCTTACTGTTCTAGAGAACCCGCTGCGCCTAAGGTCTTCGGAGTATGCACCTGCTTACGAGTTACCATTCCCGCAGCCAGTGATCGCCGTAACCGTGGCGGATTTTGATCGACTGCCGCAGCAGTCGCAGGAATGGCTGATGCAAGACGGCTGGGATCGTGTGCGTTCTCCTCTGCTGCTGCCGGCCGTACGCCGGAGAGCGGAGGCCGGCGATGGGCCGGCTTTGCTGCGTTGGTTGGAACTAGAGCCTGCGGCGGCAGCAGCGTTTGTGCGCGAAGAAGTAGTTCGTCCGCAGCCGCGCTTTTCGTCCTACTACCTCCGGCTTCCGGAGATCTCGCTTCCTCGTCAACAGCAGCAGATCGCGGCGAACTTTACAGCACTGACGGACGAGACCTATTTGGCGAGCGCCGCAACATTGCTACATCGCTACGCTACGCGCGCGGTGTTGCCACAAGTGCTGCCCTTTATTGATGCCAAGCTTACCGGGTGGCCTTGCTCAATCCAGGTGCCGGTTCTCGCGTATCTGCTAAAGGTTTCACCAGCGGAGTCTGCACCACGCATTGCAAAAGTGTTAAGGAGCCAGCCACGGGCCGGTGGCTGCACGGACACATTTCTCGCCGACCTTGGTTTTCTTGAGCCGAGCCCGGTTCTGGAGCGGCTAGCTCTGAGCCAAGTCGCGATCGGTGGGGCTTCTGCTGTCGACGGCGCCCACTACCTGGAGCGCTACGGCTCGCTCGCCACGAAGTCGAAGGTCAGGGAACAGCTACAACGTTGGCATCGGGAGTTGGTATCCAGCGGCGCGGAACAACGAATCAACTCCGGTGCGGCCACGAAGAACGATGCGGCGCTAGGTAAGATAGTTAGCGCACTGACAGCCACATTCGAAGGTGCGCAGGCGTGGGTGCTATCACCTGAGGAGGCGGCTCGCATAGAAGCTCTCCTCGGAGAAAAGACCGTATCGCAGCTGGTATGTCGTTTTCACTGCGGCGCGTCCCTGGGCATCGGTCCCGACCCTGCCGTGTATGAAATCCGAAGTCGCATCAGCGAGGATTGGAGGCGGCGAGAGAGTCCCATGGAGTATCTGAATCCAGTGGAACGCCTGCACTACTCGATCAACCAGTACTGGTGTGCCGATCCGCGAGCCCTCCAGCAGAAGATCTTACAATTTCCGAAGGGCTCGACTTTTGCCATTACTTTCCCAGAGGATTTCACCCCACGTGACCGCGGGGAAATAGCGGAGGCTGCCAGGCTTCTGCGGAAGCGCGGCTACAAGGTGGAATGGGCATCTCTGCGGCCAGACCCGCCGCAGTAGAAAACAAGGCTTTACCGCAGGATTTCCATGCGCCCCAAAGGGTTCACGCCTTCAGCTGTTCCCCAACGGTTCAAATGCTGTGCGTAGGTGCGGTTTCATAAACCTCTCTTGAAACACGAGACTCTTTAAACCGCGGGTGAAGCTTAGGTTTGACAAATTCAGTAGGTCGCGCGACCGCCGCTTAGATCAAAGACCGCGGCAGTGGTGAACGAATTTTCTTCCGAGACCAGCCACGCTACCATCGCACTCACTTCACCCAGTTCCAAGAAACGTCCACGGGGAATTCTCGAGAGCATGAAGTCGATGTGCTCCTTTGTGATCTGATCGAATAAACGAGTGCGAGCCGCGGCGGGCGTGATGCAATTGACCGCAATATTCTGGTTAGCAGTTTCTTTGCCGAGAGATTTAGTGAAAGCGATGACGCCAGCCTTCGACGCACTATAAGCGGACGCATTGGCATTGCCTTCCTTGCCAGCAATGGACGCAACATTCACGATGCGTCCGTAGCCTTGCCGCAGCATGTGCGGCACAATGGCATGGCAGCATAGGAATACCCCGACAAGGTTAATGTCAATGACCTGCTTCCATATGTCGATCGGGTACTCCCATGTTTTATGGTTCGGCCCGGCGATACCGGCGTTCGCGATAAGGATATCGATCTTGCCATGTCTTCGGACGGTCGCATCTGTGGAGGCGGCTACACTTGCGGCATCGGAGACATCGACGACCTCGGCCGAGACGATCCCGTCTTTTCCAAGTTGTTTCACGGCAGCGGAAAGAACTTCTTGATCGCGGTCCCAAAGCGAGACCGATGCTCCGGAAGCGACTAGTCGGGTGGCGATGGAAAGCCCAATTCCTTGCGCTCCGCCAGTGACAACGGCATGACGGCGGCGAAGGTCAATTTGATTCATACATCCTCAGTAAACCTATCCACTCTTGGCTGCTTTACTCGGACACGGCTGCGGGCTCGACGTATATGAGTCGGCCCGTGATTCGCCCGAGCGCAATTCCAGCAAGAGAAGTATAGCTTGTACAAACAGATACTCGGATAAAGGCCGGCCGTAAGGGGCACGCTGTAAAGATTTCGCAAACCATCGTAGTTCGGGGGCAAACAGATACGCAGAGCAAGAAAAGAAGTTTCGATCCGCCGCCGGGTTTGGCCGCGACGACAAAGACATACATTCATCGAGGACGGATGCGCAACCAGGGATTTCCCGGCCGCGTGTTCGACGGAAGGCCGGTGATAGGGGTTGCATAGGAATCGTGT